>Ga0315282_10001244_pt1 | contig 48762 bp, 38 predicted proteins | sample YL17G07_20_MG_FD_203693 | JGI IMG/M metagenome (GOLD analysis project Ga0315282, IMG submission 203693) | Sediment microbial communities from Yellowstone Lake, YNP, Wyoming, USA - YL17G07_20 | ecosystem: Environmental > Aquatic > Freshwater > Lake > Sediment | place: USA: Wyoming | collected...
GGCCGAACAGTACAGCTCGAGCCTCCTTGACCTGCATCCGCCGGGCATCTTCCAGATCGACGGGAACTTCGGCGCCACGGCCGCGCTCGCGGAGATGCTGCTCCAAAGCCACGACGGCCTCATACGCGTCCTGCCTGCGCTACCGGCGGCATGGCCCGACGGCAGCTTCCGCGGGCTGCGCGCGCGAGGCGGTTTCGAGGTGGACGCTTCGTGGTCCGCCGGGCGGCTGACCGAAGTGCGGGTCAGGTCGCGTCTCGGCGAGCCATGTCGGGTGAGACTGCCCGGGCAGGAGGATCGGGACGTGGCAGCTAAGCGCGGCGGCGAGTGGGTCTGGAGGGCCGGGCAATGAGGCCGCTCACCCTCGGTGTGCTCCTGGTACTCGCGTGCCGCGGCTCCGCGGCCGATGAGATCGTGATCCGCTCCGGCGACTTCGCGGCCCGGCTCACCACGGACGGGGAGCTTGTCGGCATCGCTCTCCCTCGCCCCCGACCCGGGGGGGACCGCCGGGGCGAGGGGGCAGAGGAGCGGGAGATCGGCGTACGCGCCTTCACTCAGCTACCAGGGCTCGAGCGAAGAGGCCCGGTGTCTTGGCGCAAGGTCGGCGATTCGAGGGCGGAGTTCCGCCGGCCCGTGTCGGACGGCTCGGGGCGAACCTGCGTGCTGGTCGACAGCTTCACCGTCGTGGAATGGGGCCTACGGTGGGAGGCCGTCATCTCGGGCCAGGGCGAGACATTCAGCGTCCCAATAGAGACCCACCTGCAATGGCCCACGCCCGACGCGGCCCGCTTCTGGACCGCCTGGGGCGACCCGCTCGGACGGAACCAGGCCGCGTGGCAAGACCCGCTGCAGCCGCAGCCCCTTCGCGACCTGGACCTCGTCTACGGCGGGGACAGCTTCGCCGCCGGCCATGCGTTCAGCCTCCCCATCGCGACGGTCATCGATCCGAAGCGCGACCTGGGCCTCAGCCTCATCCAAACGCCGGACGACACGGTGCTGGACATGCACCTTCGGACCACGACGGTTGGGGACGTGATCTTCAGTCGGCTGAACCGCCGCATCTCGCGAGGGTGCGCAGTTCGCTACACGGTGACCCTGGTGACGCACGCGGGTGACTGGCGCGGCGCGCTGGCCTGCCTCAGTGAACGCTGTCACGACTACGTCGAGCCCCCACTGCGGAGCGCGGGCGAGGTGTCCGGCCTGGGCGCCTATTCGATCTACGAGGGGCCACTCGATGCCGAGAAGCTGCACCGGATGGGCTTCGGGGTCAACTGGAAGGCAAGCTACGACTTCCCGTACATGGGGATGTTCCTGCCGCCCGTCGACCGGTACACCGAGTGGCCGCGCTTCGGTGGAGGCAAGACGTCCGTTGCGCAGATGGCGGACTACTCGCGGCGGATGCGCGAGCAGGGCTTCCGGGTGCTGAACTACTTCAACTGCACCGAGTTCGGCGCGGGGCTCACCTGGCCGCCGCCGGAGCGCAAGGCGAAGAGCGACGCCGACCTCTGGCGCGACGCCAACGACTTCACCTATGGCAAGCTGAGGGATGCCGTGCTGCGCGGCCCGGACGGCAGCCCGCTCTGGACCTGGGGAAACGCCGTGGCTATGGACCCCGGCGACCCCACGTACGCGGCGTTCCTCCTCGACCAGGCCGACCGGCACATCGACGACCTGCCGGACAGCTCCGGCATCTGCATCGACCGGATGGACTGGCTCACGCAGTACAGTTGCCGCGCAGACGACGGCATAAGTTGGGTGGACGGGCCCGCCCGGTCGCTGCTCGTATCCTGGCGTTCGCTCATGGAGCGGCTCGGGCCGATGATGCACAAGGCGGGGAAGGTCGTCTTCGTCAACGCGCTAGACCATCGGCTGGACATGATGCGTCAGGTGGACGGCATCTACGACGAGATGGCGACCATCGGCCCCAGCATCAACCAATGCGCGCTGCTCTGCCTCGACAAGCCGATGCTCGGGTGGATCGGGAGCGCGAACGACATGCGGCCCGATCCCGACGCCTTCCTGCAACGCTACCTGTATCTCGGCGTGTTCCCAACCGCGCCTTTCCCGCAGAACGACCACACCATCAACCCCGACGCCTGGGCCGAGCGCTGCTTCATGGATTACGGGCCGCTATTTGATGCACTGCGCGGGCGCCGGTGGACGCTGATACCTCACGTAGCTGAGGTCACCGGCGGACGAGCGCTGGTCAACGCGTTCGATGTGCCGGGCGGGTACCTTTTCCCAATCGTCCACGGGCCCGCTGACGGGACCGTCGAGCTGACCGTTCGCGGCGTCGACGGGAATGCCGAAGTGATCCGTCCGGGAGAGAGCGAGTGGTCCGCGGCGAGTGCGAGGCGCGACGGCGCTGCGTTGCGCGTCACGGTGCCTCTCGCGCGCGGGTGCGCGCTCGTCAGGCTGTCGTACCTGCGCGTGACTCCGGAGCAGGCGTGCTTCACATCTCCGATCGCGGTGACGATGAGCACGCCGATCGAAGGCGCCAGGATCTGCTACACGCTCGATGGCTCGGAGCCGACCGCGTGCTCACCCGTATACCGAGGACCGATCAGGCTGACCCCGACGACCGCGGTGAAGGCCATGCTGTGTGGCGCAGGCGTCTCGCCTGCGACTCTCGTCCGCGAGTACGTCCGCATCAAGCCCTCTCCGCCGACCATCGTGCCTGCGAGCCAGGTGTTCGCGGACAACCTGACGGTCTCGATCGAGCTGCCCTACGTTGAGGCCGGACATATCCACTACACGCTGGACGGCGGCGAGCCGACCGGGGCGTCGCGGCTCTACGTGGGGCCCTTCGCGGTTACCGGGCCCGCGACCGTGAAGGCGAGGCGGTACCTTCCCGGCGGCGGGAGCGACGTCGCGGAAGCTCGGTACCGCAAGGCCCCGCCCCCGCCGGACGTGTTCCTCTCCGACCGTGTGCCCATGCGCGCGACCGTCGGCTGGGGCGACAGACCGAGGAAGGACCTATCGATCCAGGACCACCCTTTGGCAATCGCGGGCAAGACCTACGCGCGCGGACTTGGAGTGCACGCGGTGTCGGAGGTGGTCTACGCGCTGAGGCCGGAGTACGGAAGGTTCGTGGCCGTCGTGGGCGTTGACGATGAGATGCACGACTACACCGCCGCGAGCATCACGTTCCGTGTCCTCGCCGACGACGCTCTGCTCGGGGAGAGCCCTGTGCTGCGCCTCGGGGACGCGTGGGCCTTTGATGAGCCTATCCCCCCGGGCGCGAAGCTGCTCCGGCTCGTCGTCACCGACGCCGGCGACGGCATCAACTGCGACCACGCGGACTGGGCGGAGGCGGGGTTCCGGCCTTATTGAGGCAATGGGCTTCAGCCCATTGTGCCCGGCCTCTCATAGTCTGCAATGGGCTTCAGCCCATTGTGCCCGGCCTCTCATAGTCTGCAATGGGCGTGAGCCCATTGGTGCTCGGCCCCTTGGTCTGCAATGGGCTAAAGCCCATTGTCTCACCGGACCGCACCCTCCACGATCGCGATCTCCTCCTCGGTGAGCCCGTACAGCTCGTACACGAGCCGGTCGATCTGCCGGTCGGTCGCGTCAATCCTGCGCTGGAGCAGCTCGCGGCCCGCAGGCGTCCGCACGTCCTGAAGGCGCTTGTGAAGGTCGAGCATGGTCTCGACCAGCTTCACCATCTTGCCGTGCTTGGCGACATCGTCCGGGTTGTCGAAGTCGATGGGGCGGATGGGGAGGCGTTTGAGGTACTCACCCTTAACCTTCGGGAAGGTGCGCCTGCGGTCGTAGTACACAGCCTCCCAGTACGCGCGAAGCAGACGCGAGTTGAGAAGCCCCAAGACGTACCTCAGGTTGGTACCGGTGGTAGCGAGCGGGCTCACCATGAACACGGTGTTGACGCAGTGGAGACCGCAGGTGTCCATCGCGAATGCCGGCGAGGAACCGATCTGCCGTGTGAGCAGCTTCGGATTGGCCTCATGGCGAGTGGCATCCCAGCACCCACCCTTTCGGGCGACATCGCTGTCGAGACAGGCGAGCCCGCCCCAGGTGACGAGGTACCGAGACACGTCCCTGCCCGTGTAGCATGGTCGGTGCGTCACCGGTACGTGCGACCCGGGGGCTAGCTGAATGACGTCCTCGGTGAACTGCTTTCGATCCCGCAGCTGCTTGCCGAAGTTCACTTGACAGAGTGAACCAAGCGGCACCCCGCGTTGCACGACGCTGGTCCACAGGTCGACGCCTCCAGACGTGAAGAGCGCAAGGGGGTCGCCCAGCACAACAGCACTCGCGATCTCCTCGGTGCTGTCTATCGTGAGGCCCTGGGTCGAGGGGACCGCTCGGTGCAGGGTGAACGTTGATGTGCGGGCCCCGCCCTCCGCAACGAAGATCCCATTGTCGACTGACACGCCGCGGAAGACCCCGCCGCTTACGACCACCACCTGGCGAAGACGTGCCCTTGTCAGCATCTCCCGCCGCAGTGCGGCCAAATGGTTGTTGGTCAGGAAGTTGGCTGGGGTTATAAGCGACGCACGCCCACCCGTTCGCAGGAGGGATATCGCCTGCGAAATGAACAGGTGGTATGTGTCTACCTTGAAGGACGCACTGCTGAAGGCCCTCTTCAGGTATGCGAGCACTTCGTCGTCACGAAACGCGTCCTGGAGGGGAATGTACGGCGGGTTCCCGATCACCGCGTCGAAGCCGCCGCGGACAGCAATGGCGTCCTCTAGGGGAGCGCAGACGGAGGACAGGATACCGTCAAGGACATCGCGATGGGTCGGGCCGTCCACAGTGGGCTGCGGTCCGCGGCCCTGCGCCTTCTTTGAGACAATGGGCTTCAGCCCATTGCCCGAGGCTGCACTACCAATGGGCTGAAGCCCATTGTCCCGGGGGGTGCCCGAGGCTGCACTACCAATGGGCTGAAGCCCATTGTCCCGGGGGGTGCCCGAGGCTGCACTACCAATGGGCTGAAGCCCATTGTCCCGGGGGGTGCCCGAGGCTGCACTACCAATGGGCTGAAGCCCATTGTCTCGGGTGCGCCCGAAAGGCTCTCCTGTAGCCATCGTGCCCCACGTCTCAACATGCTTCCAGTGGTTGTTGGTGACGTACTCAGCCGCCGCGCTCACGGCGTCCTCGTCCTTGAGCTGCCGCCGGTGGAACTTCTGTGCCCACACCGGGCCTGAGCCACCCCGCGACTCGTTGAATGCCCGCGCGCTCGCCCCCTTCACCTTGCCGATGAGGGCGTTCAGTTCAGCCTCGGTCTCGGCCGCGACGATCATGTGCGCGTGATCGGGCAGCAGGTTCAACGCGACCACCGGGAGCCCGTGCCGCCTGAGCGCTTCCGCCATGTGCTTGGCCATCTCGACCTGGTCGTCGGGCCCCAGCACTAGGGGTGTGCCGCGGCGGATGCCGAACTCGATCATGCGTTCCGAGACCCGCGAATTGTGGGTTACAAGTGTCACGAGCCACAGTGCACGCGCGCCACGTGGCGCCATGATCCTCGGGAACTCCGCGTCCCAGTCGAACGCGTTGATGCGCCGCTCCTCATCGTCATCGAAGAGGCCGGCTTCACGCCCCTCCCAGTAGTCCGGGCCGATGAGGCTGTTGCCGCACTTCACGTTCGCATCGATGTTTGGGAGCATCCGGTCGTGCAGGAACCGCCCATCCTGCTTCCCACCAGTGTGCGGTGTCTCCCCTTCGAGGCACTTGAGTAGTAGGTTGAGCTTGGTGACCTCCACCGCCTGCCGGTCGATATCCACACCGAAGATGGACTCGGTCAGGATCCGTTTCCGCTCCGCCAGGGTCAGCCGCCAGTCGCCTGTCCCGGACTCAGCGATGCGTGGGTCCTTCCCCCCCGACCACCGATCCGGGTCAGCCGCGTAGGCCCTGGCGTGCCAGTCAAGCAGGTACTGGTACGCGCCCAGGAGGAATGAGCCCGACCCGCACGCCGGGTCAAGGATGCGAAGGACGGGGAGAGCAATGGGCTGAAGCCCATTGTCCCGGGCTCCCTTTGAGACAATGGGCCTTAGTCCATTGCTAAGCCCATTGTCTTCGGCTTCACGCAGCAGCTCCCCCACCGTGTGCTCGACAATGTAGTCGACGATGTACTTCGGCGTGTAGTAGACGCCGCCGGCCTTGCGGACTTCCGGCTTGTCCTCGACCTTGGCCTGGTGGCCCGCGGTGAGGCGGATCACCTTTCCCAGGAACCGCTCGTAGACGGCACCCAGAATGTCCGCGCTGATGACTGAGAACTCATAGGGGCAGTCGGGATAGTAGAGGCCCCCGAGGATTGGCTTCAGGACCTTGTCGGAGACCACCAGTCCCGGCGCGAGCGCGTCGCCCGTGTCGCCGAAGTCGAAAAGGCCGGAATCGTACTTTTGCTCGGCCCGGAAGAACCGGTCCCAGAGCTGCGAGTAGAGGCCAACCTCCAGGCCCGCTATGTCGCGGAGCTGGCCGTAGGGCTCGACGCCGCGGTCCTCGGCTATCCGCAGGAACAGGATGCGGTCGACCAGGGCTTGGACGCACGCGTTGAGTTCGTGGACATCCAGACTGGAGTTCCCCCGCGCGACGTCCTTGGCGAGCACCTCGCGCCAGGCCTCGATCTCGCGAAGGAACTCGTCGTCGACCTCGGATGTCCCGCGCTTCTTTCGCGTGTCCTCGACGTACCGGTCGAATGACCCGCGCCGGATCGCGGCCTTCGAGAAGATCGAGTACAGGTCATCGAGTCTGTCAATGCAGCGGTCGAGTGTCACATGGTCTATCCGGGCCACGCCCGGCGGGTCGGCGTGGTTCGGCCTGATGCGGCAGTCGTAGACGGCGAACTCCTTGAAGTTGGTGAGTACGGACAGGGGCAGTTTGGCACTCCAGGCGTACCGTCGAAGCTGGTACGCCGGGTCCGGGTCGTGCCCCACGTTGACGGACGGCTTCTTCGCCTCGACGAAGAACCTCGGCTGCCCACCGATGCGGAAGCAGTAGTCTGGGGCTTTGCTGCCATCACCGACGCGGATAGTTCCCCCATGCAGGACGTCGCGGTATCTCTCGGCATCTCCAGCCTTGTTAGCCAGGTCCCAACCAAAGGCCTCGAAGAACGGGTCGATGAAGTCCCGACGCACATGCTCCTCGTTGTACGTGCCATGAGTGTAGGTCTCGATGTGCTCCGAGAAGCGACTGACGAGGCCGGTCACAGTGGCCCTCACATCGTCGGGCGCAACGAGCTGTGGGGCGTCAGGCGAACTCACGGAGACCACCTCACCAGGGTTTTCGGCGATCCCCGAACGGTCCCTGCCGGCATGAGGTAACCGGGGCTCCGCGTCGAACAGACCTCCACCTGAACGAGCCTGCTGCAGAGAGGAACCTGCATTGGCCGTCGCGACCGTGCTTTGCTTGGGGGCAATGGGCTTAAGCCCATTGTCTCAGGGGAGCTCGACACCCGAAGCGGAGCTGCGCCTACGCGACCTGACTGCCGAGTGGGAGACGCCGGCGACGGACCTGCTGTGGGGCTTTCGGAATCTCTACAACCCCGATGTCGTGGCCGTTCGAGGGGACGAGGAGTATCCGTTCCGCATGTTCCTCTTTGGTTGGGCGGCCGATGACGACAACCCGGGCTACCCAGGCGCCGACGCGGTGTTCGTGGCGCGCTCGCGCGACCTCCTGAAGTGGGAGGTCTACTCGGGCGACGCGGGCTGGGACACGACGATGACGCCGTCGCGATGGGTGCCCGTGCTCTGCGCCGACGCGAAGCCCTACGACAACGTCCACAACGGCGACCCGTCGGTCGTGGTCCGCGACGGGACGTTCTACATGGCCTTCTCGTCGGTCGGCTTCGACACGGTCACGGACGCGGACGGGACCCAGCACACTTGCGTCATCTCCTGCGTGATGGGCGCGCGCTCTGCGGACGGCATCGCGTGGGAGAAGACGGCCGCGCCGATCCTCATCTGGGACCAGGAGTACGTTAACCGTTGGGCCATCGTCGACGGGAAGATACCCGGCCCGCCGCCGGGCTATCAGGGCTCATATCATCGGCCTTGCCTGATGAGGGACAAGGGCCGGTGGAGGCTGTGGTTTGACTACTTCCTCGAGGGCACGTTCGTCTCGATGGGCTACGCCGAGAACGACGGGGACTTCATGGACCCCGCCGACTGGAAGGTCGTCCGCGCCGGCGACCGGCCGCTCCTTCGCGACTGGCCGAACACGAGCGTGGTGCGAGCGGGCACCGAGTACTACGCCTTCAGCGACGCACCCGGCTACCCGACCGACTGGGGTGGCGACGGCCGGCAGCTCACTGTGGCGCGATCCCGCGATGGCATCGAGTGGAAGGTGCAGGGCCACCTTCGGCCCTGCCCGGGCCAGAGCTCGCACGTGCCCGAGGCGCTTGTGCACACAGACGCGGAGGGGACGTGGCTCTACCTCTTCTACTCGTGGAAGCCCGAGGTGCAGCCGTGGGATTACCGGTACAAGAGCATCCGGTTCATGCGGAAGCTGCTGACGCCTGCTACCCGATGACAAACCGCGCGGTGCTGCCGTTGCGGCCGGGGGCGACCTCGAGACGCGCGTCCACGTACTGCTTCAGCTCGGGTACGTGGGAGATGATGCCCACGAGGCGCCCGTGCCCCCTCATATCCACCAGCGTGCGCACGGCGAGATCAAGCGCCTCCGGGTCGAGGCTGCCGAAGCCCTCGTCCACGAACACCGTCTCCAGGCGCATCCCGCCCGTGCGCTCCTGCACCACGTCCGCGAGGGCGAGCGCCATCGACAGCGCCGCGAGGAAGCCCTCACCGCCTGAGAGTGTGCCGATGTCGCGCGTGGTGCCTGTGTAGACGTCAGACACCTCCAGGTCGAGCCCGGAGGCCGACCGCCGATCCGCGGTGTCGCGCTTGCGCTGCAGGTGGTAGCGGCCCGCGCTCATCCGGCGCAGCCGCTCCGACGCGAGGAGCAGCACGTCGTCGAGAAGAGACCCCAACACGAATCGGTGGAAGCTCAACCGCTGCTTGTTCTTCCCGCTCGCGATGTCACTAAGCCGGCCAACGACCGCGTGCCGGCGCTCGACATCGGCGATCTCGCGCTCAAGCTCCGCAAGCCGTTCGGCCAGGTCTGCCAGCTCCTGAAGCCTACGGTCAAGGGCGCCGAGCAGCTTGGACTCTTCCGCGTGTAGTGCGCCCGCGGCCTTGGTGGTTGCTCGTAGAGCCTCGACGTCCGGCGGCTCGAGGCCCTCGGCCTGCGCCGCCGCCCGCGTGGCGCGGTCTTTGGCCGACGCGACCTCTTCGTCGAACCTCCGCACATCAGCCTCGATGGCATCCGCGCGCGGCACGAGGCTGGCCGCTTCCCGGTAGTCGTCAGGCGACGTGAAGCCGGCTGCGGCCAGCCTCTGCGCGAAGGCGGCCTCCTGCTCGGTGAGGCGCTCGCCCGCGGTGGAGGCTGCTCCCTCAGCCGCCTCCGCCGAGGCGCTGGCAGCCGCCAGACGCGAGCTCGCACCTGAGTGGTTGTCCTGCGCGACCTTCAGAGCGGAGGCCAATGCCGCTGACATGGCCTCGGCGGTCTCAAGAGCCTCGGCGAGCGCGCCCTCTGCACGGAGGGCCTCCGGCACGGCACCGCGCCTCTCCTCAACAACGGCTAGTGCCGAGGCCGCCGTCACGTCTGCGGTGGCCGCCTTGGCGCGGAGTCGCTCGACCTCCCTCGCGCCAGCCTCGATCTCGTCGGCGAGCGCCTTCACCTCGAGATGCAGCTCGACCACGCTTGCTGAGGCCTGCTGCGCGGAGCTGAGGTCTGCCGTCGCCGCGCCAAGGTCTCGCTCAAGGTCCGCAAGGGAGGCATCGGCGACGCCACCCGACGCCGCTCGCTCCTGTGCGAGGGCCGCCTCGGCACGCGCGAATGACTCGCTTGCTTCACGCTGCTTGCCGTCGGTCTCCTCGCGCGCCTTGGTGCCGGTTTCCGCCGCCTTGCGTAGCTTCGTCAGCTCTGTCTGGCTCGGCACCTTCGCGTCGCTGTGAGCGGGATGAGGATGATGAAGCGACCCGCACACCGGGCACGGTTCCCCGTCCACGAGCTCCCCGGCGAGCACGGCCGCCTGTCCGGCGATCCAGTCAGCCAGTGCCGCGTCGTACTGCTCGCGCGCCTCGGCGGCTGTAGCGGACGTGCGCTCGAACTCGTCCTTGGCCGAGGCGAGGGCGCTCTGCGCTGTGGCCAGGGCTTCGGTGAGCGTCTCGACGCGCGTGTGTGCCGCGACGGCCGACTCCGCGTCCAGCATCCTCCTCTCGGCGGCAGGGACGCCGGCCGCCTGTGCCCGGAGCTCCTCGACTTCGCGGTGCCTCACCTCGAGCTCTGTGCGTTGCTGTTCGAGCCGGCGTTGCAGGTCCGCGGCAGCGTCGGCCGCGCGCTTGGCATCACGGGCAGCGTCCGCCAGCTTTTCCTCGGCTTCGCACAACGCAGCCACCTTGCCGGCAAGCCCGCGCAGGCTCTCCGCCTCCGCGCTAGCCGCAGTGCGCTCGCCCTCCCTGGCGGCTTCCGTCGCAAGCGCGCGCTCGGCTTCACCCAGTGCGAGCTCGGCCGCCTCCAGCTTCTGGCGCGCGTCGGCCAAGCTCCGGTCCGCGTCCCGGGCCTCGTTCCGGCGCGCGTCGAGCGCGCGGTCGACGTCCCGCAGCCCCTCCGCCCGGCGCGCACGCCCGGCCTGCGCGCGGAGCGTGTCGACCGCGTCGGAGCGCTGCTCGAGCTTCGCGCGGGCGGCTCGCGCGTCGTCTCGCTCCTTGAGCAACCCCGCGACTCGCTCGGCGTCAGCCAGGGCCTGACGCGCGCGCTCCGCGAGGTCGGCCGCTTCGGCCACGGCTGCAGTCTTCGCATCGCGGTCGGCCCTGGCCGTCTCGACAAGCACGCCGAGCTCATCGGCATTCGCGGCGCCGGTCGGGCGGAGCATATCTTCGCGCCGCTGACGCCCGCGATCGAACTCCGCGCGAAGCGCCTTGGCGCGCTCGCCGAGGGCCTCTTCGACCCGCTTGTACTCATCGGTCGCGAACAGCACTCTGAGGATCTGCTCGCGATCCGACGACGAGGCGGTGAGTAGCTCGCGGAAGCGTCCCTGCGGCAGCATGATGACCTGGCGGAACTGACCGCTGCGGAAGCCAACGAGCCGCTCGACAGCTTCCGTCACCTCCTTGGGGCCGGTCGCCTGGACGGACCAACCGCCGCCGGAACCCGAGTAGAGCACCGCCTCCGGCTTCTGCTCGACCGTGCCGGCGCCGCGCTTACGCGGCCGCTCCTGCCTGGGTGAGCGCACGATCCGATAGAGACGGTCGCCAAGCGAGAACTCCAGCGTCACCGAGGTCGCCCGGTCGGACGTGGCGTGGTGGCTACGGAGGCCCTCGCCGTCACGCTCGCCGCCGGACGCTTCGCCGTAGAGCGCGAAGCAGATGCCGTCGAGGATGGTGGTCTTGCCGGAGCCGGTGGGACCGTGGATGAGGAAGAGCGACCTGCCCGCGAGCCTTGCGAAGTCAAGCTCCACCGAGTCCGCGTACGGACCGAACGCGTCGAGGACCAGCAGGCGCGGCCTCACTCGTCATCACCACCCGCGACGGCCCGGACGGCCCCCTCCAGCTCCTCTCGCTCTTCCGCCGTGAGTTCCTCGCCGCTCACCTGGAGCAGGAACTCGCGGAATAGCTCCTCAACAGTGAGCCCGGATGTATCGCGTCGCTCGTAGCCGGCGGAAGCTCCTCCGAACTCCGTCCGGTCGATGTGCATGAGGTTCGGGTAGACCTGTCTCAGCCTGCCCATCGGATCGAGCAGCGCGCCGCGATCTGTGAGCTCGGCGAGAAGGTAGTCTTCCGCGCTCTCGCCCGGCGCGGGACCCGCGAGGAGGTGCGCCAGCCCGCCGCGGATGATGCGCACGTCGCGGGAAGGCTTGAGCTCGATCGTCTCGACCGAGCACTCGCCGCGCGCGTTCATCTCCACGAGCGAGATCGACTTGCGGTGGTGTGCTTCAGAGAATGAATACTTCATCAGCGATCCCGCGTAGCGGACGCTGTCGGCGCCTGCCCGCTGGGCCCTGTGCAGATGCCCGAGCGCGACGTAGCCAAAGCCGCTGAAGCGCTCACGCGCGACCCACTCGCTGCCCCCGATTGCCAGCGGGCGCTCGGACTCGGATGCCTCGCCTCCGGAGATGAACGCGTGCGCCACGAGTACCGACCGGGTGCCCGGAGGATGGGCCGCGCGGATCCGACCCGTGAGCGCGGCCATCGCCGTGTCGTGGTCGACCACTGACTCGTCCCCGAGGCGCTCGCGAACGTAGGCCGGCTCCGCATAGGGCAGCGGATAGAGAAGCACGGGGCCGTGATTGTCCGGGAGCACGACCGGCTCGGCCTCAGCCGAGGGCTCGCCCCTCACATGGAGTCGCTGCTCGGCGAGGAGCCTCGATCCGAACGCCAATCGGTCAGGGCTGTCGTGGTTACCCGCAATGGCGATCACGGTCACCCCGAGCTGTCGGACGACCGTTGTGAGGAATCCGTCGAGCAAGGCTACCGCGTCCGCGGAAGGCACGGCTCGGTCGTAGATGTCGCCGGCGATCACGAGCGCGTCCGGGCGAGTGTCGGCTATGAGTCGCGTAAGCTGCTTGAGCACCTCGGCCTGGTCGTCGGTAAGGTGCTGCCGGTAGAACAGCCGGCCAAGATGCCAATCCGCTGTGTGCAGGAACCTCAACGGCTGCCCCCACAGGGCACGCTCACACGACCTGTGGTCTGCTGTGCCACGCGGACAGGAGCTCCGCCTCGCGCTCACGCGTGATGCCGGCCCGCGGCGCGCGGTCGACGGGCAGTCCGTCGGCCCACTCGAGCGTGTCGAGCACAGTCTCCGCGAGCGGGCGGAACGCGAGCCCCGCAACGATGGCACGGTCGATGCTGACTGTCTGGTCGGCTCCGGGCACCCACAACGGCATCTGCACCCACGGCGTCACGCCTTGCTCGATGAGGAAGTCGCCATCCACCCACTCGAGCGTCGCGCCGGAGCCTGTCGCGGCCGCGCAAGCGAGCAGCAGGTCCTCCATCCGGATCGGCTCTCCCGGGCCGGTCGCGTTGAGCGTCCCCGTAACCCCACGGGCGGCCGCGTCTAGCATCCAGTCCGCCAGGTCACGCACGTCAATGAGCTGCACGAGCGCGCCCGGCAGCCCTGGTGCGAGCACCGTGCCTCCCTCGGCGACCCGCCTGACCCAGTAGGTGAACCGGTCGCTCTGGTCGTGCGGCCCGACGATGAGGCCGGGACGAACGACCAGCGCGCGGCCGGGGAACGTCTCCTCGACCGCCGCCTCGCAGAGCGCCTTGAGAGGGCCATACGTCTCGCCGGTGATCTCCTCGACCGTCGGATCGGCGACGGTCCCGACGCCCGACGTCTCGTCGATGCCGGGCCCGGGGAAGTCCGAGTAGACACTGATGGATGACACGAATACGTAGAGGCCGACCCGATCCGCGAGCGCCTCCGCCGATGCGCGCACGATGCGGGGGTAGTACCCGCACGTGTCGATCACAACGTCCCAATCGCGCCCGTCCAGCGCGCCCAGCCCGCCATCGCGGTCACCCGTGATCCGTTCGGCTTCGGGGAACAGGCCGGGCCCGGATCGACCGCGGCTGAAGAGGGTCACGGTATGACCTTCGCCGAGCGCGCGGCTCACGACCGCTCGACCGAGGAAGACCGTTCCGCCGAGAACGAGTAGACGCATGATGATCGTCCCTGGTGGGCAGAGGCCCTACTGCTGGATCAGGTAGACTTCCGTCGCCAATACCTTCCACTTGCCTCTGAGCGCCAGCTCGCCGTTGCGGAGCTTCTGCCAGTGCTGGATGATGCGGTGGGTCGGGGCGCTCTTCTCACCCTTCTCGGTCTTCTTGGCCGAGGCGCTCGTGCCTACCACCCGTTCGCCTTCCATCGTGATGATGACGTCCACGGGCTCCTTGTTCTCCTTGCCCATGCCCTGGATGACCTTCGTGTCGGTCACCTTAGCGGAGTAGAAGGCAGGGAGCTCCTTGCTGCCGGCGCCGATGTAGTTCGGGCCCGCCCCGGGCGCGACGTTCTGCGTGTAGCCCTGAGCCTTGAACCCCGCGCGTGACTTCTGCGTCATGATGAACTTCTTCGCACACACTTCGGGCCGATCCATCGCGTTCTGTAGAGAGAAGAACCCCGCGATTGCGCCGATGGCGACGGCGACGGCGATGATGGACCAGACAACGCGCTGCACCGCGACCCGCTTCGCCTGTTGCCTCTGGACCTCAGCCTGGAGCCTGCGCCTGTGCTCAACATTCATGGAACGCAACACCCTCCGGATGCTCGTGCGACCGCGTCATTCTAGCACTTCGCGGCGGGCTGGGGAGGTGGCATTGCTGGTGTCGCGGCATGGCTTCGCCCGGCGGGTATGTGCCCGTGCGCTCGCCCGTGTGTTCCCCAGGCGCTGGCCCCACCCGGTCAGTGCCGGCGTCGCGCCCTGCCGGAGTGCGCCGCAAGATCCACGATGGCGGGCCCAAGGACCAGCCCCGCCGCGCAGCCCAGGAGCCACGTGCTGAGACGCGCACCGAAGTGGCCCGTAGACTCGGCGGACGGCCCTTGGCCCTGCGCAAGACCCCACAAACACATGGCCGCGAAGAACGGCAGCGCTGGCAGGAAGGTCAGGGCCTCGACGCACGTTAGCCCCAGGCAAGATAGAGCGCACCCGCCCGCTGATACGGGCTGACCGCTCTTGCGCATGTGCTCGAAGAGCGGGAGCCAGGGCAGTCCGATCAGGACGGCGCACAGCAGGTCTCCCCAGCCGGCTTGGCCCACGGCGATCCGCAGTGAGCCCACCCCGAACAGGATGCCGAACCCGAGCACTCGCCACGGGAGGGTCAGGCTCAGGCCGATGCGCCCTGGGGTCTGGGACGGGCGCCTATCGGGCGCTTGGGGGCTGGCGCGCGGCTCCACGGCGCCAGGCGTGTCCGGGCCAAGCACTGCACCACACGCGTAGCACAGGGGATCTGTGTCGCGGTTCCAGCTCCCACAGCGTGGGCATCGTCGTCGCCCGGTCATCCCGCACCTGCGCCTCCCGGTCGGCGCGCTGGCTGCACGGATCCTACGGCGGGTGGCGGTTCCGCGGCGGGGTGCCCTGAGTTGCGCCTACTGCTTCCTCATCCCCGGAGTCACCGACGCCGCTGTCATGCCCGGTGTCGATGCGCGCGTAGGCTTCGGCCACCATCTCAGTCACGATCTGCAGCAGTTGCGCCGTCTCAGTCGACTCGAGAGCCAGGGGGGCCTTGCGGTAACGCGCTGCGGGACGAAGCGCGTCCAGACGGTTGAGGGTCCTGGCATGTTCCTTCGGCACGTTGCCTAGATGCGTGTGCCTGTTGTACAGGGCCCTGATCGTACCGTGCGATCCTCGCCGGGGCCGGACGGGGTTGTTGGGGAGGCGGAGAAGCCAAGACGCGGCTGCGAGCTCAGCTGCGGCGAAGAGGTTCTCCACGAATGCAGCCATGTGGCCGTCTGCAAGCGCGTGCCGACTCGCGCTCAGAAACTGCTCGGCAGCAGCCAAGTGGTCACGGATTATCGCCTTGTTGTAGACGAAGTCGAACGCGAGGGTCCAGCCTCGCCCAAGCCGCAGTATGGTCGCGTGGCCGCAGTTGGGGTCCTCGGCGTCCGGAAGCCGTATGTCGTACAACCCATCTAGCTCGTGCTCGAACACGGCTTCGCCACGGACCTTGCTGACACCGTGCTTCAAGCGCATGCCCGCTACTGCGCGTACCTCCTGGTTCAGGCGTATCCCGTTGGGTCGGCCGTCGCCGTGGCAGATGATCTGCGCCGCCCTAAGCTCCACCGGCCTCGGCAGCACACCAGCGGCCTGACGGCGCTCCACTTCTGGAGTAATGAACACGTCGAGGAAGTGCTTGATCGCTGTGGCCCCCAGGTCCTCTGGCAGCTCCCCCATGCCTCGCCTCCTCCAAGGCGCTTGCGAGCCCACATCCGCCTGGCCGGATGTCTCAGGCCGGTGGGACAGACGGCCGACGTCGGGCGACACGGTCTCGTCGTGCCTGGCGGGCGCGCCTTTCCGGCGCTGTGCGCCAAGGTGAGCAGCCGCTTGTTGCGCTCCCCGGCTGCGGGTCTCCTGCGGAGCGTGACGCCGGTGCTACGTCCCCGCTGCGGGCTGAACAGGCCGCTGCACCTGCACCACCTGCACCTGTTGAATGAACGCCCGCTCGTTCTGATTCTCGATAACCTTCACCGCCGGCGTCTGCTGGAACGTGTGCGTGGTGGCGTGGAACACTGACAGGACCAAGTCTTGGAGGTCGTCGTCCTTCTCCAGCTTCTCGATGCGAACACCGTGGGACGCTAACTCCTCACGCTCCAGGCAACGACCGTGGCTCTTGAACTGCTGGTGGTCTCCCAACCAAGACGCGATCGCGACCGCCCTCTCGGTCCTGGCTGGCTCGGAAACACGCCGGAACATGTACGAGCGCAGCCAGCGCGCTGCCAGGGTACGCGCCATCTCGGAGACGTTCTTGCAGACTTGGAGCAGATCGGGGCCGTACTGGGCGAGCATCGGCACCCAGACCGGCAGCTTCTTGGGGTCCTCCGTACAGTCTTGCTCAGCCTGCTCGAACTGTGCCAGGATGGCCTGTGCAGGGACCCAACGGGTGCCCAAAGGCGTAGGTATGCGGATCTGTGGGTCGATCGGACCTAGGAAGGAGTGTTTCCCCAGAAGGAGAACGTCGCCCCCCAAGGCCATGGCTGCCGCCGCAGACATGGCAATGTGTGGCACGACGACTCGAATGTGGCGAAACCTCGACCGCAGGTACGTTACCATGCACTCTGCGGCCTCCAGAGAGCCGCCTGTGCTGTGGATGATCAGGTCCAGCCGGGGCCCCCGCAGTCCGTGCACAACGGTCATGATGCCCTGCATATCCTCGTGCGAGACGCTGACCGCGTCAGACGTGAGGTTCGGACCCCACTGCGTGCACTTGGCTGCGTACAGGATTACGTCACGGCCGGTGTGCTCAGCCAAGCGCGTGAGGTACCTGCGACGAACTATGTCGCAGCGACCTGGGTCCTCCGCATGTTCCTGGATCTCATGGCCGATTTTGTCCCAGGTTGGCATCTAGCCCGCCACCACGATGGTAACGGGGTCGGTAGTTGCGCTAGCGTACGACGTAACACTGGGGCTCTCGGACATGGCGGCCTCCACCCCTAGCATTGCCTCCTTCGTCGCATGCCACTTGCGGAACGCCTCGAGCCAGTCACTCATGGGAGCTAGCTCGCCGAGCTCACGGAGACTCATGAGCAACTCCAGGCTGCGCTCGTACGTGCCCCCCGCTTCGGCCGGGCCGCTGAGGTCGGTCATTGCCTGCTGCCTCCCCGTGCCTTTGATGAACTCCGCCTGAACGACCACCATTATAGCGCAGCTTCTGGTCAGCAGACCGGCCATTTGGGCTATCCCTCCTCCATCACCAGCAGCCAGCCCTTTCCCTCTTCGACCGGGATCCGGTCGGTGGGGGCGAACTCCGCCGCCGGCTGGAAGTGGTCGATCTCCGGGGCCACGAGGCGCGCCTTCGCCGGGTCAATGCCGAGTGCTGCCCAGTCGATGCTAAGCCTTACCTCGTACGCCGGGGAGTCGCCCTCCGACCAGTCGGCCAGCGCGATGAGCGACGTGCCCTTCCTCCGGTACACGGTTGCGAGGGCGCCCGGCTGGTCTGTCCGCACGGGGCAGCGGGGCGACCAGTAGCCGATCATCTCCGAGTCCTGGATGCCGAATTCATCCCAGAACCGCCACATCGCGGGCGCAGACGGGTGGAACCGGCCACTCATGCCGTAGATCATCCCGCGGTAGGGGTTGCCGCCGTTCGAGTACTCGAGCATCTCGCTCGTGAGGCCGAACGGGATGCCTGAGATCTCGACGAGCCAGTAGTCGGGCCCGCTGTTGTAGTCGTACCCCTCGCCGAACCACAGGTTGCTCATGTACGGCAGGTGCTCCATGTACTGGTTCATGGGGCTGACGCGGGTGTCGAGGTAGTCATAGTTGTTGCCTGAGTGGAACTGGACGCGGCTCGCCGGGTCCGTGCGCACCATCACCTTCGCGATCCGCTTCATTATCTCCCGGTCATATCCGATGCCGTCGAGGTAGAGCCCGTCGACGCCGGTGTGCCGCATCAGCCAGCGCATGCCCTCGACGTAGTAGTTGTGCCACCGCGAGAGGCCCTGTGTGGCGATCGCGGCGTCCATACCGTCGGGGAGCGGTTGGCGCCACGCGGGGACGTAGCCGGTGAAAAGGTGCTCGCGTAGCCACGCGTATCCGCCGCCCTCGCCGGCCACGACCGCCGTCTTGTCGGAGTAGATCAGGGCGTGACCGGTGCTGAAGACCTCATCGCCGAGGCTCCTGAGTGGCCACATCTCCGCGACGTGGTTCGAGAGCTCGCGCACGGTGTAGTAGATGTTCACGCCCTTGGGCGGTGTCTTGACGTACCGCGACATGAAGACGAGCTCCGCCCCGCGCTCGGTGGCCGCGCGCGCGCAGACGCCGCGCACCGAGCCGACGGTGCCATCGGCGGCCCTCTCCGGCCTGCTCACGCGCCCGCCGTCCCAGTCGGCGAACGAGTCGAGGAAGAGAGTGTGCTCATCGACCTCGGGCGTGACGCTAGTACCCTCTTCGTACTGCCCGTCGATGATCTTGACCGCCTCGATGGCCCAGTCGCCGCTGAGCTGCATGACCGCTCCGTCGAGCGGCGTGCGTACGGTGCCGGAGAGGGGTGCTTGGCCCATCGGGCGTCCGTCCACAAACACCGCGAGCCGATCGCCCCAGGAGAGGGTGAGCATGTGTCTGTCGCCCTCCTTCCAGTCCGCCTCAGTCGTCGGGAAGAGGGCGGGGTACTCGTTGCGTTCCGGCGGCCCGTTCCGCACGTAGGCCCTCATTCCGCGGTCGTCGATGTTCCAGTAGAAGCCGATCTCATCTTGGTTGGGCCAGAGGATATGACAGAGCTGCCGGTTGAACTCGGCGTGCCCCGCGCTTCCTGACGTCGGGTCGAAGCAGACCCTTGCCCAGATGTGCAGCGCGCCTCGCTCCGGGTTGATGTTGCCGGGGACGGGGTACGTGATCTCGCCGCGGTCGGTCGTCTCGCCCTCGATCGACTTCACCTGCCGCACCAGCGCCGCGATCTGGTCAGCCGTGATGAAGGGGTAGTTGATGTACGGGTTCTCCGGTGTGCCGTGGTGGAGGTGGAGAACCGTCCCGCCGGCGTGGACGTCACCGTACCGCCAGTTCCAATGGTTCGGATCGATCGGCTTCAGAGGGGTGACGAGCAACCGGTAGCGGAACTCGAGGCTGTCGCCGGCCGCGAGGTGCCTCTCGCCGGAGTACCCGCGCACGAGGACCGTGTCGCCTTCCTCGGTCACCGTGCAGCCGCCTCGCCCTCCGTTGTCCCACGACTCAGGGAGACCGAAGTCCGCAAGGTCCAGGATGGCCCAGATGTCCTCGTTGTGGGCCAGCTTCAGTTGAAGTCCGGCGTCGGCGTCTCCCAGCCACACCATGTTGTCGGCTCGCCGTCTGTCCCACTTCCACTCCCACTCGCTGGGGCGAACGCCGCCGCGCCGCGACAGGCCCATCATATAGGTCGCTACATCGCGCCTGATCGGCACGTCGAGCCTGACGTCCCTCAGATCGACATCCTCGCGCGCCTTGAGCACGGTGCTGAAGGACAAGCAGCCGTCGAACTCCATCCGTGCGGTGGTGGTGAACTCGAGCGGGCCCCCGTCGCCCTTGGTGACCTGGTCCACCGCGCCGGGCGTGACCTTGGTGCGCTCCGTCGATCCGGACAGCCGAACGCTCGTGGCGTCGGCCAGCTCAGGGCGAAGCGAGATGGGGCCCGCTAGGATCTCCCGGCCGCTGCTGGTGATGCTCGTCGGCAGACCGGACTCACCGAAGGTCGCCGAGCGCCCGATGCAGAGGACCGTCGACTCCTCGACCTCAAGCGGCGTGAAGGGCGGGATGACTTCATCGTCCAGCGCCAGCGTCGAGTCGAGCCACCGCAAGCGCGACAGTCGCCATAGGTCGCTGTCGCCCCCGTCCTCGAGCACCGGCCCCGCGATGTTCAGGCGGACGGTGACCGTGGTGGCGGGCAGGCCATCGGGACGCACCTCGATGGTGCCCGAGTACGTGCCACTCGCTTCGCCTGGAATCTGGAGTCCGATCCACAGTGGCCTCACCCGACCGACGCCCACCTCGAATGCGCGCGTGAGCGGTCGCCCAAGCCAGTCGGTGCCGCCGAGGTTGATACAGTGAAGCTCCGACGCCGGGATGGCCCGTCCGCCGGGCCCGGCGAAGTCGCTGAGTCCGAGCGAAAGCCCCGTCACCGGCTGCCGTGCGGCCCAGACTGCGATCTGGAAAACGTAGTATTCGCCCGGCTGTGGGTCGCCGCTGAACTCGCCAGACGGGCCCACTCGGATCCACCGGAGCGGAAGCTCATCGTACATGCGGACCGCGCGGGTCCTGTCCTCGGGGAACAGCAGATATGGCTCGCCCGGGTGCGCGTCGAGGAGCGCTCTCGTATCGTCGGGGGTGGCGATGACCTCCATCGGGTCCATGCGGTCGAACTCTGTACGCGCCTGGATCTCGACGACCTCGGCCTCGGGCACCGACCGCCAGGCGCCAGCCGCGACGGCGTCCGGCGTGAGGCCCGACCGCTCCAGCCACCTTGGATCCGCGGTGTCCTCGGGTGCGAAGTAGGTGCCGGGGTCGTCGAAGTTGCCTTTGCCTGGGCTGTACGGCAGGTAGTAGACCTCGTAGGTCCCCGGTGTGGTGGCGGGCTGGAAGACCAGGTCCCCGGCCTCGCGCGTGACCGAGACGCGCACGATGTTGGCAACTCGGGCGCCCGTCGCGGAGTCGTACACCCGGATGTCCTTCGTCTCCGGGTCACGATCCCGGCGGCGCCACGGGATGTGCACGCGCACGGCGTCCGCGGCTCCGGCCACGCGGACCAGAGCCCGGTGGTTGCCGCGGCCTTCCTCCGGCCATGAGCCTATGCCGTACGGCACGTCCTGAGCAGCTCCGGCGTCGGCGAGAGCGCAGACGAGCCCTCCGCAGCAAGCCGCGACGCCGAGGGACCGCAGGTAGACGCTCATGTGACAGCCTCCAGCGCCGCCGCCGTCCCCAAGCGACCCCACCATGTTCGGAGCGGGCCCGCGCGAGCCCTTGGCTAGGCCCGGGAGGGCCGTCACCCCCGATTCTGCCGCCGGAATGGCGCCGCTAGCGGATTCTGCGGCAAGAACGTGCCGCGCTGACGCGTCGGGGGCGGCTGGCGTGGCGGAATCTGGTATATTGATACCAACTTAGCCTTGTTCCGCGTTGGCGGAGAGGGGAACACGAATGAACAGGCCATACGCGCTCGCACTGCTCCTGGCTCTGCCGATGGTCGCGCTCGTTGGGTGTACCACTGGCGGCGGGCCGGGCGGCAACGTAACAGACATGCTCAACGTCCCCGCGGGCCTAACCCGTACGGTTGACACCCCTGAACTCACTGTCAACGGCAATGCCACCGTCGACGGCACCCTGACCGCCTCGGCGGGCAGGCTTCTGCTCAGGGTCGGCGGCGACCTGACGGTCAACGGGACGGTCAACGCTGTCGCGGCGGCAAGCGCGCCCGTCGAGACGAGCGCCTTTAGCGCGCAGACCTCCGGTGTGTGCATCGTCACACAAGGACATGTAACGTTCGGCGACGGCTCAGTGCTTCGCACGAACGGACCGGTGCTGATCACCGACTCAGAGGACGCGCTCAGCACCACCCCGGGCGATGCCTACGATGAGGTCGAGAACATCCAGGACGACCTGCCCACTCTCGTCCCGCTCCCGCCTGACAATCCGGCGTTCGCGCAGGCCGCGTCGGTCGCCGGGGCCGTGCCTCAGGCTCACGCCGAGCAGGCTGTGCCCGATGTACTCACCGGGACGTGGGACTGCTCAGGCTTCCCGGGCGACCGGCCGGTCGTCGTGGCGCGCTTCAGTGGCGCCGGCGGCGTGGTTCTGCGCCGATGGACCCTCATCAGTCCGGCCGCGCCGCCTGGAGCCGATGACGACAAGTCGACCAACCCCGACGACGCGGAGCACTCGGCCACAGGAGCGAACGGCAAGAACGGCATGAGGCTCAACATCCGCAACGACGCGGGACCGGTGTCAATCGACGGCGACGTCGTCATCAACCTCGCCGACGGCGGGGACGGTGGGAGTGCGGCAGCGGCGTGCGCCGACGCAACAGGCGGCATCGGCGGCACCTCGGGCAACATGCGCATCACGGGCGCCGGCGGAGTGGACCTGACCAACGGCACGCTCACCATCAACCCCGGACGCGGCGGCAACGGCGGCGCCGCGACCGCGACAGGCCTCAAGGCAGCCACGGCTTGTCCCGGCGCCCCCGGGTGCGATGTGACCGCAACCGGAGGCAAGGGTGGCGACAACCTCAAGCGGCTGTTCGCTCGCGGCAACGTCGAGGGCCTCGAGAACGTCATCATCGGGGCTCTGCGGGCCGGCCACGGTGGCGACGGGACCGCAACCGCCGGCGAGGGCGGAGATGGCGAGGAGTGCTGCGACGGCGGCCCAGGTGGCGACGCTACGGCGGTCGGCGGCGCGGGCGGATCATCCTCGCTGAACGTCGGCACGCTCCCCGTTCAGACCGGTGACGTCATCGGTGGCGACGGTGGGGCCGCGACCGCCACCGGTGGGAACGGCGGCAAGGGCGGCGACTGCAAGCTCGACCCGGGCGGCAACGGTGGCGCCGGCGGCGACGGCACGGCCACCGGCGGCAACGGAGGCAGCGGCTCGGGAACGCCGGGAGCCACATCGGGTAGCGGCGGCGACGCGACCGCCAACGGCGGAGACGGAGGAGCGGGAGGCGATAGCGCCGTCCAGCCGGGCGCGGGCGGCGCAGGCGGCGGCGCGACCGGGACGGCCGGCGCGGCAGGATCGCAGGGAACGGGCGGCACACCCGGCACGACCAACGCCAACCCGGGCAACGACGGCCCGGCCGGCGGCAACATCGTGCCCACTGCCCTGTTCTGCTTCTGGTTCGACTTCATCCCTCAGGACGGCCAGATCCCCGCGGGCACGGTGCTCTCGGCTCCCCTGTACGACCCGGATCACACGACCCAGCTCGGCTCGATCCCGCTCCTGCTGCGCGACGTTCCAGGGGCGCAGTACTTCAAGCAGTCCAATCCGGTGAACCACGTCGGGTGGGGCCCCGGCGAGGGCGATCTGCAGATCTCGAACGCTCAGCTCGGAACCGGCACCGTCGGCGATGTGGTGGGCGTGCGCATCCAGACCCTCGCAGAGGTGAACATCGACCAGACGAGACCGCTCGTCGTTCAGGGACTTGATGCCAACGGCGAGGTGCTGGACCAGATGCAGATCACGCAGGTCACGCCGGACCAGTCCGATCCACATCTCGGGCAGCCCTTCGATGTGCTGCTTCAGGCACACGGAGGCACGATCGCCACGATCAGGATCATCGTCGAGAACGGCGGGTTCTGCACGTTCTACGGCATCTGGATCCTGGACCCGTAGACCCTTGTCCATGCGGGGCGGCCTCGGCCGCCCCGCATGGGACCGCCAGGTGAGCAACTCCCCGCAGGCGAACTCCGCCTCCGCAGACACCGCCTATGGCGGCTTGTCGCCGGAAGGGAGATGCCCCATGCAAGCCCTGGCGCGGCAGACGGCCGACCTGCTCGAGCACATGCTCTGGCACGATAAGTGGCACAGCATCGCCGAGGCCGTCAACGGCATCGCGGACACCGACCTCACCTTCAAGCCCGTTCCGGAGATAGCGTGGGACTGGGGCGAGCCCGAAGCCAGCCTACGCATCATGACCATCCGAGCCCACCTGGCCCACCTCATCGGCGGCGCCGACGTGGCCGCGGCCGCGATCGCTCCGCGAACGGACGACCCGGTCGAAGACGAACACGACCGCGCGGGCCCTATTGATGTCAATGCCCCCGCCGCCGCTCAGGTCGCACGCCTCGATGTCGCGTTCCGGCGCCTGCTGGCGAGGTCGCGCACGCTGTCGGATGCGGACCTGTGGGCCCCCAACAACCTCGCCGAGCCCGAGGCCGAACTGGGTAAGCTCTACGTGCTTGTCGAGTACGCCCTCATCCACGCGCCCTGGCACCTGGGCACCATCGCCAAGCTGCTCCAGTGGCGAGAGGCCCTGGGTCGCGACACGAGCCCGGTGGCTCGGCCCTCAAAGCCGGAGTACCTCGTCCCCTCGATCGACCCCGGTCGGTGGACCTTCCCAGCCGTCGCCACTCGCCCCGAGCTGCTGGTCGCCATCACCGAGGTCGCGCACCGCACCAGCCCGTGGCATTCCGCGTTGCGGGTGTATCGACAGGTGACGCGCGAGGAGCTCGACTGGTCTCCGTTGCGCACAGCCGAGGAGCCGTGGGCGTTCGCGCCGGCGAGGGTGGCGGCCGTGCACGTGCCCGCCTGCAAGGTCATCTACGCGAACCAGGCCTTCGGCGACGCGGCGCTCACCTGGGACGACGTGGCGGGCATCCTCGGGACCGATGGCTGGAGCGCGGGACCGGAGGAGACGCTTCGCGCGATGGACATTGCCCAGGCGTACCTTGCGGAAGCTCTAGGTGGCGCGGATGATGCCCTACTCGACCGAACCAACCCGATGCACCACGGAGTGCCCCTCACAGGCTGGCAGGTTGGAGCGTGCATGATCGCCCATGATGCTTGGCACGCGGGGCAGGTCTCGCTGCTCCGGGACGCGTACGCGGGGCTCGCAAGCTGAGGAGGAGCCGATGGAGCCGCGCATAGTCGAGAAGCGGCCCATCACGGTCGTTGGCGTTGAGTTCAACCCGGAGGAGCATGGCTGGCACCTTGTGCCCACGCTCTTCCTCTTGCTCTGCCGCATGATGCCGACCATCGGGAACGTCGTCAACCCACACACCAGGGTCGTTTCGTTCTCCGAGCGCTAGCGCGTGGTGACCCAACCTCACCCCCCGGCCTCCGGCCGTTCCCCCTCTCCGCTGGCGGAGAGGGGGTGGTCGCTGGCGTAGCCAGGGACCGGGGGTGAGGTCGTCGGCACCACATCGCGACAATGAAATGGCCCTGCCCACACACGACCTACGGGTTCATCCACTCCAAGCACCCCGAGGGAGGCAAGGGCATCGACACCTACATGGCCTGCGTTGAGGTGTCCGGGGCCGCGGGCTTGCCGGAGGGTGCCGTGTCGGCGGTCATCCCCGGCGGCAAGTACGCCGTGTTCACCGTGAAGGGCGGGCTCGGCGACATCCCGCGTGCATACGGCTACATCAACGAAGAGTGGATGCCGGCGTCAGGCTACCAGGAAGCGCGTTGCGGCGCGGTCGAGGCCTATGACGAGCGCTTCGTGCCCGACGGGACGTGCGAGTTCGAGATATGGGTCGCGGTGAAGTAGGCGCCTACATCTCGAGGGTGTAGCAGAAGAACGCCTCCCCCTGCTCGGCTGTGCGCGCAACCCAGTTGCCCGACGGGTCGATGACGCCCGATGGGGCCGAGCATCGCAGGTCAGTAGGGTGGCAGTTGTCGACGGTGACGATCCAGAGCGCGCCGGCAATTGCACGCATTCGTAGGTTCGACTCATGGTATTGCCACGCGAGGTCGGACATCGGGCTCCCATCTCGGCCGCCGTTCACCGCGTGGAAGATGACGCGCGCGCCCATCCGTGAAAGCTGCTGCGTCAGATGAGGGTCGTCCTGCGGAGTGCAGCCGGGGTTTGCCCACATGTCGTTGCAGATGAGCCCGCCGACCCTTGCGCCGGCGATCTCGAACGTGCGCAGAGGGGCGACCGCGAAGTCGTTGATCTCGCCCTCCGGTGGATCGGCGAGGGTCCCGCAGGTGAGGGTCTTGCTGTGGAAGCCGAGATAGGCGCCATCGCGCTCGTAGAAGCGGACCTGGTTGTAGCACCGGCCGTCTTCGGGCTCGATCAAACACGTCCCGAGCGCGAGGCCGACCCCGGCGTCGCGAGCGGCCGCCGTGACCGCCTCCAGTGCTCGCCCCACCTCGTCCCGGTCGAAGCGTGGCGTGTACCCGCTGAGCGATCCCTCGGGTGTGAGGAGCACATCGGCGCCCTCACGCGCGGCGAAGCCCACCGCACGGAGGATATGCGCCACATTGTCGTCGACCGCGGCGGTAACGGGGATCTGCGCACCTGCCACGCGAAGCTGCATCGTCTCACTCCCTACCCCGGCGCCCAGCCCCACATGTTCGATGAGTAGTCAAGATCGTCGGCGATCGCCTTCCCCAGCGCGCTGATCCGCGCGTGCTCGTCGACAGTGAGACTCCACCCGACGGCACCCAGGTTCTCGGCAAGCTGCGAGGGGCGCCGGCAGCCGACGATGGGCGCCGTGATGCCCGGCATCTGCAGCGTCCACGCGAGTGCGGTCTGCGCAACGGTCCGGCCGTACCGCGCGCCAATGCACCTGATCTCGTCCACCACATCGAGGCAGCGCTCGAAGACGCCCTCCGCGAGCAGCTTGCTCCGCGAGCGGATGTCAGGCTGCACGTCGTCACGGCTGCGGTACCGGCCCGCGAGGAGCCCCTGAGCCAGTGGGCTGTAAGGGATCACCGACACCTGGTTCCCGATGCACCACGGCAGAACCGTGTAGTCTATCTCCCGCCAGAACACGTTGAACGGTGGCTGACTGGTCTCGATGCGAGCCGTCCCGAGGGCCTCGCAGTGCTGCTCTACCGTGAAGTTGGACACACCGATGAACCGGATCTTCCCGGCGTCCTGGAGGCCCTTCATGGCGCCGATGGTCTCCGAGACGGGGATCGCGGGGCTTGGGTAGTGCACCTGGTACAGGTCGATGCAGTCGATCCCCATGTTCGCGAGGCATTGGTCGAGGTTGCGCTCCATCGCCTCCGGGTCGGCCCAGCACTTGCTTGCCAGGATGACCTCGTCGCGGCGGCCCTTGATCGCCATGCCGACGACGCGCTCGGAGTACCCGGCCCCGTAGCCGGCCGCGGTGTCGATCCAGTTGATGCCGGCGTCGAGGGCCGCCTTGATCGTGGCGACCGACTCCTCGTCCTCGATCTTCTGGGACCCCTCCCACGCTTCATGCCCGAAAGCCCACCCCCCGAGCATCAGCGCGCTCACGTCTATACCGGTCCTGCCGAGCTTCACGTACTCCACAGCAGGCATCTCCTCTCAGTGCTGTGCGCCGAGGGTTCGGGCCGGCTCAGTCGGCGGCCTGCTGTGGCGATGCGGTGCGGGTAGGAGGCAGGATCAGCATTCCAAACCGAACGACGAGACCGCGATCACGCCAAGTCGGATGACAGCATCATCGCGAGTTTTGGGTATGTGCGCGACTCCGGCGCTTTGCCTCGCTCCTCACCGAGGGGAGAGGCCGACGCGGAGCGAAGCAACGCGGCGGGTGAGGGGCACGAAGGTAGGCCGCGTGACCCCTCACCCTAGCTCTCTCCCCGAGGGCGGGGAGAGGGGATACCGACATGGAGTGCAACGCCATCACTCGGAGGGGCCGCATAGGGTGGTCCCGAGCGCGCCGAGGGCCCGGGACCCTATCCGGCCCGCGTTCGCGGCCCCTCCACCGCGTTCAGATGCCGGATGAGTCGTGGTCGTACTTCGAGTATGACGGCGACCAAGGGAGTGTACGTCTACTACGACGGCGACGTCGGACGGTCGCACTCGCGGAACGCGCTGCCGTACTCCCACGTCGCCGACGTGCAGGGCACGTTCGACTGGATGATACGCGCGCGCGTGACGCCGGCGAACACGGAGTAGACGGGCGCCAAGCCCCATCGCGCTGTCGAGCCCACCGTGGAGGAGCGCGCCTCCCGGACGCGAACCCGGAATGACCGGCGAAGGGCTGGTGCGTACGGATGCGGCTCGCGGCCGTGCTGGTAACGGGACTGGCGGCCGGCGTTCTGGCCGGCGGCCTTGCCTGTGCGCGCGGCCGTTACCTCGCGTGCGAGGGGACCTTGACCACCCCGGGTGACCAGAACGAGACGGAGGCCCCGGTGACCGATCGTGCTGAACCCCCAGAGACGCCGTGGCCGGGCGCGGAGCGCGACGCGGTCATCGCCGTCGGCGAGCGCAGGGTCTACACGCGTGACGACCTCAGCGACTACATCGACGGCGGAGCCGCCTTCTACCTTGCCTACTCGTTCGAGTGGCTGGCGGTCTGGGACGTTACTGCGATCGGGCCACCTCCGAACGCAACAATCGAGCTCTACAGGTTTGCTGAGGCTGAGGACGCGCTCGGCGTGTTCCTCGACAAGGCGACCGCGGACGACAAGTTGGAAGGCTTCGAGCGCGGGATCGTCCGCAAGGGCGGGCTGAGAGGTCAGAAGGGCCGCTACTTCGTGCGCCTCGCGACCCCCGATCGCACCGAGAAGGGCGACGAGCTCGTCACGCTACTCGGCAAGCTGGTGAGCGCCGGGCTGCCCGACGCGACGACCGACCCGCCCCTGGTGTGCGGGAGCCTACCCTCGGACGGAATGCGGGCCGGGTCGCTGCGGTACTTCCACACGAAGGAGTCGCTCGACAGCCTGCACTACATCGCGGACGGGAACTTGCTCGACCTCTCTGAGAAGACGCGGTGCGCACTGGCGAGCTACGACGCGGGCCCTGAGGGGAAGCCCCCCGCGGCGCTCCTGCTCGTGGCCTACCCCGATGCCGACAAGGCCAAGGCCGCGTTCGAGGGGTTCTGCCGAGGGTACCTGGAACGACAACCCGGCGAGGGGCCGGAGCCGACCTCGGCGAGGGTCGAGGATGGCGCCTACACGGCCACCGCGTGGCGCAAGGAGCCGCCCTCTGTGGCCGTCGCCTTGGGCGCGGACGCGGAGGACTGGGCGGTCACGATGGCGTGCAAAGCGCTCGACGCTTACCAGGAGGCACAACCATGAGAACCGGCATCACGCGCCGCGACTTCGTTCGCGGAGTCGCCTACGGAGGAGTGGGAGCGGCCATCGGCCTCGCGAGCACGAGCTGTCGTGCGGGTGAGGCTCCCGCCCCGCTATCCAAAGCGCCAACCGCGCAGCCTGCCCGGAAGGCGACGCGCGCGCGCGTCGTTCTTGTGAGGCGCGCGAGCGCGCTCGACGATCAGGGTCGCGCCGATGCCAAGGCGGTCCGCGAGATGCTCGATGAGGCGATGGCGAAGCTCGACGGCGACGACGGCTCCATCGCCAAGGGGTGGTCGTCGCGCTTTGCGGCTGAGGACAAGGTGGGCATCAAGGGCACGATGATGATGAACCATGTCCACCCCGAGATCCTGGTGGCCATCCACGACTCGCTCGTCGAGCACGCGGGACTGGGCACCGCCGCCGTCCTCGCGTGGGACCGCAACCGCGGCGCCCGCAGCCGCGAGCAGCTCGGCGGACCGGACACCCAGTGGGTCGCCGATCCGCTCTTCACCTGCGGCGCGGACTCGATCTCGAAGGTGTGCTCGGAGTGGGCCACGGCCCTGGTGAACGTCCCGACGCTCAAGTGCCACTGGCTATCGGGAGTTGCCATCTCGCTCAAGAACTGGTGCGGCGCGGTCGCCAACATCGCCGTGAACGACCACGCCGGTACCACGTGGCAGTTCCACGGCGACTCGTGCGCCGATCTCGGCGTGTTCGAGTCGATGCCCGTGTTCGGCGGCAAGCGGAGACTCGTGGTGGTCGACGCGATGGAGCCTTACTTCGAGAAGGGCCCGCAGGTGGACCCGGAGTTCTTCCACCCCTACGGAGGGCTGATCGTCGGGACCGACCCGGTGGCCGTCGACACGGTGGGGATGATGCTCCTCCAGGCCATCCGCGACCAGAAGGCCGGGGCGCCGTCTCCCATCAACCCGCCGCCGAAGCATGTCGGCATCGCGGAGACCAAGTACAACCTGGGCGTCAGTGACCCCGCCCGCATCGACATCGTGAAGCTCGGCGACACGGAGGGGATGCTGGTCTAGGGGCCCCTCACAGCGCCGCGGTGTGCTCGATGACCTTGCGGAACTGGCGCCTGTAGAGGGTGGCGTAGAGGCCGTCCAGAGCGAGCAGCTCCTCGTGGCGGCCCGCTTCAACGAGCCGCCCCTCATCCAGCACGAGGATGCGGTCGGCGTTCAGCACCGTCGAAAGGCGATGCGCGATGATGAGCGCCGTGCGTCCCCGCAGCAGCGTCTCGAGGGCCTGCTGTACAAGGTGCTCCGAAGTGGCGTCGAGGTTGCTCGTGGCCTCGTCGAGGATGAGGACGCGCGGGTCCTTCAGCAACGCCCTGGCGATCGACAGGCGCTGCTTCTCCCCGCCGGACAGGCGAAAGCCCCGCTCGCCCACGACCGTGTCGTAACCTTCCGGCAGGCCGGCGATGAACTCGTGCACATTGGCCGCCCGGGTGGCCCCCACGATCTCCGCGTCGGTCGCTTCGGGCCGAGCGTACTGCAGGTTCTCGCGGATAGTGGCGTGGAAGAGGAACGTCTCCTGGGTCACCATCCCGATGTTCGCCCGGAGGCTGTCCTGCGTGACCTGGCACAGGTCGAGGCCGTCGACGGTGATGCGGCCGGCGCTAGGGTCGAAGAAGCGCGGCACTAGGTACGTGATGGTCGTCTTGCCGGCCCCGCTTGGGCCCACGAGCGCAACACGCTCGCCGGGCTCGATATCGAACGACACATCGGACAGCGCAAGCCGGAGCGGGGGCTCCTCCTTCACCTCCTCGCCGTTCGCCCCGTTCTCGGGGTCGGACAGCGTGGGCTTCGGATAGGCGAAGCTGACGCCCTCGAATGTGATTCGACCGTCCACTGTCGGCAGATCGGCGGCGTCGGCGGCGTCCTCCACTTCCGGCCGAAGGTCGAGGTACTCGAAGATGCGCTCGAAAACGGCCAGCGCGCCTTGGATATCGACGTAGACGTTGGCGAGTTGGGCCAAGGGGCGGTAGAGGTTGCTAAGGTAGGCCACGAACGCGATGACCGTGCCGATCGACAGCTCCTCCTTCACGCACAGCCAGCCGCCGTACAGGTAGACCATTGCCGGGCCCGCCACGCTGACCACGCTCAGAGCCATGAAGAGCCAGCGACCGGCCATTGCCTGCTTTACGTTGAGCTCAACGAGTTCGCCGCTCCTCTGAGAGAAGACGCTCGCGTCCTCCTCGGCCTGGCCGAAGATCTTCGTCAGCAACATGCCGCCGATGTTCAGCCGCTCGCTGATGTGGGCAAGCAGGTCGGCTTGGCGCTCCTGCGTCTGCTGCGACAGGCGGCGCCTGATCTTGCCCACCAGCCGTGTGGGTAGGTAGAAGACGGGCACGACGATGACCGCGAGGACGGCCAGGCGCCAGCTCAGGGAGAAGATGACAACCAGCGTCGCGGTCGCCGTCAGGACGTTCTGCACTATGGCGATAAGCGTGCCGGTGATGGCTCCGTAGACGGCGCCGACGTCGTTGTTTATCCGCGAGACGATCTCGCCGGACCGCGCCGTCGTGTAGAACCTCAAAGACATCCGCTGGAGGTGCCTGTAGAGCTGATTGCGGAGGTCGAACATGATCGATTGCCCGACCCGAGTGCTCGTGTAGTTCTGCAGCACCCCGATCAGCCCGGTGGAGATCGTGAGCCCCACCATCGCGGCGACGAGGTACTCGAGCAGACCGATGTCCCCGTCGGGGATCGCGCGATCGAGGATCCCCTTTACGCATAGAGGCGGCAGTACGCCCAATCCGGACGAGACGGCGATGCAGAGCAGGATGACGATCCACCTGGCCCAGTAGGGCCAGAGGTAGCCCGCCGCGCGGCGCATGCGCGCCCGGTCAAGCTTCCGGGGCGGGCCGTCAAGTCCGCTGTCGGCCATCCGCTGGAGTCCGTAGGTTCTCGACATCCCGCCGAAGCTGCGCTCGGGCCCCATCCAGCCTCGTCCCATGCCGCCGTGCAAAACGCCTAGCTCCTCTCGGTTGCAGCGCGTCCGCCCGGCCTAGGGATGACACAGGGACCCAACAGCGCCTCCATTCCCGCTCAGCGGCCTGATTGCCTTCGCCGCCGTTTCGCGCTACACTTCACGATCAATGCCGTTGGATACGTGTCAACCGCAGAGGACAGTGGCGGAGTCGTTCGTGCTTGAGGGGAAGGCGCTCCACTCCGGGCAGCCTTCCCGGATTCACGTACGTCCCGGGCCGCCCGATTCCGGGGTCGTCTTCGACGTCGGTGGCATGTGCATCCCTGCCGGATTGAGCGCTGTCTGCTCATCCCCCCGCTGTACCGTGCTTCGTAACGGTGTCGCACGCGTCGAGACTGTCGAGCATCTCCTGGCGGCGTTCCGGGCCTGCGGCGTTGACAATGCGGTCGTTTCCACGAGCAACCACGAGATGCCGGCCCTGGACGGCAGCGCGCTCCCGCTGGTGCGGGAGTTGGACCGGGTGGGACTGGCGCCGCAGGAAGGGTTCGCTCGGAAGGTGCTCGTCCTGAAGAGGCCGATCTTCGTCACCCAGAACGGCACCAAGGGACTGGCTGTGCCCTTCGACGGCTTCCGCGTCACGGCCGCGGTGCAGTTCCCCGAGCCGGTCGGGGAACAGGTGGTGGACTACCCGGACGTATCCAGGGCATTCCGGGAGCTCATCGCCCCGGCCCGCACACCCGGTTTCCTCCGCGAGTGGGACGAGCTGAAGGCCCTCGGCCTGGCACTCGGAGCCGGGCCTGACAACGTGCTGCCCATCTTCGACGACCGCTATGGCGATGAACTCCGGGTTCCCGACGAGGTAGCGGCACACAAAGCTCTGGACCTGATCGGCGACCTCGCCTTACTGGGCGCCGAGATCCATGCACACGTCACCACCTGCCGAGGGGGCCACTCCCTCAACCACGCCATAGGCCAGGCGATCGTCGAGAACTCCGAACTCATGCACTGAGCTAGAGGAGGCACGCAGTGTCCGTGGATATCCAGGGCATTCTGAAGCTCCTCCCGCACCGGTACCCATTCCTCATGGTTGACCGGATGCTGGAGGTCGAGCCCGCCGTGCGCGGAGTCGGCATCAAGTGCGTCACGGCGACGGAGCCTCACCTGGCGGGACATTTCCCGGAACTCCCCATTATGCCGGGCGTCCTGGTTTTGGAGCACCAGGCCCAAGTGGGCGGGTGCATGTTGTTGTCGCACGAGCAGTTCAGGGGTAGCCTCGCGCTGCTCGCCGGAGTGGAGAAGGCGCGGTTCCGGCGCAAGGTGGTCCCGGGCGACGTGCTGAAGACTGAGGCCGTGCTGCAGAAGAGGAAGGGTGACGTCGGCTGGGTCGAGTGCACCACGAGCGTGGACGGCGAGATCGTCTGCGAGAGTGTCATGTTGTTCGCGATGGAACGACAGGCTGACCTACGGGACGACCAATGAGCATCCACCCATCGGCCATCATAGACTCGAGGGCGGAGATCGGCCCGGACGTGACGATCGGCCCGTTCTGTATCGTCGCAGGCGATGTTCGACTGGCCCGAGGGGCCACTCTCGACTCCCACGTTGTGGTCTACCCCGGCACCGCTATCGGCGAGGGCAGCCGGGTCTACCCCAACGCCGTGCTAGGCGGCGACCCGCAGTCGGTTGATTTCGACACGAGGAGCCTGACCAGGACCACGATCGGTGCGGGCTGCCTCGTGCGCGAGGCGGTCACGGTTCACCGGTCCACATCCGAGGACCGCGAGACGACCGTTGGCGACGGCTCGATGCTGATGGCGAACAGCCACATCGGGCATGACTGCAAGCTCGGTCGGCAGGTAGTGGTCACAAGCTACGCGGGCATCTCGGGCCACTGCACGATCGACGACTACGCCGTGATCGGCGGGTTCGTGGGCATCCACCAGAAGGTTCGGGTCGGCACGATGGCGATGGTCGGGGGCTGGTCGCGGGTCACCATGGACTGCCCGCCCTACACCATCTCCGCGGGCGTCCCGTGCGAGCCGCACAGCCTCAACCTGGTCGCTCTGAGGCGCAGGGGCGTGTCGCCGGAGGCGCGCGCGGCGCTGAAGTCCGCGTTCCGGCTTCTCTACCGCTCCGACCTGAACATGAGTCAGGCCTTCGAGCGTGTCAGAGAGGAAGTCCCCGTCTGCCGCGAGGTGGAGCTGCTGCTCGACTTCCTCAGCCAGGTCAACGAGGGCGCGATGGGGCGAGGCCTAGGCCGATGAGCCCAGTGGAGCCACCGGCTGAGGTCGGGCGCTCCGGCGAAGGCGTGCGCATCTTCCTCTCCGCCGGCGACCCATCGGGTGATGTGCACGGGGCTCTGCTCGCCGACGCGATCAGGCGTCTGCTCCCCGGCGCGTGGATGTACGGCATCTGCGGACGACAGATGACCCGCGCGGGCGTGGCGCAAGTCGCCGACTCGACCAGGTTCTCGGGGATAGGCATCGCCGCATCGGTCCCGAAGATCCCCGGCCTGGTGGCTCTCTATGCCGTGCTCAAGGGCCTCCTACGAGCGACCCCACCCTCGCTCGCGATACTGATCGACTTCCCGGCTTTCAACATGAGGGTCCTGAGCTTCGCCAAGTCCATCGGGCTGCCCACGCTCTACTGGTTCCCGCCCGCGTCGTGGAAGCGTGAGCCGTCGAAGGCCGCGCGCCGGGTCGCGGCACTCGCGACGCGGGTCGCGACACCCTTTGAGTGGTCTGCGCGCATCATGGGCGAGCTGGGCGGGCAGGCGGAGTGGGTCGGTCACCCGGTTCTGGACCGGTACGAGGGCCGTCCGTCCGAAGCTCGGGCGCGGGGCATGCTGGCGATTCCGCTTCCGGTGACCCCGGTGGCGGTGCTGCCGGGCAGCAGGCCGCAGGAGATCCGGTACATACTGCCTCTGCTTCTCCGTGCCTGCAGGGAGGCCGAGAAGTCAGTGCCGGCGATCCTTCCGGTCGTATCCTGCGGTCCCAGCGCGGACCGGACGGAGCTGCGCGGCACGGTTGACCGGTTCTGGCCGGGCGCCATCATCACCGAGGACACCGTCACTCTCCTGTCCGCGTGCCGCGCGGCGCTAACAAAGTCGGGCACGATCACCCTCGACGCGGCCGCGTGCGGCCTGCCGATGGTCGCGACGTACGCGGGCTCCTGGCTTGACTGGCTGCAGTACCAGCTCGTGGTGAAGGGGCACTTCAGGTTCATCGCGGCCCCCAATATCCTCCTCGACCGCCTCGTGGTCCCCGAGTGCTATGAGAAGAGGGGCACGCCCGACGCGATAGCCGCGGAGCTCGTCAGGCTGCTTGAGGATGGGCGCGAGAGAGAGGACTGCAAGGCGGGCCTTGCCGAGGCGTGCGCGCTGCTCGGCGAGCCGGGCTCGGCAGAGCGCACAGCCCGGATCGCGGTGCAGATGCTGGAGCAGCGGCACCCCTCGACCGCGTAGGGTGTCTCAGGCGGACAGCACTGCCGTCGGGGCCCTCAGCCCGCCAGCCCCCTCGCCTCCAGCATCGCCACGCACACGTCGGCGGCCACCTCCAGGCCGACCTGGTCCATGTTGAGCGTAACGTCGTGTACGAGCGGGTCACAGGTGTCGGCCTTGTAGTAGGCCTTGATGAAGCCATGCTGGGAGGCGTCGGAGGTGAGGATCAGCTTGCGGGCCTCAGAGTCTGACATGTTCCAGCGTTCCACCACGTAGTCCACGCGCTGCTCGAACGGCGCCACCACCCTAACGCGCAGGCCTCTGCGCGAAGGCAGGATGAACGCGACGCCACGCCCCACGAAGACGGCCGGGCCGTGACTGGCAATGGTGCCGACCACCTCGATGAGGTGCCTGACGTACTCGTCGCAACCGAGGAACCGGCGGTCGATCACGCCCGAGATCCAGTTGTGAGTCGCGTTGTACCAGGTCTCGCCCAGGGACTTCACGGCGGCGGCCCGGACATTCGCGCGCTCTGCGATGTAGTCAACTATCTCGCGGTCATACAGCGGGTAGCCGAGCCGCCGGGCCAGGATCGCCGCTAGCTCGTTCCCCCCGCTCCCGACCTCGCGTGAGACGGTGACGAAAGGGCCCAAGGCCTCCTCGACCTGTTCCGGCACGGGAGCGCTGCCTCGCGACTCCCTTGCCTTGGCCCGGGTCGTCCAGTTGCTTATCTGGCGCTCCACTAACCGCTCGACGTTCACCCTACGGGACGGCTCCATCGCCCTCGCCTCCCTCGCGTAGCCGAGTTCGCCGTTTGTCGCGCCCCACCTCGCGCCCGATCACTGTCGCGATCAGCCGCGCGGATATGTGAATCGCCGGGCGGTGGCGAACGGTTACCAGAGTCAAGAGGACGGGGCTGAAGAAGTGTCCGAACTCGATGACAGGCTGATGGTCGCAATCGGCCTCGGCGACCAGGACGCGATGAACGCACTCGCGCGGCGACACCGCGCTCGTGTCCTGCGATTCGCGCTGCGGATGCTCGGTGATCGGGCGGCAGCCGAGGACGTGGCCCAGGAGACCCTCATCAAGCTTTGGCAGGCGGCACCGACGTATGAGCCCCTGGGCCGGTTCATGGCCTTCCTCTACGCTGTCGCGCGGAGCCGGTGCGCCGAGCACGCGGGACGCCTGGTACGCGACGGCCCCCTGCTCGCGTCGGACCTGGCGCCCGTCGGCGATGCGTGCGGCCCGGAACACGTCGGCCGCGCTCTCGACGGGATGCCGCGGGACTATCGCGACGTGCTTGTGCTCAGCGTCTGCGAGGGCCTCACGTACGGCGAGATCGCGGACGCCCTGGGGATCCCGAAGGGCACGGTCGCCTCGCGCAAGGCCGCCGCGTTGCGCATGCTGCGTGACCGGGTGGAGAGCCTGCGGGGTGCGGAGGGTGAGGTGTGGTGAGATGAACTGCCCCGAGTGCCTGGAGGTGCTGGCAGCGTTTCTGGACCTCGAGCTCGCGGAGGACGAGTTCCTCGCCGTCCAACGGCACCTAGTGGGCTGCGCGGCGTGCGCCGCGGAACGCGCCTCGCTGCGGCGGGCACAGATCGCGCTCCGGAGTTGGGGCGAGGCGGGTGAGGACCCCGACGGGCTGCTCGATCTTGTGGCCGAGCTACGCCTCCGGGTCCGCCGGCTGGAGCAGGATTTCCTGCGCCGACCGCCTCCCGAGGCGACCCCCGCGTCCGGCCCGCTCTTGCCGGCCGCGGGCGCGGAACACAGGCTGAGGCTGATCGTTTGACACCCTCACCCCGGCCCTCCCCCGGTTGGGGAGAGGGAGTGATTCGGAGGCACAACAGATGACCTTCCCTGACCTTATTGCCCGGGCGGTAGCCGAGTTCCCCACAACGAGCGACGTGTTCGTCCGCGCCGGGCGAAGCCCTATCGTTCGCATCGACGGAGCCCTTCACGACACCGGATGGGAGCCCCTGACGCACCGCGATGTCAGCGCGATGTGTGAGCTACTGCTGTGCGATCAGACAAGGCAGACCCTGGCGCATCGCAGGGACGTGTCGGTGAGCTTCACCGTACGCGATGTGGGCCCGGTGCGCGCGGCGCTCTTCTACGAGAACTGCGGAAGGCTGTCGGCCGTGGCGCGCGTTCTTCCGCGGTCGTGCCCCACGCTCGACGAGCTCGGGCTTCCTCCCGCGGTGGCCGAGCTGACGCGGACGCGGAACGGGCTCATCCTGGTCACGGGTCCCGTGGGGTGCGGCAAGACCACCACCCAGTGGGCGATGCTCGAGCAGATCAACCGCGAGAGCTTCGCGCACATCCTGTCTTTCCAGCACCCTGTGTCGTTCGTGATTGAGGAGAAACGGAGCCTCGTGACGCTTCGCGAGATCGGGACCGACGCCCCATCCTATGCCGAGGCCGCCCGGGCCGCGTTCGCCGGACAGGACCCCGACGTCGTGCACATCGGGGAGCTACCGGACCTGGAGACTCTGAGTCTGGCGCTCGTGCTTGCCGAGACGGGCCACCTCGTGTTCTCCACGATGCACACGGCCACGGCCGTGGAGACCGTGGAACGTCTGGTGTCCGTGTTCCCGCCGCATCAGCAGGGCAACGCGCGCAGGCAGCTCGCGTCCGTGCTTAGGGCGGTGGTGGCACAGCAGCTTGTGCCGCGTGCGGAGGGCAAGGGGCGCGTTCCGGTCATAGAGCTGATGCTGGTCGTGCCCGAGATCGCCAAGCTGATCGCGGAAGGCCGGTGGGACGGGATCGACGCGGTCATCGAGCGGCACGCCGGCGAAGGCGGAATGCAGACGATGATGCAGGCGCTGCGCGACCACGTCGAGCGGGGCATCATCACCCAGAAAGCGGCGGCGATCACGTTGGGCACCGGGGCGGCGTGGGAGCCCTAACATGAGCGCGGAGATCAGTGTCGACATGCCCATTGCGGCGGAGGAGTGCGAGCCCCAGATCGCCGTGATCCGCCGGGTTGCCGAAGCGCTCGCGCGCGATGAGCGGGTCACGGCGTGCTGGCTGCACGGGTCGTTCGCGTCAGGGGCCGCTGACGCTTCTTCCGACATCGACCTGGAGGCGGCGGCGGAGCCCGATCTCATCGCGGAAGCCGTGGCCGATCCCAGCGGCACGATGTCGCAAGGCGGCCAGGTCCTGGTGGCGTGGGGAGGTGGGGCGCACGCCTGGGCAAGGCTGGGCGCTATCCTCACGGGGCCCGTGCTACTCGACCTGGCGCTATACCACGTGCCCGAGCATCCGATCCCTCGCCGCGGGGTACCGGTTCATCTTCTCTTCGACCGAGCCGGGCTGCTGGCGGAGCCTGCGGCGTACTCCGACGCGGTCGCCACCGACGCCCACACTCACCGCGGCGACGTCGAGGACAGGCTGCGCTTCTTCTGGTTCTGGACGCTCACGGCACTAAGGTTCCTGCGGAGGGGCAACCTTGCGTGGGCATCGGGCTTCCTCGGGGACATGCGCGCCGTCCTCACGCAACTGCTGTGGTTGTCCGACAACGCGGGCGCTTGCATCGCGTTCCCCGTCGCGTGCGCATGGGGGCCGGTGCGCACCGATCTCTCGCCTGAGGCCGGGTCGCGTCTCGCCGACGCGCTCGGCATCGCCGATCCGCGGGAGCTGCTAGCCGCCATCGAGCGGTGCGCGGATGTGTTCAGCGCCGCCGGGCGTCATCTCGCCGCGCGGCTGGCGGTGGAGTACCCGGGCGCACTCGAGGATGAGGTGAGGAGGTACTCCGCCGCGGTGTGCGATGCCCTCAATCGAGCTGGAGAACCAGTCCGGTGAGGTACTCGCCCTTCGGGAAGGCGACCGAGATCGGGTGGTCGGGCGGCTGGCCCAGGCGCTGGAGGATCCGGCAAGGCCTCTTTCCCGCGGCGGCGGCGACCACCCGGTCGAAGCTGCCCCTTGCCATCGCGCCGCTGCACGAGAAGGCCACAAGCAGCCCGCCGGGCTCGACAAGGCTCATGCCCAGCCCCTGAAGCGCTATGTAGGCGCGACTGCCGGCCTCCCGGTCGGCCTCACGTGGGATGAACTTGGGCGGATCGAGGATTACGAGGTCGAACCGGCGCCCCTCATCCCGCAGGCGCCGCAGTGCCTCGAACCCGTCTTCCCGCAGAAGCTCCGCACGACACTCGAGGCCCGCCAGCCGAAGGTTCTCTCCCGCGAGGGCGAGCGCGTCCCCTGAGGAGTCCACCAGGACGGCCGACTCCGCCCCACCCGCGAGCGCCGCCACGGTGAAGCCGCCTGTGTAGCAGAACACATCCAGAACGCGGCGGCCGCGAGCGTGCTGCGCGACGATCCGCCGGTTCTCACGTTGGTCGCAGAACCAGCCGGTCTTCTGCCCGCCGCTGAGGTCCACGCGGAACCGCAGGGCGCCCTCGCGGATCGTCAGGCTGCCCGGCACCTCGGAGCCCCACAGGCGCGAAGACACATCCTCCTCGCGGAGCGCCGCCCCCTGGAGACCCAACGCCTCGCAGGCCGCTTGCGCGATCGGCCGCAGGTAGGGCACGAGGGCCTTGCCGGTCGAGATGACCACCAGGTAGCACCCGTAGCGATCCGCGATGACGCCCGGGAGCCAATCGGCCTCGGCGAAGATGACGCGGTAGGCGTCCGTTCCGTCCGCCAGCGGCAGGCGCAGCCTACGGAGACCCGATTCGCGCGCCAGATCGGCGAACAGCTCGGGACCGACAACCGCGTCCGCGTCCCAACTGACCAGCCTGATCGGGAAGCGGCCCTCCCCCTCCCAGGCTCCCCACGCCAGGAACCGCCCCCGCTCGCTCACCAGGCGCACAGCGCCACCCGGCCACGCCGCGCCGGGCCTGCGCTTGACCATCCCGCCATCGACCCAGGGCTGGCGCGCGAGCACCTGGGCCTCGGACTTCCTGTAGATGACGACTGTATCAGCCATGAGACCACAGACGATGGGCTGGAGCCCATCGTCCCGAGACAGCACCTACCAGGACGGATGCGAAGCCGTCAGATTCGCCGGCGTCACCGCCGCGAGGCCGGTCCCGTCCACCCCGATCGTGTAGACTCGCGAGCCTCCCGCCGGGGTGGTCGCGCTGAAGAGCAGCTCCTGACCGTCCGCGGACCAGCGCGGGCGGTCGACGGCGGTCGCGAGGCTCGTGACCTTCCTCTCGTTGCCGCCATCGGCGTCCATCACCCAGATGTCGTAGTTGCCGGTCTGCAGACCCCCGCGCTTGAAGGCGATCTTGTTGCCGTCCGGCGACCAGCTAGGATGCCAGTCGGTCGCCGCGTTGTTGGTTAGGCGAGTGAGCGCCTGGGTGGCAATGTCCACGACGTAGATCTCGTAGTTGACGCCGTCCGGAAATGCGAGCAGTCCTGCGGCGCCCGCCACGGCATCCCGGTCAGTGTCGTAGGCGATCTTCGTGTGGTCGGGAGACCAACACGGGTGGCGGTCGTCGGCCGGATCCCGGAACACTGGGCCCGGGTTCGAGCCGTCCGCGTCCATCGTGTAGATCTCCCGGTTGCCGTCGCGCCTGCTGCTGAAGGCGATCCCGAGCCCGTCCGAGCTCCAGTCCGGGTACAGGTCCTCCTCCGGGTCCTGAGTCAAGTTCGTGAGATGGCCGCCGAGGGGCGTGACGCTGTAGATCTCCCAGTTGGGTTCGCCGTCCCGGTTGGTCTGGAAGGCGATGGCCGAGTGGTCCGGCGACCACACCGGCCATTCCTCCTGCGCCGGTCCGTCGATGACCTGGTTGATGTCCGTCCCGCCCGCATTGCAGGTGTAGATGCCCGTGACGAGCGAGTCCGTGTGGTTGACGAACACGATCTGCGTAGCCTGCGGAGCTTCGGTATGGACGTCGACGGCCGCCTGGCCGGACTCCCCTCCGACCGACGCGATGACCGTGCCGGTCAGTGCAGAGGCGCCGGCCGTGAACAGCCCGTCCGCGTCGATGGTCCCCGCCGGGCCCTTGACGGTCCACGTGACGGCCAGGGCGAGATCGTTGCCTTCGCCGTCGCGCACCACCGCGGTGAACTGCCTCTCTTGGGTCGGTTCCACCTCGGCGGGGTTCGGCGTCACGTCGATGTGGTCGATCTGAGCCTGCACGCCCTGATCGACCACGGTCATCGTGACGTTCAGCTCCTCGTCCTGCGGAACGGTGAGCTCGGCGGACGTCTCCGCGAGCCCCGAGCCCGCGGGCGGACGGGCGATGAGAGTCCATTGGCCGGCAGGCACGCCGGTCAGCGTGTAGTTCCCCTGCGCGTCGGACGTGGCCTCGGAAACGACCTCCGCCTGACCTTGGCGAACCGACGCACTGCCGGCCGCCGGGATGTAGACGTAGGCGTTGCCGATCGGCTGCGTGGGGTTCTGCGCGTCCACGATCCTGCCGCTTATCTCCGACCCCCCGGTCGGAGTGGGAGTCGGGGCGCCTCCGCACCCCGCCACCCACGCGGCGAGGACCATCGCCGCCGCCAGGGCCCCATAGAACACCACGACTGCCCAATGCCTGCCGCGCATCGACACCACTCCCCCTGCTGTTACCGGCCGGAGCGCCTGCTCACGCGCCCGCGATGGGCGGCTCGCCATAGACTCCGTCCGCGACCGTAAGAGCCCGCGCCACCTGCTCCTCAGAGCCCTCGATCAGCAGCCAGACGGCTCCCTCGGCGCCGTTGATCCCACCGGCGGCCATCGGCGTTGCGCACGCGCCGGTCAGAATCGATAACGCCTCTACTTCAGTTATGATACGTCCCTGCGAGACCCACATCCTCGGAATATGGCCTGCGGTCGCGATCGCGCAGTTCACCCGGGCCGCCGTCTCCCACAGGTTCCCGGCCACCGTCTTTTCCAGCCCCACCGGGATCAGCTGCGCGACACCCTTGCCGATGACGTGGCCCGCCGTCTTCCCCACAGTGCCTCCGGTGGGATCGCCCACAAGAACGCCCGCCATCCGCCGGTCGGGTGAGAGCGCGTTGGCGCCCTTCATCAGAACGTCGCCGCGTTTGAGCTCGGCGGCCGCCTCGACTGCGGTGAGCCCCTCGACAGGCGTGCCGTCGCGAAGCACAAGCTCCGGAATGCGCTCCTTGGTGAGCGGTCGGGCGCCTCTGGCAGGCTGCGTGTTGCCGGTCAGGTAGGTGGCCTTGTCGATCGTACGCCCGGTCAGCTCCTCAACGATGTACGCGTTCGTGGAGCCTTTGCACACCACGATAAGACCGCTCGACAGGGCACTCCGAACCTCGGGCAGCGCGGCGACCGCCTTCGCTATCAGCCGCTTGCCTTCCGCGACGGTGAGATGGATCGCGGTCGCACTCATGTGAGACACCTCCGTCTTGCCTCACGCCGCGGGCGGCCATATTGGGCCGCCCATACGCCGAAGGCGAGGCCGTTACCACGTGATCCTGCCGAAAGTCGGCAGATGCGGCTCGTTCTTGGCCAGCATCTCCTTGACCATATCGCGCGTCTCACCGAGCGACAGAACTGCCGCCGTCAGCGGGTCGTACGCACAGGCCTGGTACACGAGCTCGGGGTCGCCCAGGAGGGCCGCCTCGACCGCCATCTCCTCCGACGCGACCGTGATCGCCGTGAGCGGCTGCACGGACCGAGGTAGGTCGCCCACCTGCACCGGCTGGAGCGCCTGCCGCGTCGCGAAGACGGGCACCTCTACGCAGCAGTCTTGGGGCAGATTCGTGATGAGGCTCGTGTTGGGCACGTTGCCGTTGAACCGGTACGGATCCCCGCCGAGCCACGCGTTGATGATGTAGGCCGCGTACTCGTGCCCGCGCTTCAGGTTGAGGGCCCCCGGCTGGTTGAGCCAGTCCTGGATGCCCTTCTTCCAGCCTATCTCCATCTGCAGATACTCGTTCAGGATGTACGCGTACCCGCCCGGGTTCCAGCCGGTGCCCGTGGTGCAGTGCTTCTCGATCAGGTCGGGCCGCTTTCGGAACCACCAGTTGTACTCGGAGTTGTGCCCGCTCGACTCGGTGACGTAGTAGCCGAGCGCGAGGAACAGCTCGTTCCGCACCTGCTCCTCGTTGTAGACCTCGGGGCGCTTCATGGCCTCGCGGATGAGCGGGTAGGCGTCCTCACGGTTCCAGAGGTACTTCACGAACCACGCGAGGTGGTTCACGCCGGCGCACATGTAGTGGATCTCGTTCATCGGCGCGCCGATCCAGTGCGCCAGCATCTCCGCTGTGCCCTGGACGCTGTGGCAAAGGCCGCTCGTGGTGAGCTTGCTCGTCCGCTGCATGGCGCGGCAGAGCATGGCCATCGGGTTCGTGTAGTTGAGGAGGATGGCGTTGGGGCAGAGCTCCTCGGCGTCCTTGCAGATGTCGATCATGACCGGGATCGTGCGGAGTGCACGGAAAATGCCCGACGGCCCGCGCGTATCGCCGACGTTGGTGTCGACGCCGTACTTCATCGGGATCTCGATGTCGTGCCGCCAGACCTGGACGCCGCCCGCGAGGATCGTGACGAGGATCGCGTCCGCGTCTTTCACGGCCTCCCTGCGATCGAGCGTCGCCTCGACCTTGGCCGGGTACTCGCCCTCTCGCACGATGCGCTCGACTGCGAGCTTGGAGAACTCGAGTCGCTCCTCGTTCACGTCCATCAGGGCGAGGGTCGCGTTTTCCATGTTCGGGAAGGTGAGGATGTCTTTGACAAGCGTGCGCGTGAAGCCGAAGCTGCCGGCTCCGATGAAAGCGATACGGGCCATTAAGGAAGCCTCCAGGGTTGATCTGCGCTTGCCCTCTCGGGCGGGCGTGACGGCGGGCGTTATACGCTGAGGGAACCCCACTGCCGGGCAGAGGTTTCCCGTCGGCGGGGAGGGTGACCTGCAGGGGCGGGCGCGTGGTAGAATCCCGCTGAGCGCCGAGGAGGCCGTCCGATGAAGATCAAGCGACTGGAGCTCTGCGACTACCGCAACTTCCGCGGCCGAAAGGTGATCGACTTCACCGACCCGCTCACAGGCGAGCCGCTGCGGCGCGCCGTCCTCGTCGGCAGCAACGGCTCCGGGAAGACGACGGTGCTTGAGGCGATCGCGGCGCTGGTGGCCACAGCCGGACGTTGCGCCAAAGGTATGCCGCCTGCGCCCCCTCACGCATCCATCACGATAGCCCTCAGGCACGACGAGATCGCGCCACCAGGGGACGTGCCTGGAGCCTCCAGCGGGGACCATGATGTCGATCTGGCGTTTTCGTCCGATGGTGCGCGGTACGAGCCCCAGCACATTGAGGACGCGTTCGAACGGCTGGCCGGTGGCGCTGGCAATAGCGGAAGTGACCTTCGAGGAGGAATCCTGTTCTTTCCTCACATACGTCTCCTGCCGGTGCACACCAGTGGCATGGTTGCGGAGCCCATAGGCCGCAACCCTTGGGCGTTCCGCTACGAACCACAGACGCGCTGGGACGCATCCCTGGACGCCCTCTGGGTGCACCTCGACAACCTGGACGCCCATGCCGAGCGCTCGGGCGATGCCTCAGGGAGGCTGGCTGCTGCGACCCACCTGCTGACAAGGGCTCTGGGGGCTGGTCGGGAGGTGAGGACGGACCCTGAGCGCATCAGGGTGGAAGTGGAGGCCCCCTGGACCGACGAGACGGGGCGCCGCGGCAGTGTCTTGCTCTCCCAGCTCTCCTCCGGCGAGCAGCAGGTCGTACTGCTCTTGGGCGAGATCGCGCGGCGGCGACGGCCGGGCGCCATCCTCATGGTCGACGAGCCCGAGCTCAGTCTCCACCCGAGCATGCAGCGCCTGTTCCTCGGGACCCTCGAGAACCTGGCGCGCGAGCTGGACTGGCAAGTGATCCTCGCGACGCACTCACCGGAGATCGTGCACGCGGTGGCCCACCGGGAGATCATCTTCCTCGACTACCTGGATGAGGCCCTCACAGAGGCCGGCGTGCGCGAGCTCATGGGGGCGGCTTCACAGTGAGGCCGGACATTGGGGATCTCCTCCGGGACTTGCCGTTTCGCGCCGCCGGCGGACCGGTCGTGGTCTGTGAGGGAGACCTCAACGGGCTTGACCAGCAGGTGTTCGAGAAGTGGGCGGCGCACGCCGGGGCGCGCGTAGCGTTCAGGGGGGTAGGTGGGTGGCCGTCGGTCGTCTGGGCGCTCCAGGCTGTACCTGGGTGCGAGCCGCGCCTGTCTCTCTACGGGATCGTGGACCGTGATGTCACGCCCATAGCCGACGTGGGGACCGCCACCCGGGCGGTCGACCCGCCGGGCCTCCTCCGGCTACCGTACTACTCTCTCGAGAGCTACTTGCTCGAACCCGAGGGCTGGGTGCGCGTCGCTCGCGCGTTAGCGGGACTCTCCAGCCCGCAGGCTGAGTGGGGTACGGTCAAGTGCGCGACAGAGCGAATCGCGGAGCACTACCAGGCGGTTGCTCACGCCGCCGTTCACAACCGGGTCGTATCCGATCTAGCCGCACGCTATTCGGACCATCCGCAGTTCAGTCGCAGAACGCACTGGGACAGCGTCGACGCCATTCGTGGCGAGCCCGACGTGCGTGCGCTGGTGCTGAGTTGGGCGTCCTCCTTCGCGGACGAAGGCGAAGCTGCGCGCCTAGTAGACCAGGCGGAACATGATGTGGGCTCCGCCGAAGGGATGCGAGTACACGTGCCGGGCAAACTGGTCTTGCGGATGGTCCAGCAAGACCTATCCGGGTCTGTCCGAGGCGGGTTCCCGTCTACGTATCAGCTCCTATCTCTCTACATACACGAGTACCCGGAAGCGCCCGAACACATCCTGGCTCTCTTCCACCGAATCGCCTGCGGCAGTCTGTGACCCCGCTCGCCTCACCGAAACACCGGCATCAGCGTGCCCGTCGGCTCCAGGGCGGTGACGATGTTGCCGCGCCAATGGGCGGTGAAGGTGCGCTTCTGGTCGGGTGGGCAGAAGCCCAGGCTCGTACCCGCGCCGCCGACTCGCTCAACAGTCACGCGCGTCCGAACCGGGTAGCGGACCACCACCTCGGTGCCGGCGGGCACCCTCCCGACGTCGAGCCAGCGGCCCTCGAGCTGCGCCGGCTTCAGTTCGCGCCCGTCGACGGAGAGCCTTACAGACTCCGGGTCGGCCCAGTTCGGGATCCTCACGCGCAGCTCGCGCCCGGCCTTCATGCGGATCTCCTGCGTGACCCACGACAGCGTCTGCGTCACCTCCTGGTCCGCGGCCGCGGACGCGCGGTCGATCGGGATGCGCGATTCCAGCACGCGCCCGTCATCATGCAGCGCGGGCGACCAGCACGCGTAGAGGCCGCGCACGCCTGCATAGGCACAGCAGCCCATCATGTTGATGTACGGCGTGCCGTCCGGCTGGAGCCCGCACAGATCGTTCGGCGGGAAGGCGGCGACCCAGGCGCCCGTGAGCCGCTGGGCTGCCTCGAGCTCTCCGTTCGCCGCGGCCGGGGCGGCCCGCTCGGGGAAGGCCTCCTGCGCGAGAGCGCGGCCCAGCTCCCCCTCGTCGGTGCCCCACCCGATGGTAACGGACACTTGGCGCGCGGCTCCCGACGCCAGCTCGCCCAGGTCCCAGACGAGCATCCCCGCCGGGTTTCCTGTCAGCTCCGTTGGCAGCCGGTCCCAGTCGAGCGACCCCAGGCCGCCGACGATCTCCGCGGCGCCTCCGATCCCGACGCGCGTGGGCTTGGGCGTTCCGGCCATGCCCAGCGCTCCGGGACCGGCCTGTGGCGTGACGACCACGCGGCCGAGCTCCGAGTTCGCGACACCGCGGTCGGCGTTCCACGTCGCGAAGTCGAGATTGGCTGCGAATGCGAATCTCACACCGGGAATGGCGGTTCCCGCCGAGTTCTCGACCGTGAACGTCCGCACGACGTACGGCCCATCGCCGCACCGGGTCTCGCACCCTATCTGAAGCGCGCCGTCGTCCGTCGCCACGGAGCCCTTGACGATCCCGCCCTCGGCGGCCGACGCCTTCTCCACCTTCAGTCCGTGCGCGGCGATCGGCCCGCCGCCCGCGTACTGGTACCAGGCGCGCTTGCCGTTGTACGCCACGCCGTAGACTGCCTGAGCCACATGCCCCTCGCCGCCTGCACGGAAGGTCTCGTGCCCCGTCACCTCGTGGTTGTAGCAACCGGCCGGGTCTACCTCGAGCGACACATAGCCGTTGCTCACAGAAGGCGTCCGCGCGCCGATTCGCCCCAGCAGCTTCGTGTACTCGGGCGTCACTCGGAACTGCGCCGGCAGGATCGTGTTCACCGTGTAGCGCTCTACGTCGTCCCAGAGGGTGTCCCAGCCCGCGAGGCTCGGATCGAGTGTGGACGCCTCCGCGAGGAATGCCGCGTACTCGATCATGTCCGCCGCGCAGCAGATCTCGCATACCTCGCGGGCCGCGGCCCCGTCGGTGACGTTCTCGGGAAACCAGCCCCACGTGGAGGCGACGTTCACGTTGGTCGGAGAGAGCGTCCAGTCATAGACGCGCCTTGCCCAGCGCAGAAGCTCCAGCCCGCGCGTGCGCTCTCCCGCCTTGTATAGCGCGGCCCCGTACTTCGCGACTCCGAGCGCCGTCGAGACGTGCGCGTGGAAGTGACCGAAGAACGAGCCGTCGTCGCCGAAACGGAAGTGGCCCTTGCGGGTGTCGGTGTAGGCGTCGCCATCGTGCCCGCCGAGGACACCGGCCAGCACCCGATCGGCGAAGCCCCTAGCCGCCTTGGACCCGGTGGCGGCCACGTACATCGCGAGCGGCTCCATGAGCTGACCCGCCCGCGGGCAAAGAACGTCGTCTCCCCGCCGGTCGCCGATCCACCAGTCGGTCGCGTAGGCCACATAGGGGCCGAAGGTGGGGTCCTCTCCGTGCACCGCTACGGAGTCCAGCCCGGCTATCATCTTCTCGATGCGGGCGGTGAGGTTGCGCCGCACGGCGGGGTCGGGCTCGGCCTTCAGCCATCGCACGAGTGCCCGGAGCGTCCGGCCCTGATCCCACATCTGGTAGTAGTACTCGCCCTTCGCGCGATCCGAGTTCTCGGGCACGCAAGGCATCCCGGTGTCCGGCGCGAGCAGCCACAGAAGCGCCCGGCGCTGGCCCTCCTCGACCTCGGAGCCCGTTGCCCTGTCCCCTGTCATCTCCCGTAGGTACAGCCAGGCCTCGACCGCGCGCCCGGTACAGTCGCCCCAATCCCACTGCGCGTGGCTTACGGTCGGGAACGGAAGCCCGACGCACCCGAAGCACGTCCGCATGATACCGTCCTCGCCCTGGACGGGCTCCGGCCAGTTGATCATGAAGCCGTGCAGCGCCAGCTCGGCGGCGGGCAAGAGGTCCTTGTCTTGCGGCGACGCGGCGCACGGCGCGACTCCGGCAAGGGCGGCGAACAGCGTGAGCGTGGCGCGCATGGAGAGGTCCTCCTCGTGTGACCCGGGACAGGTTCCGCCCGGGGCGAGAGCGACCTGCGGGGGAGGCCAGTCCGCGCATCGTGGTGCATCCCGCCAGCCGCAGCCACTGTCTTGGTTCCGAGACTATGTCACTCGAGTGGTTCCGGGATAGTGTCACCGTGTCGGTGAGTTTATCGCATTGGGCCGCCTGCGTACGGTTGGGATGGTGAGGCCCCGG
>Ga0315282_10001245_pt1 | contig 48758 bp, 44 predicted proteins | sample YL17G07_20_MG_FD_203693 | JGI IMG/M metagenome (GOLD analysis project Ga0315282, IMG submission 203693) | Sediment microbial communities from Yellowstone Lake, YNP, Wyoming, USA - YL17G07_20 | ecosystem: Environmental > Aquatic > Freshwater > Lake > Sediment | place: USA: Wyoming | collected...
GTGCGCCTGCCCAGTAAGCAAGAACAATTGTTTGAAGAAAAAGAAGCGCGATTCATCCCCATACTAAAGCATGGGGATTTCTCGCTTACAAAGTGTTAATATTATTATAGAAAGAAATTTAAACTTTTATCTATATATTAAATATAAAAGGGATTAGAAATTGCAAAATAGCTTGTTTAAGAAAGGATTGGCTCTTGGAATAATATTATTGATTACTGTTGTTGTTCCATCAAATTGTAATGCATCGGGTAGTCCAGGCAGCGACACATTATATGTTGGCGGGGCTGAGCCTGGGAACTACAGCAGTATTCAGGATGCTATTAATGATGCATCTGATGGTACTACTGTTTTTGTTTACAACGGTACATATTACGAAAACATCATAGTAAATAAATCAATAACTTTGGTAGGAGAAAATAGAGATAATACTATTATCAACGGTAGACAAAAAGGAGATACAATACATATAACGTCTGAAAATGTTATATTGAGCGGATTTACCATTACAAACGGAAGTAAAGAAAACTGGTTCAACGCAGGTATACGTCTAACTGCCTCGAATGTTACTATACATAGAAACAACATATGTAATAATATGCTGGGCATCTTCGGTAAACGAGTGAATAACATAACAATATACGACAATCGTTTCATCAATGATAGTGTAACCTTTTCACTTTATGACAATGAGACAAAACCCGTACCTTTTTGTGAAAAATATTTCATACATAATCTTTATAACAATACTGTAAATGGTAAAAAATTGTATTATTTTAAGTATCAAAATAATATTGTAGTTCCCGGGGATGCAGGCCAGATAATAGCGGTAAGTTGTAAAAATATGATTATACACCGGATAAACTTAACCAATGCAGACTACGGATGCATTCTTGTTAACTGTGTGGGATGTTTGCTAGAATATTCAAATATTTCTTCAGGAGATGGAATGCTATGGCTTATTCATTCTAAGAACAATAAGATCCGGCACAATCAGATATCAAATAATTTTGAGGGGATTTGTATTGATAGCGGATCAATACGAAATATAATTCAGTACAATACGATTTCAAATAATCAACTTGTTGGCATAATAATAGAAGACGGTAGTAATTATAATACAATTTATAAAAATAATTTTATGAGAAATTATCTTGATAAATATCAAGCTTACTTTTCATTCTGTTATTTTAACAAGTGGAGAAGAAATTATTGGGATGGAGCCAAAATACTTCCTAAAGCTATTTTTGGAAATACAACAATAGGCTCCATATCAATTCCTTTGGTTAACTTTGACTTGCATCCAGCAATAAGGCCATATAAAATATAAATTGAAGTTTAACTCTTTATGCTATTAGTGATATAACAACATTTTCCTCTAGAAGAGTTAACCGGCTCAGCAACTTTTTATCATACTCGAATTCAAAATCATAAATAATATCTCTCAAAATTAGTGGTTCGGCATGCGCTAAACCAAAATCAACTTTTTTGTCAGGATTTGCCAGTGCATCTATAATTTGTTCTTTTTCAAGTTTACCACTAATTGCTTTTTCAAGGGCAGAAACAACCCTTCTAATCTGATGCCAAAGGAAGGTTTGCGCATAGAAATCGATGATGAAAAAATCATCCTGTTCGGTAACAAGAATGTTATCAATGATTCTAATAGGATTTTTATCCGCTTCCACCCGTGCAAAATTATGGAAATTATGTTCTCCTGTGAACAATGCTGTAACAGAAAGTAATTTTTCAAGTTCGAAATTGTGATTTTTAAGATAATATCTATATATTCTTAGTTTTGCATATCTGGGATAAAACTCCGGTTCAACTTCTTTGATACCATAAAATAAAATATCATTTGAATTTTTTTTGAGTTCTTGAAAAACATGTTTTTTTTGTGATTGTGTATTAAATGCTACTACATTACCAAGAGCGGACACATTTCTATCTGTCCTGCTTGCCGATCTAAATTTTGATTCTTTTGAATCTTTTATTAAACTGTGTTGTATCAGAAGATTAATTATTTCTCCTTCTAGAGTTTTCATATTGGGTTGTCTTGCATATCCTTGAAATTTTTTTCCATCATAGGCAAATTTAATTGCTATGCGCATCTAAGATAGATATGTATATATCAAATAAAAACAGCTAGGATGGATAGCTAAGATAACTCTTTAAAAACATATTACATATCATTGCGGGACCAAAATGTCTCGGAAAAAATTTATCGAAGATAAGTTAAAAACTCTCGGCGCTGAAGTAGGCGACATCATACAGATTATAAAAAATAAAGATGCTAGCGAGGGCGTTCTGATGCCACATCATGAATTCAGCGACGAAGACACCATCACTATCAAGCTCAAAAATGGGTACAATATAGGAATTGCGATAGACCAAAATACAGAGATTAAATTGATAAAAAAACATAAAGAAACCACAAAAGAAGCGAAAACAATTCCGCATGACTCCAAAAAACCTACCGTTTCCATCATTGGAACAGGAGGGACCATTGCATGCTATGTAGATTACAGAACTGGCGCTGTCCATCCTGCTACAAATGCGCAAGAGCTAGCATTTTCTGTTCCTGAAATTTTTGATATATGCAATGTAAAAGCTCATGTTGCCTTTCAGATGTTTAGCGAAAATTTGGAAGTAAGCCATTGGAAGATTTTAGCAAAAGAAGTTGCAAAGGAGCTCAATGGTGGTTCACATGGTGTAGTTATACCTCATGGGACTGATACACTCGGATATACTGCTGCTGCTTTGTCATTTATATTGAAAAATCTCTCAGGGCCTGTGGTTTTGGTCGGTGCTCAAAGATCCAGTGACCGTCCTTCTTCTGATGCTGCACAAAATTTGATTGCAGCTGTAACAGTCGCAGCTAAATCTGACATTGGAGAAGTTGTTGTTGTAATGCACGGAGAAACATCTGATACGTATACAACTATACATAGAGGAACGAAAGTACGTAAGTTTCACACATCTCGACGTGACGCTTTCAAAACGGTCAATGAGGTACCATTGGGAAAAATCGAAAATGGAAAGATAAAGGTTGACGGAAAGTATAGAAAGAAATCTTCAGGAAAAGTTATCGTTGATGATAAAATGGAAGAGGATGTTGGAATTGTATATTCGTATCCTGGATTGAAACCAGAGGACATACCAAATAAAAAAGGTATTGTTTTTGTTGGGACTGGACTGGGACATGCACCTGAGAAAGTCTTTCCAAGAATAAAGCAACTAATTAAGGATGGAACAGCAATTGTAATGACGTCACAATGTATCTTCGGACGAATAAACATGCGTGTTTATTCTGCTGGAAGAGATTTAATTAAAGCAGGGGTTATTTCTGGCGAGGATATGCTTCCCGAAACAGCCTTTGTAAAACTAATGTGGGCATTGGCTCATGAAAAAAACAGGGATGAAATTGAAAAACTTATGACAACAAATATTGCCGGAGAAATATCTGAAAGGACAAGAAGCGATGCGTTTCTATAAAAAAGTTAGGGGGCTATTTAATTTTTTCAGGCATTAGAAATATTTGGTCTTCGACGTTTATTACTTTTATTTTTTCTGTTTTATAAGAAATAGGTTTAGGTTTTTGAATGTCTTTTACTTTGTATGTTTCTGGATCCATTAGTTGTATTTCACTCTCTGATTGGCTGACAAAAATCATTTCTTTGGTGAGTTCTTTTCCTCCAAGAGAGTCTGTATTTTGAAGAACTTTACTATCTACGACAAGTTCATCCCAATTTGAAAGATTGATTAGACGGATTTTATTTCCACGAACGGATAAGATGATGAAATGATCGTTTTCAAATGATATGATGTCGCCTTTTTGAAGAGATGGTAATCGTACAAGATAGGTCATTCGATATACCTGCTTGCTATCTTCCATGCCTACATTTTTTGACGATTGTTTGATTTCTCCACCATATTGTTCCTGAAGCTGCTTCGCGATGCTGCAGGCAGCACTTCTATCACTTAGAAAAAAATCAAGTCCGCCATGTTCCTCTCCAAAATCAGTTATGAAGAGGGCTCGGTTACCTTTAGATCGTATGCTTTCCACAAGACTTTCGACATTTGACCTGATTTCTTCAAGTTCCTCTTTGGTTAGTTTCTTTTTACCGGGCCGAATCTGAATAGTAGCTTCATAATAACCACCAAATTGTTTAGAGCACACGTCACAGACGTTGTTTTTTACGTGAACTATAATCTTATGCTCCTCGACAATTTCAATATCATCTAAAAAACCAGAGATAATGACTTTGCATTCCAGGTTTTCTTTTTTCCCTTTACATTCTGTTGTAATATCTACCTTTTCTAGTTCTTTGCTTATTTGAAAGTTTTTTCTAATCATCAGTCTAAGAAAATCATCAAACAGATCGGTTGTCCATGTGTTTTTATATTTATAGGAACCACAATTAGTACATGTAGGAACATCCATGATCTTTGGTCCTTTGGTGAATCTATGTGTTTTAAGGTAACAGCTAATGCATACTCCATCCCTGAATATGGGGCCTTCTTTACCGCATTCTACACAGAACATATCCTTCAACTTTTTTGTGCCAGATAGATGCCGTATATTATAAGTATAGCGCCTGCTAGAAATAAAATCGTAGGAATTTCATCTATAAAAAAGGCCAAAGTGATAGTAAAAAGCGGTATTAGGCTTAGAAATACTGCAGTTTTACCAGCTTCAGTTTTTGATAGGGCATAATACCATGCAACGTATCCAAAAACAGAACATAACAAAGCAAGATAAAGAATCGCCATCCATCCGTTAAATGAAATGTTTTGGACAACATTTAGAATGTGCGGAAAAACAGCAGGCAAAAAGAAAATGGTTCCTAAAACAAATGCGTATGTCGTAACTGCAAATGCATCGTATTTGTCTAGAAGTTTTTTTCCTACAACTGAGTAAACTGCCCAGCAGAATGCGGAGAGAAGAACAAACAAACAACCAATAATGAATTGTTTGTTAAAGATAATTTCATTTGATGATTGTGCAAATATAACTACTATTATACCTAAGAAAGACAAAATAACTCCTAGAGTTTTTTTGAAAGAAAAAGCTTCTTTTAAAAACAGTGCCGAAAGAATTACAATGAAAATAACGTTGGCGCTGATTAAAACTGAAGAAATAGAAGCTGTGGTGTATTCTATTCCGATAAATTGAAAGATATATAGGAACGTTACTCCGGTTAGCCCAAGGATAATCAGCGATGGAAGTTCTTTTTTAGGTATGCGTACATCTTTTTTTCTTAAAAGCAAAAATATTATCATGATTGGAGTTGCAACAAGGAATCTTAAAAAACCTAGATCGATTGGCGATATTTCGTTAACAGTTATTTTTACTGCTATGAACGACCCTGCCCATATCAGACTGATAAGAACGAGTAAAAAAGAGATATAGGTTTTATTGTTCATTTTCACAAAAATCAGTAACGTTAAGATTTCTTAAGAGCTTTCATTCCGCCTTCAAATGCCTTCTTGTTTATCTCTTTGTATTTTGCTGGAACACTGTCTAGTATTGTTTGCAAAAGAACATCTGATTTAAACGGCAGTATGCCCGTTGCGGCTAGAGCACCAAGCATTACAACAGTCTTAGTTATAGTCGCACCAGCGTCTTTTGCTATTGTTAGTGCATCAATGGTATAGAGTTCGGCATGCGCATTTATTTCTTCGAAGACTTTTTTGAGAGTTGGATATGTTTCCAGGCCAATTGAAACCGTGAACGGTATTACTGGATTGGTGCTAGCAATAACCTTTGTTTTCTTGTTTGCATATTGAATATACCTTAGTGCCTCTATTGGCTCAGCACCTACTATTGCGTCTGCTGTACCAGTTGCAACGAGTGGGCTGTAAACATTACCCATTCTAACGGTACATATAACTGATCCGCCTCGCTGGGCCATTCCATGAACCTCAGAAACTTGAACGTTTACTTTTGCATTAACAGCTGCTTTTCCAAGGATATTTGTTGCAGTTATGACTCCTTGTCCACCAACACCGGTTAAAACGATATTGGTTTTGCCAATCATTTTTTTGCCTCCTTTGGGGCAATGACATTAAATGGACATACTTGTACACAGACACCACAGCTATTGCACTGTTGCTCATCGATATGGACGCTTCCGTCTTCTTCAGAATAAAATGCAGGGCAACCAAACTTTCCAATACATGTTTTACACTTTTTACATTTTTCAGGATCTATCCAATAGACCAGTTTTTCTTCTGTTTTGCTTTTTGTTCTGTTCTCCAAAAGAATACATGGAGATTTGCTGACAACCACTGATGGCCCTTTGAACTCAATTGCTCGTTTAAAAGCCTCAATTGTTTCTTTTATGTTGTTTGGATCGACAACTTCCACATGTTCAACGCCGCATCCTTTTGCTACATCTTCTACTTTGATTGCTTTCGCTGGTCTACCCATGCCATCATATTCTGTGCCGGGATGAGGCTGATGGCCGGTCATGGCTGTTGTTCTGTTATCTAGAACTGTGATGACAACATCATGATTATGGTGTACCGCATCTATGATGGCGGGAATTGCAGCATGAAAAAAGGTCGAATCACCCATGAATGAAATTATTTTTTGATCTGTAGCAATGGCAAATCCGCACGCAGTGCCTGCATTGGAGCCCATGCATAATAAAACATCAGCCATCTCCAAAGGTGGTTCTCTACCAAGCGTATAACAACCAATGTCTGTTGGGTAAATAGTTCCTTTAGGCGATGCTTTTTTAGCGGCATAATAAGTGGCTCTATGCGGACAACCAGGACAGAGCGTGGGTGGCCGACTTGGTAATTTAATTTTTGATTGCACGGGTTTTGGAAATGGATTTTTTACCTTGAAAATCTTTGATAATACCTCAGTGACGATATCAGGATTATATTCATACAACCTAGAGAAATGGCCTGTAGATTTTCCATATATTTTGACATTTGATCCCATGTCATAAGCCATTTCTTTAAACTGATTTTCCAAGATTGGTTCTAACTCTTCCACTATTACTATTTCTTTGCAGGATTTGATAAAATCTTCACACATCTTTTGTGGAAGAGGATGAGTCATACCAAGCTTCAGTATTTTGACGTCAAGATTTAGGTCGTCTGCAGCTTCTCTAACATAATTAAACGAAACGCCAGAAGCGACAATTCCAATATTACTTGGTTTTCCAATTTTTATGATTTTATTAAAAGGCGATTTTTCGGATATCTTCTCTGCGTTCTCTAGTTTCTTGAGTAAGATTGGGTGGCATGCTCGCGCAATAACAGGAACTGTCACAAGCATTTTGTCTTTCTCAAAATGTCCTTTCCCACGCGGTTTCTGTGTTTTATCTAAAACAACTGGCCCTCTTGCATGATTTAATCTGGTAGTTGTTCGAAGTAGAACTGGAAGTTTTAGTTCTTCTGATATTTCGAATCCAATCTTTGTCATTTCCTTTGCTTCTTGCGGAGTGGTAGGTTCAAGCATCGGTGCGCCACCAAAAATGGCAAAATACCGGTTATCCTGCTCGTTCTGAGAAGAGTGGCAGTAAGGATCATCAGCAGATACTATGACATGCCCGCCCTTGCAACCCACATACATATATGTCATAAAGGCATCGCTCGCCACATTCAAACCAACGTGTTTCATACAGGTAAGTGCACGTAAGCCGCAAAAGGATGCGGCGGCAGCAACTTCTAATGCGACCTTTTCATTTGTTGAGTATTCGAAATAGAATGGGGGCTTTTCTCCTTTGTTTCTAAGATATTTTGCAATGTGTGAAAAGGTATCTGCTATCTCTGATGATGGCGTTCCCGGATAGGTCGTTGCAACGTCAACGCCTGCCTCCAGGGCTCCTCGTGTAATCGCTTCATTGCCAATAAGAAGTATTGTTTTTCCTGGTTGTGTTTCTACTATTTCCATTTAGGTTATTTCCCCCTAACAAATTGTAAAAGTCAACGTCTAACTTCATTCAGGGAAAATCGAGGAAAGCATATAAATCTAACTACAGTATAGAGCGTCCGATATGAGGAAAAAGATTGCTTTGTCCATAGCTGGATCAGACCCTTCGGGTGGTGCTGGAATTCAAGCCGATCTAAAAGCATTTACTATCTTAGGAGTACATGGGATAACAACTATAACCTGTATAACCGCCCAAAACACGCAACGAGTAAAAAAGATACATAAACTACCTGTTGAAGTAATAGAAGATCAAATAGATGCTATACTAGAAGACATGCGACCTGACGCAGTGAAAACTGGAATGCTCTACGATGAAGAAATAATTAACATGATCGCAGAGAAAATTAAAAAATATCGCATGAAAACTGTTGTGGATCCTGTAATGGTTGCCACAAGTGGGGACGCCCTTTCCAAGAATGACTTTGTTAAAGCGCTCAAAAACAAAATGATACCAATAGCATACATGGTGACTCCAAACATACAAGAAGCAAATGCCTTAACTGGAAGAAAAATAGACGATATAAACGATGTAAAAAAAGCCTGCAAAGAAATTCAGGAACTGGGACCCAGTTATGTTCTGATCAAAGGAGGACATTTGAAAGGTAAAAATGCAGAAGATGTACTGTTTGATGGAAAGGATTTTACTGTTTTTTCTCTACCTATGATTCCAGACCGACTGGCACATGGTTCTGGATGCACATTATCAGCCCTCATAACCGGTTTTCTTGCTTTAGAAGAAAAACCAGCCGAAGCAGTTAGAAAATCAAAACACATGCTTTGGAATATGATAAATGAGGGGTACAAACCAGGTAAAGGATCTGATGTCCTCAATTATTCTCCAAATATGATAGCAGACATGCCTCCTTATTTTCCAACAGATGAACATTTTGTTGTATGGTTGGAATTAAAAAAAGCTGTTGACGAGTTACTTAATTTCTTACCTAAAGAATTTGTTCCGGAAGTTGGCATGAATATTGGTTATGCTTTACCCAACGCAAAAAGATTTGAAGACGTGTGTGCGGTAAATGGAAGAATTGTAAAAACAAAAGATAAACCAGTGAGATGCGACGGCATAGAATTTGATGTATCAAAACATGCAGCCTCAATAATTTTAGCGGCAATGAAATTTGATAAAAAAATAAGATGTGCTATGAATCTAAAATATTCAGATGAAAACATAGAAAGGTGCAAAAAGGCAGGATTCAAAATAGGAACATTTGACAGATTGCAAGAACCACAAGACACCAAATCGACGATGGAGTGGGGAACGACAAAAGCAATACAAAAACTTGGATTCATGCCAGATATCATATATGATACTGGTGGGAAAGGCAAAGAACCGATGATACGTATTTTAGGGAAAAATCCGAAAGATGTGGTAAACAAGGCACGTATTTTGTTTAAAAAAATATAATGTTTTTATCTATCGCAAGTTTTTAATATCGACTGTAGATGTCAGCACCTGATGGAATTTAATATTGTTAAACAGAAGGAATGTAGCATGGATGAAGCATTTATAAAATGGTTTGAAGAACTAAAAATAGGAGATGTCCCACTCGTTGGTGGAAAAAATGCATCTCTTGGAGAAATGATTCAGAATCTGAGTAAAAAGGGAGTAGCAGTCCCATCTGGCTTTGCCATTACTGCCTATGCATACAAGTACATGATCGAAAAAGCAGGCATTGATAAAAAAATACGAGAAATTCTTGCAGATCTTAACACCCACGATGTTAGAAATATTGCAGAGCGTGGAGAAAAAATACGAAATATAATCAAAAAAACTCCTATCCCGCCTGAACTGGAAGAAGATATTCGAAAACATTACAAAGAGATGGAAAATCGCTATGGAAAAAATGTTGATGTCGCAGTAAGAAGTAGTGCCACAGCCGAAGATTTGCCTGACGCAAGTTTTGCAGGTCAACAGGAGACATACCTTAATGTTAGAGGGGAAACGGAGCTACTGGAAAAAGTAAGAGATTGTTTTGCATCTTTGTTTACAAACAGGGCAATATCCTATCGTGTTGACAAGGGATTCGATCATTTCAGCGTCTATCTTTCTGTCGGTGTGCAGAAGATGGTACGTTCTGACCTGGCGTGTTCTGGTGTTACGTTCTCCATTGATACTGAAAGTGGTTTCGAAGATGCAGTGTATATCACCGGCGCCTATGGTCTTGGGGAAAACGTTGTACAGGGTACTGTGAATCCGGACCAGTTTTATGTGTTTAAACCCACATTGAAGAAAGGATTCAGAGCTATTGTTGAAAAAAAGGTTGGATCAAAAGAAAAAAGACTTGTATATGGAGCGAAAGGAACTGTACAAAAGCCAGTGAACAAGAAAGATCAACAAAAGTTTGTTATCAATGACGATGAGATTTTAAAGTTAGCCTCATGGGCTTGTATAATAGAAGATCACTACAAAAAACCCATGGATATTGAGTGGGCAAAGGACGGAAAAACCGGCGAACTGTTTATTGTTCAAGCGAGACCCGAGACCGTACATTCACAGGAAGATGTTGCAATATTGAAAACCTATGTCCTTGAAGAAAAGGGCAATCTTCTTGCAGAAGGAGAGGCGGTGGGAACGAAGATAGGGCAGGGAGATGTCAACGTTATTGCAGACGCAAAAGACATACATAAATTCCTAAAAGGGCAAGTTTTAGTTACAGACATGACCGACCCTGACTGGGAACCTATTATGAAAATAGCTGGCGCCATCGTCACGAACCGCGGAGGGCGTACCTGTCATGCCGCAATTATTTCTCGAGAGCTTGGCATCCCATGCGTCATTGGTACTGGCAATGGTACTTCAAAGATAAAGCATGGTTCAAAGGTTACAATTGATTGCAGCGAGGGTGTTGGTAGGATATACGATGGCTTATTGAAATACAGGTTAGATGAAATAAGACTAGATAGCCTACCTCAAACGAAAACAAAAATAATGATGAATGTTGGAGTTCCTGAAAAAGCATTCAAAGAAGGACAGACGCCAAATGATGGCATAGGCCTTGCTAGAGAAGAGTTCATCATAAACTCGTACATTGGTATTCATCCGCTTGCGTTGATTAATTACGAACAACTTAAAAAGAAAGCAAAATCTGACCCGAAAATAGCAAAGGTTATCAAAAAGATTGATGAGAAAAGTAGCAACTATAAAGATAAAGTTGAGTTCTTCGTTGATAATTTAGCAAGAGGAATTGCAAAGATTGCCGCCGGATTTTATCCAAACGATGTCATCGTTCGTATGTCTGATTTTAAAACAAACGAATATGCAAACCTCGTCGGCGGGTATCTATATGAACCAGAGGAAAGCAATCCAATGATTGGCTGGAGAGGTGCATCTCGTTACTACGATCCAAAGTACAAAGCAGCATATGGATTAGAATGCAGGGCAATGAAAAAAGCCAGAGACGAGATGGGTCTTACAAACATAAAGCCAATGATTCCGTTCTGTCGAACTCCTGAAGAGGGACAAAAGGTCATTCAAACGATGAACGAATTTGGATTGAAACAAGGAGAAAACGGGCTTGAGGTCTACGTGATGTGTGAGATTCCATCCAATGTCATTGTTGCCGATCAATTCTGCGAAATCTTCGACGGTTTTTCCATCGGGTCTAATGATCTTACGCAGCTGACCCTTGGTCTTGACCGAGACTCTGATTTGGTCGCTCATATTTTCGATGAGCGAAACGATGCGGTAAAACGACTGGTTGCTTCGGTTATCAATACTGCACATGCCCATAAACCGCGGAGAAAAGTCGGAATCTGTGGGCAGGCGCCATCTGATTTTCCTGAATTTGCAGAGTTCCTCGTAGAATGCGGCATAGACAGCATATCACTCAACCCTGATACGGTTATAAAAACAAGGCTAAAGATCGCTGAGGCGGAAAGAAGATTAGGGCGATAAAAAAGATAATATCAATAAAAACTTTGATTCCTCATCTGGTGATCTTTAAGGCATGTCTTCTGATGTGCGCTCAATTTATGAACCGGTCAGCAACTTTAGACCTAATTTCAGAAAACGAAAATCTTTATTGGCAAAGGCATAAAATAGTTCTCTCATCCAAAGTTTAGGATTGAGGTAATAGCTATTGGAGGCTTTCATAGTATAATTGATTAGTTCTTCTTCTGTAAAATTGCTTAATCCTCTTCTTGAGTCGGCATCTATAAAAAATTCATCTGGTTGTATTTTTCCTTCTGCAACAGCTTCTTTCCACAGAGGCGCTCCAAAACCGTAACCTAAATTATAGAATTCCACACTATCTAAAGGAAGGGATTTTGCAAATTTTATTGTATTTTTTATATGCTTTTTTGTTTCAATAGGTGCCCCAAGAATAAAGCTTGCATTTATAAAAAATCCCATTTCTTTACCCAGGTTGACGGCATCTCGTATTTGGGTAAGAGTAATTCTTTTGTTATAAAAATCTAAAACATCTTGGTTCCCTGATTCTATGCCGAAACTTAGGATTTCAACACCAGCATCCCGCATTTTTTGAAACAATATTCTATTAGCTGAGTCGACTCTGGCTTCTTCAATCCATAAACGGACATTCATGTCTTTCTGTATAATGAAGTCCATTATTTTCTCTACTTCTTTCTGTTGAAATAAGAAGTTATCATCTACGAAAGCAAGTGTTGTATATCCTTCATCTACAATTTCTTGGATTTCTTTTGTGACATTGTTGACAGATCTCCTTTGGTAACCTGGGATGTGGGAGTGCAATCCACAGAACTTACAGTGATAGGGGCATCCCCGTGAAGCAAGAAGAGACGTGGCTTTTCCTTTTGCGATTTTTACCCCCTGCATAAATCCATATTCATATTTGTTAACAAGATGACGATCGGGAAATGGCAGAGCATCCAAATCATCAATTTGCTTCGCTGGTTCGGTCTTTCTTATTTTATTGTCTTCTTTATAATAAATACCCGGAATTGTTGATAATTCTCTTTTTCCTTCGATTGCTTCTGCAATTGGTGCAATTACGAGTTCTCCTTCCCCTCTGACACATATATCAGCATGATGGCTTAGAAGAGATTGTTCTGGAAGGAAAGAACAATGCGGACCGCCAATCAAAAGAGGAACAGCAGGATCGCGTTCCTTTACTAAGTTAGATATCATAATAGAATTATTCATCGCTGCAGGGTCACTAAATATGGTCATACCAACAGCATCAGATGAAAGAATTTTTTCTTTTAATTTATTCTCACTTATATCTTCAGCAGTACAATCTAGAACTTCTATATCATGACCATTAATTTCTAACATCTTAGCAAGATATAATATGCCCAGTGGGGGCAGAAAAGCACCAGTTGAAAAAAATTTTTTAGAAGCTAATTCGTATTTTCTAGATGCTGGATAAATTAATAGAAATTTCATAATGGTACATGTCCTTTAGTGATTGCTAGGATATAGCACATAATATTTAAGGATTATTTATACATGAGATGTTAATAACCAATTATTGCGACTTTTTGCGTTTTTGCTTAAAATATTCCTCCCTGAATATTCTTTGCTAATTATTAGCACGTTAAATAAAAGAGGGGAGAGGTTGAATATTTTCCTTGTGCAAATACTCTGGTAGAAAATATTTTTATTCCTGTGTATAGTTGGCGGTTACATGGATGTCTTTCCTTTGATCTACATAAAATATAGAAAACTATTAGGAGCAATAGAAGGCAACGCGCTAGCAATAAATGACTTGCCTGAACTTTCTGATGGTAACATGATTTATATAAAAGATTTTGATGGAACAGAAAAAGATGCACCTAATCTCGAAATATACCAGAAACTGTCGGATAAAAATGACTTATGGGTTGATGCTAGCCCTCGAAAGTTTGGAGATGTAGTCGACATTATTATGGCGGGTGCAAGTCGTATAACTATTATGAAAAATATCTTCCCAATGAAAGAAATTCCAAATATAAAAGAAGTAACAGACAGTATGATTTATACTAACATTGACCTTGAAAAAGATCAAGACATATTATTTACTCCTCCCCCGGGCATCGATGGATTGGTCGTATTCGGTGATAAGAACCAAACGGAATTGCTTAAAACTATTTGCAGTCAATACAAAGTATATGTTACTGAAGCAGATGAAAAAAACATTTCATATTTGAAGAGCATTGGTATAGCTGGTGTATTACTGGATTTTGAGAAATTTAAATTGGTGAACAAAGATGACTTCTGAAGTTGAAACTATCATTGCTTTTTTGTTCAAACGCAGTGGAAAAGAAGAGTTGACTCCTTCTGATCTTTATCTTCCTCTGTCGATGGATTTGCAATGGTTCACTCCAAATCAAGCCAAAACCTTTGTAAATATGGCATTACAACAAAAATTGCTAATAAAAAAAGAGGGGAAACTAAAACCAAGTTTTGCTTATGAAAAAATTGTCGTACCGATAGGTTTTCGTCCATCAAAAAAGCCCATCGAAGAAAAAGAAGTAAAAGAAGAGAAGTTAGATGCGATAAAAACAATCATAAGTCGTATTGTTGAAAAAACAGGACTAGATGAAAAGAGCGTTACAGAAAAAATCAAAGATTTTGAAAAAGAAAAAAACATACGCTTAGAGGTTGCGGCTTTGTTAGTTAGCAAAGAATACGACGTTGATGTGGACGACTGTTTTGATGAAATAGAGGAAAAACTATTCATAGAAAGTAAAGAATAACAGGGACCAAAAGTACGCCCATGCAGTGACTTCTTCTAACACCCCAATGAATGGGTATCAACCCGATGAATGTTGCAATTATCAAAATTAGTAGCCCTATTATGCTTGTAAATAATAAAACTAATGTCACTATCATCGCAATTGCAAACTTAATCAGCAAAGTATAGGGCACGTTTGCAAAATGTTTGGCAAATATTTTTCCAATTTTTAATACTAAAAAGTAAGAAAGAGTCCCGCTAAATAGTACTGCTATCAACAAATAAATGAGTGTTGTAGGCATTGAAAAAGCAGTCCACTCCTCTACAGTTATCAAATCGGCTACTGCCAGTGTTACACCGCTTCGCGCCCTGAGGGTGACAAATAGAACTGCAACTACAAAAAATGCGCAAGCAGTATTGACTGCTGCAATTGTAATAATGGTCTGTCTTTTATTTGATTCTGCCCTTGTACTCATGGCAATAATCGTTCCTGTCGCCGATGTTATTCCTGAAATAATCGAAACAAGGATTCCTGCAAAGCTACCGGTTACGATAGACAGAACGGATGCTTTTTTAGCCTTTCTATCAAATTTAGGTTGCTCGATTCTCTGCTTTGGAATCTTTGGTTTTGTTAATAGCGAGGTTAAAAGAGTTGGTGTGCCAAACAGTCCAGCTAGAGCTGGAAACAAAACTGGAGATGACAATCCTACAGGAGAATTTAGAGAAATATTAGATATTGTCAAGCCAAAAAGGCCTGAAAGAAAGAAGAGGAACGCTGCAAATAAAATTCCAACTATGGATGGTATTTTGCCACGTTTTCCAAAAATTTCAATTCTGCCTTTTTCAGTCATTATCATTAGTAGTGAAATGGCAATCAGTACCCACAACATTATCTCTCTTAAAGTAGAATAAAAAAACACAGGACCGCCTAGGATAAATCGAATTGGATAGAGAAGCAGAAAACAAAATATGATGGCCCCGTAGCTTCCAAGTGCGGCCAAGGTTACAGCTTCATAACCTTTTCCTTCCAGTAAAAGTGAATGAGCGGGTAAAACAGATAGAGCAGTATTCTCCTCTGGCGCACCAAGAAAAGTGGTTGGAATTATTCCACTGAAAGAATGAGAGATAGATGTAGAAATTATGTATACACAGATCAGAATCAGAATGAATTGTTCGGAGATGCCATATTGAAAAAGAAAGCTTAGGGTCCCAACTATTGCACCGGATAATGATAGAAGAATGAGTGCGATATTATTAACATGCAAACCAGGAAGCAAACCAGTTGAAATACCGGTGATGACACCCAGAACACAGAAAAGAAGCACCAGAAGAAGATCTAACATACCTCTTAGTCTCCTAATAAAAAGATGCTTTGTGTTTCATCGAGGACGTCAAGTCTATATCTGAATTCCTCAGGATTAAATGTAAATTTTGCAGCAACACTTATCTTTTGGCCTGGATGAATATTGTATTTTGAGGGATCACAAAAAACAATGATAGAGTAGTTCCCTTTTAGGTCATTCAAGTAGAAATAGGTATCATAGATTGTATCAACATATCCTGTCACATTTACGTTTAATCCTTCGTATTTTGTTGGAGACATTGATAGTTGCCAAAGAGGCATTGATATGTTTTGCCATTTTTGTATAACTTTTACAAAATCTACATTATCAACAACTATTTCCCAGTCGCCCTTGTATTTTTGTACTTTGCCGGTTGCTTGAATTTTATCGCCGTATTCTACATCTGCTTTTCCTTCCAAAAATACTATTGTTGATGCATTGTCGCTTTCGATTGTGATTATCTGACTTCCGAAGCTTGTTAAATAATATTCAGTTACTATGCCCTCAACAATGACGTTCTTGTCTTCATATTTTGATATATTCTTTAGTTCTATTGATATTGGTTGAGAAAGAGTGGATAAAAAATACAAACAAGCTATACCTACAATAGAAAATATTATGGAGAAATGCTTTAGTTTCATTTTCCTCCTACTATTTTCTTAGAATTTAAATATAAATAGTATTATTTAAATATTGCCTAAAATAAGATCTATGCTTCTAAAAGATTTTTACTGACATAACAAGAATTGAAACAACAAGTAGTAGTATGATAAATTGTTTTGATCCTTTCATTTTTCGCACCGGCCTACTTATTCATTTTAATTGAAACTTCCAACTCCGCTCTTTTCATCGTATATCCCTTATGTACCAGGTGCCAGTAAACTGCATCGTTGTACAACATTCTCAGATTATGTTCCCTTTTTTCTTGCTGGGTTTTTGTTAGTTCACTATCTGATTTCATATATCATCAATTTGCATATTGTCTCTGATAGCATATAAAAGGTCAGAAAACGTTCGGAAAAAACCGAACGAAACAAGGCATTATTATGCTTCATACGCTCCTAAAACTCCTTTTGGGGGAGGCAAAGGAAAGTTAAAATAGAAAACGATAGATTTATATATCATGGTGATATATCATATATCATAGTGTTATACATGGTTAAGATACAGCTAGACCTTTCAAAAGAGGAAGACAAGATTGTTGAGGTATACAAATTGGTCAATAATTTGAAAACAAAGCAAGAAGCTATCAAACAAATGGTAGGCTATTTTAGTGTTGATATAAAACCCAAGAATGTTGGGGATAAAGAATATTTCAAATAGAGGGCGAAAAAAATGTCTTATAGACACAGTCATCATAGAAGAGGCAGAAGAGACCATGGGCGAGGGGATTATATACAAGGAAATGAAAAAAAAGATTTTCATCGTGCCCCAATAAATGTAACGCCACAAATACCTAAAAAAGGAACTATAGTTTCAGGCTTACCTGATGCAATTTTTCTTAGAAATAAATACCAAACTGAGTTAGATAACGCCCATGCGTCTGTCGTAAATAGTGTTCATTATGCTGAAGCTGATAGCAGGATGGTAAAAGAAGCATTCAATAAAGCTGAATCATGCAAAAGAAATATCCAAGCACATGAAACAGAACGTGTACAACTATACACTTCTCTAGAAAATCTATTGAATAAAGAAACTAATTTTGAAGAGGGCATGTGGAAAGAAACACTCGAAAAAATGAAGGTAAGATCAGTCACAGTAAAACAAAAATTCAAAGATACCGATATTGATGAAATAAGATATGACGCAATGAATAATTTTCTTAGCAAGTATCCTGAATATACATCAAAGTCTACATTCAAAACTTTATTGGACAATATCAGATATAAAGAAAAAGAAATCAGAGAGCAAAAGAGCTTTTTCAATAAGATGGTAGCTGATTATAATTGTATACTTTCAAAAGTTGAAACTGGTATAAAAAGAGCAGAAGATAATATCAGTATTTATCATAAAATATTAGAGGAGGGGCAGAAAAAACTAAGTGAAACTAGATATGTAAATAGCGTGTTCTATAGGTTAGCTTCAGAACAAACAAAAGCAAAGGTAACTCTTGATACATTGCAACATAGAATAGATAAATTCACAAATACTCTTAATTTGATTAAAAGTGAATTTGCTGATACAAAAAGGAAATCGTTCGTAGAAATGTCGTATGAATAACCGTCTATTTATAGTTGGAATAGCCTTTCTGCTTGTTTGTGTCGGGTTTAGTGGATGTATAATTCCAACTTATGAAGATCAAGAAGGTACTCATCTTGGTTTTCCACCTACACATGAAAGTAATATCAATGAAAAACCAGTAATTGATATTTCTGGATTGGAGACAGAGATACATAATCTTATAAATAACGAGAGGCAAAATTATGGACTTTCACCATTGGTGTATGATACCGAGTTAGCTCAGATTGCTAGAGACCATAGTTTAGATATGGCTACTAGAAACTATTTTAGTCATTATAATCCTGAAGGGCAAGGTCCAACTGAAAGAGCGAAAGCTGCAGGTTATAATTGTTATAAAAATTTTGGAACATATTATATGGATGGCATCGCAGAAAACATATTTCAAAATAATCTGTATAATGGCATCACATACTACGATGATGTGCCTGTGTATGATTGGAATACTCAAAGCGAAATAGCAAGTTCAACTGTAACAGGTTGGATGAATAGCCCTGGGCATCGACAAAATATACTAACATCAACTTATGACAAAGAAGGCATAGGGGTAGCAATCTCTTCAGATTACAAAGTATACATAACACAGGATTTCTGGTGAATGTTTTTAAAGCAGTATTTGTTTTTAAGTTGCAGTTAAGGAAGGAAAATGAGAGTACTACGTTCAACTTTGATTATAGAATTAGCATATCATGAGGCAAAAAGCGTAAAAATAAAACGTTTTCCTACAGAGTCCGAGATAGAAGAGCTAGAATTCTCACGCCACAAGATGGTTGATGATGTGATGTCTACTTATGGTAATGAAATCCTAGTAAGGATGTATAACAGGCGTAGTCAGTCTTTTGTAAAGCGTATAAGTGGAGGGCTTTGGGATTTCAATGAACTAATTCCAGAGGGCGTGGATATTGATATAAGAATGAAACATGCTGATTCAAGATTGAATGGCGATATAGGTAAAATCGCTCGTAAATTGAGTATAAGACATCTAAAGAAACCAACAGTTCTTCAAAGTAGATATTCCACACATTGCCAAATTGATAAATGTGAACTTGAAGATAAAACGATAGAACTCTTTTTGAAAGATTTTTCAGATGAACTGGGAAAAAGCGTAAAATTGTATAAGATAACCAAAGAAGAGACGAAAATTGAAAAAATAAAGCCTGTTCCTCAAGAAGACTGGTTGTCAGATAAAGAAAAGCAATCATCAACTGTAAAAGTAGCATGTTTTGACTGTGGGAACGAATTGGAATATTCTAAAATGGAGGGTTGGTATGACCAAGATTTAAAAAAAACTGTTTATTTCTGCCAAGAATGTTGGAACAAAAGACAACAAGGTAAGACTCCTGATAAACATAAAAAAGATGTTAAAGAGCAAAAACAAACGCAATTGTCTGAGATTCGAGAACAAAAACAATTGCCTGAGATTCAGACTGATATCAGTAAAAAGCAATCATTTTGGAAAAGGTTAAAAAATAGGTTAAAAGGAAATGATAATTTAAAAGAGATGGAAGTAAGAAAAAGCCCAGAAAAACCAATTGAAAAAGAAAAAACCATTGAAGATTGTTGTATAGATTGTGGTAAAAAGTTAGATGGTCGTTATTTAGAGGTTAGAGATTCAAATTATAAAATGAAACATGTTTGTATAGACTGCTATGACGAAAGAGTAACAGGAAAAAAGAAAAAACGGCAGATAAAATGAAAAAACAACTCTTGATAATTGGAATAATCGTTTTGCTTGTTTGTGTTGGATTGAGTGGATGCGATAGTCTAAAAAGTGATAGAGATAAATTTGTTGGTTCCTGGAAGTTTGCTAATACGAACTCTACCCCCATTATATTTTTATCTAATGGTACATATATCGAAGAAAGTATACTTGATTCAAAAAGCGGAACATGGGATATACAAGAACATAAACTAGTAATTGATATTAACCAACAAAAAACTGAATATAATTACTCCTTTTCAAATAATGATAGAACACTTACACTTACTATTGTAGGTACAACAACTTCATATATATTTACAAAACAATAGAGGAAAAGCATGAAGAAACAACTTATAATCATAGGAATCGTTGCTTTGCTTGTTTGTGTTGGATTGAGTGGATGCGAACAATTATCCAGAGATAATAGATTTGTAGGTACTTGGAAAGGAAATTTGGACTATAGTATAATTACCTTTTTTTCTGATGGGACATTTACATCGGGTGCAGGTTTGTTTGCTGGTAGTGGTACTTGGGAGATAAAAGATGGAAAATTAGTATTAAATGCTCCTAATGGTGCAGTTTCTTTTAACTTTGTGTTTTCAAATAATGATAATACACTCACTCTTACACTAACTGGTTCTACTGTTAGCGAAGTATTTACAAAACAGTAGGAATTGAAATTGTAGTTTAATAGAAGAAAAATAAACTACGTAATCAATTTTCTATTGATTGTCATCCGTCAATCCATCATATATTTGCCCATTTGTTTGGTCTAAAGATGCCATCGTTTATGCTTGAAAAACCAAACGATATCTATTTTTGGCTTCTTTGCATTCTGTAGAAAAATTTATATGAGTCTCGTTCTTCTCTGCTAAAACTAGTGGTAATTCGGTGGGAGTTTAATGAAACAAACTGATATTGAATTAAAAGTATCTGAAGCATTTCAACAAGACGTAGGTTATGGCAGGGCACGTATCGACAATCAAACACGCATAGATTTAGATTTATCAATTGGAGATGTTATAGACATCCAGGGAACAAAAACCACCGCAGCTGTGGTTTGGAGGGCACATCCTACTGATGAGGGCAAAAGGACCATTAGAATCGACAATCTTACAAGGAAAAATGTCGGGGCAGGATTAGGAGATCGTGTTAAAATAAAAAGAGCTGAAACAAAAGAGGCAAGAGAGGTTACTTTAGCCCCACTTATATCTGAAGGACAACAGATTCAATTTGGAGCGGGTATTGAGACCATAGTAAAAAAAGGTCTATTGAAACGCCCAATCTACAAAGGAGATAGTGTCGTAATACCTGGCATTGCGTTGTTTGGTAGCTCGCTCCCATTTGTTGTAATTAATACTTCCCCAAACGGCATCGTTTTAATAAGTGAAGAAACAACCATAAACGTTAAGGAAGAGGCTGCAAGAACTGTTGAAACTGAAGGACCAAGGACAAGCTATGAAGATGTTGGTGGGCTTCACGACGAAATTCTAAAAATAAGGGAGATGATAGAACTCCCTCTGAAACATCCGGAGCTTTTTGACAGGCTTGGTATCGACCCGCCAAAAGGGGTTTTGTTGCATGGGCCGCCAGGAACAGGAAAAACGCTTATAGCAAAAGCAGTAGCTAACGAATCAGGTGCAAGCTTCTATACAATCAATGGGCCTGAAATTATGAGTAAGTTCTATGGGCAAAGTGAAGAGAACTTAAGAAAAATATTTGAAGAGGCTGAAAAAAACGCTCCTTCAATCATATTTATTGATGAAATCGATGCGATTGCTCAGAAAAGAAGTGAAGTACATGGTGAGGTAGAGCGTCGTGTTGTATCTCAACTATTAACACTAATGGACGGACTGAAAAGCAGAGGGAAACTGATTGTCATTGGCGCAACAAACATACCTGATTCAATTGATCCGGCGCTACGAAGGCCTGGCAGATTTGATCGAGAAATTCGTATTGATGTTCCAGATAGAAACGGAAGGAAAGAGGTCCTACAGATTCATACCCGCGGCATGCCTATGAGCAAAGAAGTTAATCTTGATAATCTGGCAGACATCACCTATGGTTTTGTTGGTGCAGATCTCATGGCTCTTGCTCGAGAGGCTGCAATGAATACGTTGAGAAGATACCTACCAGACATAGACTTGGAACAACCCATCCCTGTTGAGATGCTTGAAAAAATGGAAGTTACAATGGATGATTTTAAAAATGCTCATCGAGGGATTGAACCATCTGCAATGAGAGAGTTCTTTGTAGAAATACCGAAAGTAACTTGGAATGATGTTGGTGGATTAGAGGACGTAAAGCAACATCTCAAGGAGTCGGTAGAGTGGCCGCTTACTAATCCTAAGCAACTTAGAGAAATGGGAATCAAGGCACCACGAGGAATATTACTATATGGGGCACCAGGAACGGGAAAAACACTACTTGTAAAGGCGGTCGCTAATGAATCGAAAGCAAATTTCATTTCAATTAAAGGGCCAGAGGTCCTCAGCAAATGGGTCGGGGAGAGTGAAAAAGCAGTACGTGAATTGTTCAAGAAAGCACGACAAGTATCTCCAACAATTGTATTTTTAGATGAGATCGATGCAATAGCCCCACCAAGAGGAAGATATGATGGCTCACATGTAACAGATAGCGTAGTTAATCAGTTATTAACAAGCATTGATGGTTTGGAAAGTATGGAAGGAGTTGTTGTTATAGGAGCGACCAATAGACCAGACAACCTTGACCAAGGATTGCTGCGACCAGGAAGATTTGATAGATTGATATTGGTCAATGCACCTGATGAACAGGCACGCAAAAAAATTCTAGAAATACACTCTAGAGAAATGCCGCTTATCAAAAATGTTCCATCTAAGGAGAGGATTAAACAAATCAAAGAAAAAATACCGGAAATTAAAAAAATTGAAGACGTCTTAGATAAAATGAAAGATTATGATGGAGAAGAATTTGATACTCAATTAAATAAATTGCTGAAAGAATCAGATAAAAATATCCTTAATGTTGCCAAAGTCATTTTAGATGCTTCTGAAGAATGTGACAACGATCAATTTAGTAAATTCTTAACTGAATTATTGAAAGAAATAGCCAAGAACGGGCTCGATAAGGCCATAAAGACTGATTTGACTTCCATTGATTTATTTGGCTTGGATTCTGATTACAAAAAGCATCTTAAAAATATAACTAATAAAAATGCTGAAATTGAAGACCACATAAAAAAAGCATTCAATGAAAATAAACACCCCTTATCAGATGGAGCAACAATACATAAAATAGATGAAAAACATTGGGAAATAAAAGATGCCAACATAACAAAGCTACCGGAGAATGAAAAACGCCGGATAGAAAAGGATGAACAACGAAGAAAGAAATATTACAGTGCACGAGTATATGAAATTAGAGAAATTGATTCTCAGCTGAAAGTATACAGCCGAGGGACTGCTGTGTCACTTAAAAAAACATCTGAAGAAACAGATGGATACAGCGGTGCAGATTTAGAGGCTTTATGCAGAGAATCAGCCATATTGGCGTTAAGGGAGGAGATGGTATCAAAACAGGTGGAACGGAGACATTTCGAAGAAGCGAAGAGAAATATACGTGCTACAATAACACAAGATGTCAACAAATTTTATGAAAGTATAACAGAGAGGCTTGGAAGTAGCGCAGCCAAAAAGGATAAAAAAGAAAAAGACATACAATATTTGTAGGCATATAAAATAAAAAGTATGCTATAATAAATATTAACGGAGGGAAAAAATGAAAGTAGCTGAAAACGAACTTAGAGGAAAATCCGTTATGAGTGAAGAGGGATTATACCTCGGTATTTTGAGAAATTCTACTGTTGATGAAAAAACCGGAACATTATTGGATATTCTTATAGAACCTTCAGAGGATGTTGATCCTAGGTTATATCATTTGGACAACCAGGGTCATCTTGTGTTCCCGTTTAGTTCAATAAAATCAGTAAAAGATGTTATTGTAATTGGAAATTAGAGTACCGCAAATTGCGTTGTACTCTTTTTTATATTTTATTAAAATTGGTTTGTATTTTTAGTTTGTTTTTGTGATATAATTCGGTCCAAGGGGGACCCCTTCGTTTCGTGTGGAAACTATATTGTTGAGTATATCATTTATAATAATGTTCAAAAGACACAGTATACTTGCATAGTTATGAATTTGGCAGTATTTGAATATTCCGATTTTTAAAATTATAAATATAGAAAAATATTAAGATATTAAATTAGGACGAAAACAGTTCCATGGGAAATGAAGGCCCTTCCCTACTTCAATTCCAACAGATAGAAATAAGGACTGAAATTTTACATAAAACTTAATATACCACAATCAATTACGAATGGCGAGGGAGGTAAATTTTACGAGCAAAAATACAGTAAATAGTGATATCTTTGGCCATCTTTTAAAATCAGACGGCCTATTCGTAAACAGAGAAGCAATGCGCTCAACCTACATGCCTGAGATACTTCCTCACAGAGAAAAAGAAATCAATGAATTGGCTTCTATTTTGGTGCCAGCATTAAGGCGTGAAACGCCATCGAATGTTTTTATTTATGGCAAGACCGGAACAGGAAAAACTGCGGTTGCAAAGTTTGTTGGTAAAGAGCTATTAAAAAAAGGCGAAGAGACAGGCATAAGTGTCAACTTTATCTACATCAACTGTGAAGTGGTCGATACACAGTACCGCCTCATGCAAAATATCGCAAATCATTTTATTGAAGAATGGTCCGAGCGCATACCTTTTACTGGTTGGCCAACTGATGAGGTATATTCCAAACTGAGAACCATGATAGATGAGCGCGGAGGGGTTACCGTTGTCTTTCTTGATGAGGTAGATAAGCTCAAAGGGGACGAAGCACTTTATAATTTGTCTAGAATTAACAACGATCTTAAAAAATCCAAAGTTTCAATCATTGGTATATCAAATGATTTGAAATTCACTGAGTTTTTAGACCCTCGTGTAAAATCAAGTCTTGGGGAAGAAAACATGATTTTCCCGCCATATGATGCTGGTGAATTGCAGGATATTTTGGAACAGCGTGTAGATATAGCACTAAAAGAAGGATCGGTTGATGAAGACGTAATTCCGCTGTGTTCGGCATTGGCCGCGCAAGAGCACGGTGATGCACGAAGGGCACTGGACCTTCTTAGAATGGCGGCAGAACTTGCGGAACGAAGTGGAGCACCAAAGGTAACAAAAAAATTCGTTAGGCAGGCGCAGAGCAAAATTGAAATCGATCGCATAAAAGAAGTTGTTCGCACGCTGCCGACTCAATCCAAGCTTATTTTATTGGCTATCCTTTTGCAAGAGAAACATAACGAAAAATCAGGCAAGACAGGATCAATTACAACAGGAGATGTGTATGATATCTATGAGGATTTGTGCAAAAAAACCAGAACGGATTCTTTGACCCAGAGAAGAATTGCGGATCTGATATCTGAAATGGATATGCTTGGGATAATTACTGCACGCGTTATTTCAAAAGGAAGATACGGACGAACTAAAGAAATTAAGATGTCATCATCAAACGATATCATTAGCATCTTGCAAGATGACGAGCTATTCAAAGAGCTTTCAAATTATAAGATCCGTGGGCAAACACGTTTGATGTAATTTTTTCTAAATTCTTATTTTTTCAATAAAACAAAAAAAATACATGTTTTCATTAATTTTCATTTTGGCTGTTTATTCTGGTTAAGGATTCCCTTTTTGCTCGTTTTGATGTATATCCATTATGTATCAGATGCAAATACAATGCATCATTGTATAACTTTTTTTGATTAAATGTATTTGTTTCTTGTTGAGTATCTATCATTTTGTCCTCATTTTTCCAATGTTTTATTTTGTTGTCGTTCTACTATTCTACTTCAGGGGTTATAAGCATTGTTTGACAGCTCTTACCAAAAAAACAGCATTGTTTTTGCATTGATTTTGTTTTTATTAGTTCCAAAAGTGCATCAAAAAACTTCTTTTTAGAAATTACAAGGTGGGGGAATCGGGCACATTTCTGTGTTTACCGGCACCTTTCTCTACGTATTTGGCTCCCCTCAAGTTCCAAATACTTAACCTTAATTTGAGGAATCGAGTCCAGTAATGGAAGACCCATCCTTTTTAGACGGTCCAAATTCCCCCAAAATTGTAATGTGCTTTGAATAAATAAAGTTTTATGATTTTTCAAAAAAAACAAAAATTTCACAAAACGATAAGAGTTGTTAAATAAGGCATATAAATAAAAAAGGCACAAATAATAATCATGCAACATTTTAAACTAGATCATACAGCGATAACAAAGATAGCAGGACTCTGTGGTATCCTAGTTCCTATCGTCGTATTCGTATGCATTGGTCTATCTATGGCGCAAGCACCATGGTTCAGATGGACACAACATGCTTTGAGTGATTTGGGTGTCGAAGATTTTTCCGCGATATTCTTCAACTACGGCATGGCAATAGGCGGCATTCTTGCATTCATATTTTCACTAGGATTGATAAAAACCTTATCAAACAAAATAGGAGCATATATTCTTAGTTTAAGCTCTCTATCGCTTATTGGGATCGGACTCTTCCCTGAAACTGTTTTTCCTATCCATTTTATTATTTCCGCATCTTTCTTTGTGTTGATTGCTCTATCTATGTTAATTATTGGACTAAAGATAAAACGAGATCAGTTTGAACGAGACATGGGCTTACTTGCAACCATTTTTGCCATACTGGCTATCAGCTCAACCGTTTTTTTACTAATCTTAGAAGGCGTTGCTATCCCTGAATCTATTTCTTGTTTTCCTGCCTTTATCTGGTGCATGATATATGGAATAAAAATGACATTCGGGCAAAGCCGCCCATTCGTTTTTAAAGAAAAACAATCTCCCGCAACTTGAACTAGCCTATAGTATTACAAACAGGAACAAGACTCCCGCAATAATTGGTTGGTGCAGTAGGTAGATTGCTAGAGAGTGTTGACCCATCCACGAAAACGCTGAAATAGGTTTGTACTTTGAAAGATCAGGCATGCGGAATCTTCTTTTGTTGTCTTTGTAGAGCCAATGGCCCATTGCAATACCAACTAGACATAGGCCAAACCAAGGGAATATGGGGAAATAGTCGACTGTATAACTGTATATGTTTGTTTGGTGCATTCCTGCAGCTAGATGTAATATTGTTGGATTTTCCATAGGATATATTGTCATAGCAATACCAATGAGTATTACTGTCACTCCTATTAAGAAAGTATATGTTGGTTTCATTTTGAGAAACAGGGCACTTAAGATAATACAGAAACCTATGCAATGTAACACTCCAAAGAAAATGGGTCTGTCTGGCATGAATAGTAGTGTTACAGCCGTTAAGAGCATCCCTAGGCCGAATACTTTTAATCCCCTCAGGATGCAATGCTGATTGTATTTCTTTTGGTCGTATGATGGTTTATCAATTTTTCTATTATAACTTACTACTAGACAAATGCCTACTAGCAAGAAGAACAACATAGGTACAACTTTTTGGAACTGGTATATTTGTTGGTTGAGAGGTACAAATCCAAAATAATCTAGGTCCCAAAGTAAATGTAGGAAAAGCATGCCAAGAATAGCAAACCCTCTGAGTAGGTCCAATTCTATAAATCTATCAGAGGTAGATTTGTTTAATTTTAACTTATTGAAGTTTAGGTTAACAGATCTATTTAGGTTTATATTGACCGTCATTTTTCCCTTCATCTCCATAGTTACATGCTACTATGAGCCCTGTTAACCTTTCTCACTAATCATATTTAAAGCTATCGTGTTAAAATGACAAAATGAAAAACGGTCAGCGTATCTGACCAGCGTCTAGCGTATTAGGTAAAAATAGATATCAAAAAGAAGGTATGGAGTCTAAATAATATTGCTATCTATAATTTATTAATAGCTTTGCCCATTAAAAATATCGACAGAGTGGCACTCATTTTGTTTTTTCAGTTTCTATTTTTTTATCTTCTACAGATTTTATAATTTTAACCTCATCAGGTATAGAAACTTTCATCATCTTTATACCTATTCTTGCTACCCTTCCGCCTGCTGCTATTATGAAAAACGCTATTGCTAACCATGTTAATGCATTAAACATTGGAAATAAAGGTGTCATAACATCTCCTAAGTCAGGTTGTTGATTAGGTTGACTACTTTGATTTGTTTTTTTATTTTCGCTCTGCAGTATTTCAATAGGCACTTTCCCTCCATTAAAAACCATTATGGCAGAAGTTATACTATATCCCATTATACAAATTCCAGCAATTAGAAGTGCATAACCTGTGATTTTCCCGTCATTTAATTTTTTCATAATCTTTTCTCCGTATAAAACCTACAATTTTGTAACACTTATTCTTTTATAAAGCTATTATGCAGAAACATATCTTTTTATTTGATTAAGTCATCTTTAATCTGAGGCATCTGGATGGTAAAAAAAATAAAAATTGTTATTACTGTTATAATTATAGCTATTCTTACTTTCAGTACGGTTTACTATTTCGTATTATTTGGTCAAAAAGGCAACACAGAATTTACAAGTGAAACCCTTGAAGATTATGATGGGAAGAACGTGAGTATAATTGGTGTTGTTAATGGTATTCCAGTGGGAGTAACTTATGGTTATCGCATGGAAGACGGTGTTGAATGGAATGGTAAATTACTTTCAAATGTAATTGTAGATTTTGAAGCAAACAATATCATTCCTCCTGCGAACAAAAAAATTCAGATAAATGGAACCGTTAGAGCACTGCGATATATCACAGAATATGATGGAAGGCAACATTTAGTTGATTCAGAAGGAAGATTGTATGATCCAACTGTTATTATCGCAAAAGAAATACGAGTGATTCCTGAAGATGAACTCCATTTTGATTATGTCTATGGCGAGGAATTGATGAATCGCACCGGTGAAAGAATTTCAGTAAATGGAACGTTTTGGACAGCGAAAGGGTTCAATTTTATTTCAATCAATGGAAATCACAGCAAAGATACCCAACTCTTTCTTGATACTGTCTCCTTATATGATCAATTCATCAATTCGACAAATGGAACCGTCGAAGGAATCATAGAAAAAAGAATTTTGTCTTTTGGAGACTGCATGATCCCTGAATTGCGACAAGTCTGCGGAGATCATCTTATTTATGGAATACGAGTTGAATCCATTAAATCAATCACTGAAAAAGAAAAATTCATCGGAAAATGGACCGGAGAAATTAGCAATTTGTCTGGAACATGGAATCTAACCTTTTACATAAATGGGTCCTTATTATCATCATATTATGTCGGCATTGAAAGTTCAAACATACCTCCCACTTGGGGTCAATATAAGGTAGAGAAAGGTCACGTATGTCTCAAATTAAATGATACTAGTGATTTTTATTGTGATGAGTATAATTTTTCTAATAATAATACATATCTTCAAACGTTTTACACAAGACATTTCATGCTAACAAAGATACAGAATTAGAAACTCGTCCGAAGTTGGTATTTCGAGCAAAATTTATAAAGTGTAATTATTATTATCGCAGAGAAGGAGGGAACTAACTATGGTAGATGCACCAAAGAAGAATTTAGAAGGAAAGACATGCGCCGATTGTATCCACTACAGAGTGGATAAATTTAATCCTAGAAAGGGAACATGTTATGGGCGTCCTGTGTATGTAGCAGATGCTTGTAATTGTCTCATGCCCAAGGCGTAAAGCCTTAATTTTACACCAGTATATCTCTACTTATCTTTATTCTATTTAGAACTTCATAATTTTTGTTATTTTACAAAATTTTTCCATTCTGACATTTTGACGCAAAAGGTTTATATAGATTCATTGACAGACATTAACACACTTAAAATAGCAAGATTAAAGGATGTGAAAGATATGAAACACAACCATAGTAAAATTGGTGAATATGGTATAAGATGGCAACCAGTTGAGGGCCACAGAACAAAAGATGGAAAAAAGCTCCCTCCGCATTGGAAAAAAGTAGAATTCAAGTGGAGACGCAACAACTAAACTATCAATAAGCTCAATTGCTTTTCACTTATTTTTAAAATATATTGATTGAATTAGTTGTTTATAGTGATAATTCTCCTTTTCTAAGTGCTTCAACAGGAGTAAGCTTTGCTGCTTTTTTTGCAGGAAATGCAGCAGCTAGCACTGCTAGTATTATAGGCAACAACATTGCAACCAAAATCGAGAACCAGTTTATAATAAAACCAATCTTTAACTGTGTACCAGCAATAAATTGTACATTAAATCCATACCAGCTTACAAAATTCATAACTATTATTGATAATATTATTCCCAATAGTCCTGCTATAACCCCCAAAACTAGACCTTGATACAAGAATATTTTAAAAATAACCCTATCACGAGCCCCAAACGCCTTAAGAGCACCGATCTCTCTTGTTTTACGCAATATTATGGAATCCATAACATACTTTATTGCCGCCCCGCAAAGTAAGAGGGTTACAGCAATACTCCCCCAAAGCATTATTGTAACCACATCCTGCATTGATCCAGCGACGTAAACAAGGAAGTCATGCCAACTAAAAACATTTAGATTTGGAACGATGTCTTCAACACTCTTTTTTACTGATTCAGAGTATCCTGCAGGATCCAATTTATTAATTGGCTCAGGTGCTTTAACTAATATTACGTCTCCACGGTTTTTGTCGATCGTTATGGGGTTAAACCCTCTGAATGTGCCTATTCCTGGTATGGTCCAGTCCTTTCCAGTTACCGTCCCGTATCCTTTTATCTCCCGGAGAGAATCAGCATCCATAAACCACATCATAGCATCGAGAGTTGGAGTGCCGCTCTCATATAAACCTATGACTTTAACAGTTACAGAAGCATAGCTTGTCTCTCGCCCAGACACACTTAATGCTATTGAAACTGTTTTTCCTACATCAACCGAAGGATGAATTTTTGCCGCTGTAGCACCAACAATTACAGGATAAGGCATATCGCCTTTCAATTCGCCTGCCCCATATGTAAAATCTGGTAAATTCCCCGGGCCTTTGATCTCGATGTAAAGCGGAGTATGCCCTCTTAGGACAGGGTCACTCCTTTCGAAAAATCTGCCCTTTACAATCTTACTTGCGATATTTGAAATCTGGTTGTCTTTCTCAGGGTCTATACCTTGTATGACGCATGCATCAACTGCTTCTCCCACAGTACCTAATCCATATGTTCCTTGTGCAGTCACTCTTATTGTAGTCTCGTAGTCAGGTAGCGCTCTTTCTATTTTTTTAGCTATGTTGTCCGCATCCTTCAGCTCCTTCTCAGTACCATACAAATCCCTTATATTGCAACTTCCATCTGTAATAACAGCATCAGAAGTAATAATCTTCGTAGTATCATTCACCACCTGCATCATATAATTCAAATAGGCATTTTCCAACATGAAAGATGTCATGGTCAACGCGATAACGATGACTATGACCGTGTAGATCCTCTTATGTTCCTTCAGCTCTCCCCAAGCCAGACGTCTGCTAACGCCCAAATCTATTTTCCCCCTCGCTTCTTGGCATCTTTACCTAGTTTTTTCGATGCGCCTTCAAAATCCACATGATTCTCTGCGGTATCCCCAACGATTTTACCATCTTTCAAAACAATGGTTCTTCTTCCATAGCGGGCAATGCCCATATCATGGGAAACAAATACAAAAGTCGCTTTTCTTTTTTCATTCATTCTAACTAGCAATTTCATAATTTCTAGACTATTTTCTGAGTCCAAAGCACCCGTTGGCTCATCAGCCAAAACAAGAACTGGATCATTAATCAAAGCTCGGGCAATAGCTACCTTTTGCTGTTCACCGCCAGACAGATGTATTCCCTTATGATCCGCGCGATGCCCTATTCCAACTTCTTTCAATAGAACATGAGCCTTCTTTTCTAATTGAGGAGCATCCTTTTCCATTATCCATCCTGGTAACATCACGTTTTCTAGAACAGTCAATCTCGGTATCAAGTTGTAATTCTGGAAAACAAAACCTAGTTTTTCTCCCCTAAACAAAGCAATCTCTAGTCCACTAATCTTTGATGTGTCCTTTCCATCTATGTATACCGCTCCAGAAGAAGGGCGATCTAAAAGCCCCATGCAATGTAACAATGTCGATTTGCCGCAACCCGAAGGGCCTATAATTGATACGAACTCTCCTGAATAAATTTCCAAAGAGACAGAATCTAGCGCTTTAACTTCTACTCCGTATTCATTATATTTTTTGCTTATGCAATCTAGTTTTACTATAGGTTTACTTGCCTTGGGCATCGTGTCTCTAGTTAAAAAGAAGGAGCCTATATAAATATTTGTTGAAAAATATTAAATATTGTATTATTTAAATGAGAAAAGGAAAAATTCTCTATCCGACGTAGTGAGATGTTTCTTTGTCAGAATTCTTTTTCAAGTTTGGTTTTGCCTCAAGTACGTCTATGGCAAGTATAACATGCAATGGGACAATTCTGATTTTGCCTGCCATTTTGTCATGTTTTTTACCAAGCTCCATCAATAGTCCAACCTCATCCACGCCGATTGACATAAATCCTTTGAATGTACCTTCAGTCTCAAGCATGCTGTCTCTTCCACCGAGAGAGGTTATTTTATATTCAGATCCTTCTGTTAATTCTACTTCTAGTTTTTTATCCATTAAACTCCCTTCTTCTGTTTTTCAACAAGTTTCTGCAAGTGTTCTACAGACTTGCCGTAATTCTCAATTGCTACTTTAAGATGAGCTTCGACAAAGTTCCAGGCTTTTTGAAAGTTTCCATAGCGCAAACGATATGCCTTTCTATTCTGTTTGGCGGTTTCATCAAAAATTTGAACCTCTTCAAGAATGTCGAAACCCTTAAGTTTGTTAAGATGTCTGTACACCGTCGGTTTCGATATTTCAAGCTTAGAAGAAATATCCTCAACAAACCATGCCTTTGTAGGATGTTTTAAGAAAAAATCTGCAAATATTTTGTAAGGAATAGTTGGGTCTGAACCTTTTGATAGATAGCCTATCTGTTCGAAAAACATTTTTGCGGCAACATCCAAATCATCTTCACCAACTAATGGAGTGTTACTAACGATCTGCATTTCAAATGTCATACTAAAAACCTCAAAGTAGAATGGAACACCAACTTATAAGATTTATTTAACTACGTAAAGACAAAGAAACAAATTAGTACAATGAGTACCTTAAATCATATGAGTGGCAAATATTTGTCAATCTCCCATTTTGTGACCTGTGTGCGGTATTCATCCCATTCTTTGTGTTTAACATGTAAAAAGTTGTTAAAGATGTGATCACCCAAAATTTCTCTAACAAACTCACTTTTGCTCATAAGCGAAAGCGAGTGACCTAGACTTTCTGGTAGTTGATCAATCCCATGGTGTTCCCGCTCTTTTTCTGTGAGAGCATATATGTTTTTTTCAACGGGCTCAGGTGGCTCCAGTTTTTCTTCTATTCCTTTCCAACCTGCTGCAAGCATGACTGCAAACTGTAAATATGGATTACCAGATAAGTCAGGATTTCGCAATTCGCACCGTGTGCTTTGTCCTCTTTTTGAAGGAATTCGGATAAGTGCACTTCGGTTTCGGTTTGCCCAAGAAATATATGTCGGTGCCTCGTAACCTGGAACAAGTCGTTTGTATGAGTTTACTGTTGGATTGAGTATCACACAGATTTCTTTAACATATTTTAAAAGTCCGCCGATGAAATAGCGCGCAACTTCACTTAGTTGATTTTTATCATTTGGATCGTAAAATGCGTTTTCTCCATCAGGAGTAAAAAGTGAATGATGCGTGTGCATTCCAGACCCATTTACACCATACAATGGTTTAGGCATAAAAGATGCATGCAGATCGTGTTTGGTAGCAATCACTTTTGTTACATATTTTAATGTTATAACTCGATCTGCAGTTATCAAAGCATTATCGTATCTGAAATTTATCTCGTGCTGGCCATGTGCTACCTCGTGATGAAATGTATATGTTTTTAGCCCCATCTCTTCAAGCGCAAGTGAAATATCTGCTCGAACACCCTCTGCCAAATCTCGGTGCGATAAATCAAAATAACCTGCATAATCATTAGGTATCAACGTTGATTTTTCCCCATCTTTTTTAAACAAAAAGAATTCGCACTCCGGCCCCGCATTGTAGAGATAGCCCGCTTCTTTTACCTTATTTACTATTTTCTCCAATACGTATTTTGTGTCACCAGGAAATCTTTTGCCATTCGGTTCATATATATCACAGTTCAGCTTAGCTGTTTTTCTTTGTTCTATGGTTTCAGGAAGAATTACAAAACTGTTTGGGTCAGGTTTTGCAATTTTATCAGATTCTTCAATAGTTGCATATCCTGCTACAGACGATCCATCAAAAGGCATCCCGTCTTCAAGTGCTTCTTCTAGTCTATTTGCAGGAATAACAATATTTTTTGGGGTACCAAGAATATCAACAAATTGTAGTCGGACAAAAGCTATGCCCTTTTCTTTTGCAATATCCAAAACATCATTATTAGTTTTAGTCTGATATTCCAATTCCATCATTACGCCTCCGATTTACAAAAAAGAATTTACATTATGATGAATGCATTTGCATTATTTAATATTTAACAAATTTTTAATTTCAAAACTTAGATGTATTTACATTCTTTCTTGTACTGTGATATGAAGATTTTAATGCTAGACATTGTTGTAACATATAAACAAAAGGCCAAGATAAATATTGTATAAATGTATAAAAAATTTAAAAATTTTGTACATTGTATAAGATTCTACAAGATTAATAGCAACAAAGTTTTAATAAGAATTGATGATACGTTGACCACTAGAATTGGGAGGACTATTATGGAAAAAGATGTCGAAGTGTTCATGGAAAAAGTTAAAGCAAAAAATCCTGGCGAAAAAGAATTTCATCAGGCAGTACAAGAAGTGGTAGAAAGTCTAATGCCATTTGTTCAGAAGAATCCCAAATATAAAAAATATAAAATTTTGGAACGAATGGTTGAACCTGAGCGCGTTATGTTGTTCCGCGTACCCTGGCTCGATGATAAAGGGGAAATCCAGATCAACAAAGGGTACCGTATCCAGATGAACAGCGCGATCGGTCCTTACAAAGGCGGACTTCGCTTTCATCCAAGTGTCACGTTAAGCATATTGAAATTCTTAGCATTTGAACAGGTATTCAAGAACAGTCTGACCACTCTACCGATGGGTGGAGGAAAAGGAGGGTCAGACTTTGATCCAAAAGGAAAAACAGACAATGAGGTCATGAAATTCTGTCAGTCGTTCATGACAGAGCTACAAAAATACATAGGTCCAGATACTGATGTTCCTGCAGGAGACATTGGTGTCGGTGGTCGTGAAATCGGGTTTATGTTTGGACAATACAGAAGACTCAGAAATGAATTTACGGGAGTTCTTACTGGGAAAGGATTGAATTGGGGTGGCAGTCTAATTCGACCTGAAGCAACAGGATATGGTTCTACTTATTTTTCCCAGGAAATGCTGAAAACAAAAGGCGAGTCTATTAAAGGAAAAACAGTCGTGGTTTCCGGTTCAGGAAACGTGGCCCAATATACCGTTGAAAAAGTCACTCAGCTCGGCGGAAAAGTAGTGACACTTTCCGATTCTTCCGGTACCATTTATGATCCCAAGGGAATCGATGAGAAAAAGCTAGCCTATGTCATGGAATTAAAGAATGTACAACGTGGTCGAATTAAGGAATATGCAGAGAAATTTGGTTGTCAATATGAATCGGGTAAAACTCCATGGCACTTCAAATGTGACATGGCATTTCCCTCAGCAACTCAAAATGAAATTAGCAAAGAAGATGCGCAAAAGCTTGTAGACAATGGCTGTATCTGTGTAACAGAAGGCGCAAATATGCCAACAACTCCTGAAGGAGCTGAAATTTTCATCGAAAATAAAATACTCTTTGGTCCTGGAAAAGCGGCAAATGCTGGCGGTGTCGCCACAAGCGGTCTTGAGATGTCTCAAAACAGCATGCGAATGTCTTGGAGCAGGGAAGAAGTGGATAAGAAATTGCAGTGGATTATGTCACAAATCCATAACTCCTGTGTGAAATACGGAAAAGAAGGCAACTTTGTTAACTACGTGAAAGGAGCAAACATTGCAGGGTTTGTCAAAGTCGCCGATGCAATGATTGATCAGGGGCTTATCTAGAGAAGGAAATTATCCTTCTTTCTTTTTATATTTTATAGAATTTATACTAAAATACCTCGCTCTTCCTATTACTAAATTATTTATATAGGCTTAGATATCGGGGCGAATGCAATCATTCTAGTAAAAGAAGGAGGCTAAATATGACAAAAGAAGGTTATAATCCGTATAGAGCAGCACAAAAAGAAGGTTTTAATCCATTTAAAATGGCGCAACAACAATTTGATAGAATTGCCGATAAGCTAAATTTAGATGAACCAATCAGAGAGCTTTTGAGAAATCCTCTGAGAGAATACATTTTTGCAATACCAATCAGAATGGACGATGGCAGTATGAAAATATTTAGGGGGTTCAGGGTTCAACACAATGATGCGCGTGGTCCTTGCAAAGGAGGCATACGATTCCACCCACAAGAAACACTTGATACGGTTCGCGCTCTTGGCATGTGGATGACTTGGAAATGCGCTGTTTCTGACATTCCTCTCGGCGGAGGTAAAGGCGGAATAATTTGCGACCCGCACAACCTCTCAGAAAGAGAACAAGAAAAACTTTGCCGAGGGTGGGTTCGACAGATAGCACGGGATATCGGACCTGTTCGAGATGTGCCCGCTCCCGACGTTATGACCAGCGGCCAGCATATGATCTGGATCATGGATGAATATCAAACCATTATGGGTGGACAATATCCAGGGCTTATCACTGGAAAGCCAGTTGAGCTTGGTGGTTCACTTGGGCGCACAGAAGCAACAGGATACGGAGTAGTTTACATACTAAGAGAAGTATTGAAAGAGATGAAGATGGACATCACCAAAACAACAGCATCTGTGCAAGGTTTTGGAAACGTTGCCCGCTATGTTGTGGAATTATTTACACAATATGGTGGGAAGGTCACATCTGTTTCATGCTGGGATCAAGGTGATAACTGTACCTACAGCTATGTCAAAGATAAAGGAGTCAATGCTGACGAACTCATTAAGATCACAGATCGATTCGGTACTATTGATAAAAAACAGGCAGAAAAATTAGGCTATAAAGTTCATAAAGGCGAAGAATGGCTAAAGCAGGAAGTTGACATACTAATTCCAGCAGCCTTGGAAAACTCAATCACAATTGAAAACGTTAATGAGATTAAGCCTAGCGTTAAAATAGTCATGTGCGGCGCCAATGGTCCAGTTACGCCAGAAGCCGAAGACGCACTCGAAAAGAAAGGCATAACTGTGATACCAGATTTCCTAGCCAATGCTGGCGGTGTTGTCTGTAGCTATTATGAGCAAGTACAGAGCAACGAAAATTATTATTGGACAAAGGAAGAAGTCCTTGGCAAGCTCGATAATAAAATGACAGATGCCTTTTACAAAGTCTGGGAACTGGCAAAGCGCAAAAAAGTTCGCGTAAGCGATGCTGCATATATGATTGCAATTTCCAGAGTGGCCGACGCATGCAAATTGCGTGGCTGGGTGTAATGTAAGTTATGAACATCTCGTTCAATGACAAAGAAAAAAATATTGTATCATGTATTGAAGAGATAACAGGTGTAAAACCAAAGGTCGATCAAGAAAGCACTGTCAAGAAGGCAGATAATTTACGAAAATATCGAATTAAAAGAATTCTTTTACTTTCTTCTTCCTATGATTATTTTCTTTTAGAAGAAGAGGGTAGATTAAGCAGTCTATTTACAGAAAGACATTCCTACGACGAAAGCGAAACACCCCCAGAAATAACCCATATAGAATCTGGAGATGAATGTTTAAAACTCATAGGCGAAAATAATTTCGATCTTTTGATCATTTTCAATAAACCAAAAGACAGTGATATTCATACCCTATCAACAAAAACAAAGTCTATTTCCAAAGTTCCAATCGTATTGCTGGGGAACAATATCGCTGAACTATCCAAGATTGTAGAAAAAGATAAGGGAGCAACAATAGATAAAACATTCACTTGGAACGGCGATGGAAAGATTATTTTGGCAATAGTTCAAAGCATCGAAGATTCTATCAATTTAGAGGAAGATAAATCTATTTTTGAAGAATGCAGGTGTATATTACTCATAGAAAATTCTATCCAGTTTTATTCTACATTTCTTTTAGTAATCTACGAAGAAATCTGGGATTTTTCAAACAGCATAATGCAAGATGATATTAATGCCGAGCAAAGAATCTTACGATATAATCGAAGACCCTATGTTGTTCATGCTCTCGATTTTGATGAAGGCAAAACCCTCTACGAAAAGCATAAAGACAATCTCCTATGCATCATTACAGACAACCAGCAGGATAGTGGCAAAAAGAGAGGCAAGCAAATAGGTTTAGAACTTGCATCTAAAGTGAGAAAAGAAAAACCCAGTTTACCTATAACGATTCAATCCTCTGAACCGATCAACGCGGGTAAGTCGTTGAATAAAGACATTAAGCTCATTTCTAAAAACGCGCCCAATCTTATAATTTCATTGAAAGAATTTTTAAAAGAGTGTCTAGGTCCGCAGGAAATTGTTTTTGAAGATGATAAAGGCAAAGAAGTATCCAGAGTACGCAATATGAAAGATCTCGGGAATGCCATATTATCAATAAAGGGAAACATACTAGTAAAATATGCAAAAAGAAATGATTTTTCCAAATGGTTAAAAATAAGAGGAGAAGTTGAATTAGCAGAAAAATTCCTTCGGGCAGAAAAAGAAAACCTCAAAGACGGTGAGCACCTACGGAAAAAGTTGTTAGATATCTTCGAGGAATACCGGTACTCTCGCACCCAGGCTATTGTAACAAGTTACCAACGCGAAACCCTGGAAACACAGACAAATATAAGTCGCATCGGTAAAGGCGCTCTTGGAGGAAAGGCAAGAGGATTGACATTTTTAGCAAAACTTGTATCAAAGTATATTTCTGACGAAATGTTCCCAGATCTAAAAATTACCGTTCCTAGAACAATAGTTTTATCAACTGATGTGTTTGACACATTTGTCCATCAAAATAATTTGATAAGTCCTGATCTTTACCACATCCCAGATGAGCGTATCGCTGCAAGATTCATGGGTGCTAGCTTGCCTGCAACTGTTCTTGGTGATCTTCGTTCTTTTATTAAAAAAACAAGAAAACCACTGGTCGTCAGATCATCTGGAGTTCTTGAAGATTCGCTGTTGCAATCTTTTGCAGGCATATATGATTCCATACTATTACCAAACGAATCATGGGAAACAGACTATCGATTTCAAGAAGTCTGTAATGCGATAAAATACGTCTATGCCTCAACCTATTTTGAGAAGGCAAGAACCTACATAAAATCTACACCTAAAAATATCGGTGACGAAAAAATGGCAGTACTTATTCAAGAAGTCGTCGGAACCAAACACGAGAGTTATTTTTATCCAACCATTTCAGGTGTAGCAAAATCGTATAATTATTACCCATCAGGCCCTTGCAAACCTGAAGATGGGATTGCATATCTAGCTCTTGGTCTGGGAAAAGCTATTGTTGATGGTGGTTGTACCTATTGCTTCTGCCCAGAACGCCCAAATGTTCCCATGTTTGGAACTCCAAAGGATTTCATAAAATATTCACAGAAAAAGTTTTACGCGTTAAATCTAAAATCAATATATCAAATTGCAAATAGAAACGAAGAAACATCATTAATTAAGTTGGATACAGAAGCTGCTAAAAATCATGGTGTTTTAGATAAAATCGCCTCTACATATTTAATCAAAGATGACAGTCTTTATCCGGGAATTTATGATGAAGGTTCTATTGTTATTGATTTTTGTCCAATTACCAATTATGACGCCATTCCACTTGCAAAGGCATTAAAGCTTCTTCTCCGCATTAGTGAGATTTCTTTGGGTTATCCTGTGGAAATCGAGTTTGCAGTTAATCTTAGTGAGACCGAATCTCACAAAGCAGAACTGGTTATACTTCAGATAAGAAGCATGTTACCACCAGGAAAGACTTACGATATCGTCATAGATGAATATGATCCAGCCAGAGATATTTGTTATAGTGAAAACGCCCTCGGCAACGGAATAATTGACAATATACGAGACATTGTGTATGTTAAATCATCTTTTGACATGTCCAATTCCAATCTTGTAGTTGGCCAAATTCGAAAAATTAATAGTAAATTGATGGGAGAAGGAAAACCATTCATTCTTATTGGGCCTGGGCGATGGGGTTCAGCAGATCCGTGGCTTGGGATACCTGTTTTCTGGAGCGATATTGCTGGAGTTAAAGTGATTGTGGAAACCCCATTTAAGGAAAGAACAATAGACCCCTCTCAAGGTTCGCATTTTTTTCATGATCTGATTTCTTCTCAGGTAGGATATTTGATAACCAAAGAGGGCAAGGGAAATATCGATTGGAAGTGGCTTGATTCTCTTCCAGTCGTCGAGGAAACGCAAGATGTTAGACATGTAATGGCCCCTTCGCTTGAGATAAAAATTGATGGGAAATCAGGGAAAGCAGTCATAAGAAAAAAAGATAAATAGATTAAGCTATGGAGCATAAAATGGAAACCACGCGGAAGATAGCAATGGACCCTCAAACCGACCATAAACATCAAAAACAGGATGAAAGGATTAGCGGAGCCTCTGCCGATAATACGATGAGTGAACTTAAAGAAAGAGTGAAAGAGTTAAACTGTTTTTATAGAATTACAAACATCGTAAAGAATAGTAAACTATCCATGGATGAAGCCTTGCAGCAAATTGTAGAAGAGATGCCTCCCGCCTGGCAGTACCCAAATTTAACCTGTGCACAAATAACTCTACGTGGGGAAAAGAAATTCAAGACAGCCAATTTTAAGGAGACAGAATGGGTACTCTTAAGTAATATAGTCGCGGATGATAAAAAAATAGGATATCTAGAGGTTTACTATCTGGAAGGAAAACCTCCAACCGACGAAGGGCCGTTCCTAATAGAGGAACGAAGATTAATCGATGCAGTTTCTGATCTAATTGGGCAATTTATTGAAGAGCGGCGAATTAGAGAAGAGCTAAAGCATCAACGCAAAAAATTAGATACTGCTGAAAAAGGCAAGGCAGCCGCAGAAAAAGAATTAGTCACAAGAGAAGAAACCCCAGGAAAAAAACAGGATTGGGAAGTTATCCTTAATCTTCTTACAAAAACAGATCCAAGAACGCTACTGCGAATTACAAGAAAGATGATGTATTATCTTTTCAGAATAGAAAACGAAAAGATAATAAATTTGTTGAGTAAAATTACTCCTGTTGATAAGGATTCAAATTCGGTAGAATGGCGTGGTATCAATATGCCAAATCCACGGCAGGACCTTGATGCTTTCATCGACATTCAAAAACAGGTATTCGAAATAGCAAAGGAAAGTATTCCTGCAGAAGCTATCTCGAACTTGTTTGCGAACTGGATGAAACAAGACAAGGCGCGTCCTTTACTGTTAACATCACAAAAAACAGGTATACCTTTGGTAGAAATTACTGATGAACTCATCAGATTTTTCGGTCAAGCAGATGCCGAAACTGCAATGTCTCCCGAAGATGAAATGAGTATCAAGACGGCATTAATTAGGCGATTCTTCACGGAAAGATTGGAATATGTAAATGTTGCAAAGATTTTTTTTGAATTAGATGATTTTATTTTGCTACTGGAGCATGTTGTAGGACCTGCCCAAGGTTACGGTAAACTGGGAGGTAAAGCCTCCGGAGTTTTGTTGGCAGAGAAAATCATAAAAGAACAGATGAAAAAGGACGATGTTCTCAAAGATATAGCTTTTACCAAGAGCTGGTACATCAGCTCTGATACGATATTGACTTTCATTCATTATAATGATCTAGATGAAGTTTCTCATGTTAAATATCTAGATCCCATTGAAATACGCCAAGAACAACCTTTGCTCGAACAGATTTTTAAGAATTCCTCTTTTCCCTTTGAAATAATTGAAGGGCTGCGACGTATCATCAGAGATTTTAAAGACAGACCTATCATCGTTCGTTCGTCAAGTCTTCTTGAGGATAACTTCGGCTTTTCCTTCTCGGGCAAGTACAAGAGTTTATTTGTTCCAAATATTGGGACAGAAGAAGAAAGACTTAGCTCTCTCATGGATGCAATTGCAGAGGTTTATGCTTCAACTTTCGGTCCGGATCCAATAGAGTATCGGCGAGAAAGAGGGCTACTCGATTTTAATGAAGAAATGGGCGTATTAATTCAAGAGGTAGTAGGAACTAGGGTTGGGCCTTATTTTATGCCTTCTTTTGCAGGTGTAGCGTTTAGTAGGAATGAATTCCGTTGGTCTCCAAGAATAAGTAGGGAAGACGGCATGATCCGCATAGTTCCAGGACTAGGTACAAGAGCGGTAGATAGGGTTGGAAATGATTATCCAATCTTAATTTCCCCAAAGAGACCTAATCTACAAGTCAATCCTCTGGTTGAAGAGAGGATAAAGTATTCCCCAAGATACATGGATGTCATAAACCTGGAAAGCGGCATAATTGAAACTGTCGATGCTGTCGAACTCTTTAGAAAATATCCAGACGAATTCCCCAAATTAAGCGATATAGTTTCTATTCATGAAAGTGGGCGGCTCAATCCGCCTAGCGTTCTTTTCGATCCAGAAAAAGCAGATATGGTTGTAACATTTTCAAATCTATTTGAGAAAAGTAATTTTCTAGAAAAAATGAAACGCATTTTGTGCTTACTGGAAGAAAAGATAGGAACCCCTGTTGATGTGGAGTTTGCTTCAGACGGAGAAAAACTTTACATACTTCAGTGTAGACCTCAGAGCCAAGGCCGAGGGATAGAAAGACAACCCGTACCTAAAGACGTTCCAGAAGACAGAAAACTCTTTTTCGCAAAAAAACATGTGACGACGGGGCAAATAGAAAACATCGAATACATCGTATATGTAGTTCCAGAGGAATATGCAAATCTAGAAAAAAGAGAACAGATGCAAAAGGTTGCCAAAATAGTTAATGAACTCAATAGCAAACTTCCAAGACGAAAGTTTGTTCTAATGGGTCCCGGTAGATGGGGAAGTAGAGGAGACATAAAACTTGGAGTACCGGTCAAATACGGAGACATTAACAACACATCTCTATTGGTGGAAGTTGCCAAAGAAAAGGGAGATTACACTCCTGATCTTTCGTTTGGGACGCATTTCTTCCAAGATTTAGTTGAAGCCGAAATTCGATATCTGCCTCTATATCCTGACAAGGAAAATTGTATATTCCATGAAGATTTATTGCTAAATTCAGAAAATAAATTGTTGGAAATCTTACCTGCTTATAAAAACTTCAAAGATGTTGTGTGCGTAATAAAAGCATCCGATATAATTTCTGGAGGTACTCTATCAGTAATAATGGATGGAGAAGCGGGCGAAGCACTTGCCTATCTAAAACCGCCAGATCACTTGAGTTGGCGTACGCAAAAGATTGAAGAAATTGCCGAAGCTCTTGACCCAGCACTTTATGGAATTGAAGCGATGTATCTTATTGGAAGCACCAAAGAGGGCAAAGCCGGTCCAACAAGTGACATTGATTTATTGGTTCATTTCAAAGGCACCGAAGAACAAAAAGATAAACTGATGGCCTGGTTTGACGAATGGGGTAAAAAATTAGCCAAAGAAAACAAAGAAAGAACAGGTATTGAGACCGAAGGATTGTTAGATGTTCATATTATAACCGATGAAGACATTAAAAACAGAAATTCTTGGGCAACTCACATCACTTCACCATACCAATCTGTAAGAAAAATTCCGCTAAAAAAGGAGTGCTAAGAAACTGCAACAAGTTCTCTGGTTGCATTCTTTAAATTATCTGTATCAAATCTTATAAGAGCAAACTCTGGTCCATCATGAGCTGCAGTAAATGAAAACGTTTTTCCAAATCTTTCCTTCCAATGTCCTGTTAATCTTGCTGATTCATGAACATGACCGTGAAGAGTCAAAAACGGTTGTTTTTTATCTATAAATTTTTGTATTGCTATGCTACCTACATGAATATCCATGGGCGCATGATCTACCATCTTTCCATGTAAATCTGCTATGTCTAGATTTGAATTATATGGCGGAGAGTGAAATAGAAAAATAGTATTGTCCATCGGTGAATTTTTAGAGAGCTCTTCTAAATCTTCTGCAATGGTTGCATACTTTATTTCGTCTGCGGGTACATCAACTGTTCTTTTTCCTTTTTCGGGTGAAATTGCACCTACATCTACATATCGTGAAACATCATATCGTTCCCAATCTTTCAGTTGAAATGGTGTGGGAGGCACATACGCATAACCAGATACGTACAACTTCTCATAATTGACAGTTTTATTGTGAATGTAATTGATCATTCCTTTCTTATCTGCAGATTCAAAGAATTTTTCGTATACTCTTGGGTCATCGTTACCAAGTATTACAAAAAATTTCATGTTTTTGTTAGCTTCTTTTATCTTTTTTATGTTTGAAAAAATTTCATTATCAATAAATCTATTTATGTCTGAATTGAGCACAAATTGATTTGGAAGAAGATCTCCACCTAAAAAAACCGCATCAGGTTTTTCTTTTAGAATTATTTTGAATAAACTTTCATAACGTTTGACTTTTCCGTGTAGGTCCGATACAAATATACAATCCAAGCTAAACACCAATCAAATTTTCATTACGCAATTCATAGAATAGGTTTAATAGGTTTTGTATTAATCAAGCCGCAGGTGTCAACTTAACAATGTGCGTATATTGTTTCAGGAAATGATAGTGTTTTTTTGTAAAGGTATGTCAATCGATATCAAATTGCATCTGGTCCTGGTGGTGCTGCTTTTGTTTACGTTTGACTAAAGATTTTTGAAAAATCATGTTTCCAAAATATGCCTTTACACGGAGATGTATGTGTCCAATAAACGGTAAGTTCTTTTGGCATAATAATCCATGAAAAAGCAGTGACTTTTGATTCATATTTATCAGGATGACGACATATGTCGCCTGAATCTTTTCCATTCTTATTATACCCGCCACCATGATCTGTCGTGATTTTTTTACAAACGTCTAACGTTATATTTCCATAGTATTGCTCTAGTAATTCATGCGTTCTTTCCGCTCTAAACTTTGATGACGGATACTCATTTGGGTATCCCGACCCCGTCAAATTTGGATCTAGCCATTGATGATGATTTGTATGCCATAGAATTCCTTCCGGTGCACCAGTTATGTCCGTTGAGTTACCAAATACTGTTATGATGTGATTATGTGTCTGCTCTATAACTAGTATCCCGCCTTCTTTATCGCAAAAACATGATGATGAGACATCGTACTGATGGAACCAGCCATCTCCTTTTTGAGATGCTCGCTCAACGTTATTATATAACTTTGCTACCTCTGAAACATTTTTACAGGTCATCATTGCAAGTTCATCAAGCAACATCGTTGCTATTCCCGGACCCTTATCAATATACCTGCTCTTATTTTCAGTTAAATCTGTTCCAGGTGATCCCCATCCGAGTCCCTTTTCATTCAAAAAAGGCCATTCAAAAAGTACAGGTACCCCCCAAAAGGCATATCTATACTCCATCGTATCTATTCTTGCAATCCAACATTTCAAACTTAAGATGCGGGTTGAGAGAGTAGAAAAAAGAAAATCTTTAATCCCATCAACAGATGAATCAATGTTAAATGTCAAAAATGTCTCGTTATCTTTTGTTGCTGGTCCAGTAGATAATGTTACTGTGCATTCACCATCAAATAGAGAACATAGTTTATTCTGCAAGGATATCAAATTATCTAATTTTATATTAGTGCTGGCCGACAAACCTCTAAGTTCTTCTAAAAAGAAAGGACAATACTGTTCCATATCTTTTATTTGATTTTCAATATTCTCCTGGGAACTATCGATTTTTTTTGCAAGTCTTGTTACTAGATTATCTAGTGACTGATATTCTTTTTTGAGCAATTTTCCTGCCTTGAGTCCGTATTCATAAGATGAAGAAGCCCCAATGTTAATAATTGAACCATGGGCTTCTTCCATTGAATAAAAGGGCGCCCTTACCATTTGTGTCATCTGCTGTAATTTTTCTGTGCTACCAATATCTTTTGATTTAGCCGTTGCAATGAAAGTGCTGCCCATCATCATTAGCGTTATTCCAATTGCTAGGATTTTCAGTTTCATAGTTTTATACCATGTCAATATTTATATATTATATAGTTCATTTAATTGCATATAAATGTTATGGAACAAAAATCCTACAATGTTTCTAGTTTTTTGTAGAGATATCATAAACTATTAAAAACTATCTTAAATACAGGTTATCACGGAAAAAAACAGAGTAAGATGTGTTTAAATGTACCAGATATTAGAAAAAAAGGTATTGTCATCGACCGTTAAACTAATGAAGATCAAAGCTCCATTGATTGCAAAGAAAGCACAGCCCGGTCAATTTATCATTCTTCGTATAAATGAAAAAGGTGAACGCATACCACTCACCATAGCAGATTTTGACAGGAAAAAAGGAACCATTACTATCATCTTTTTGGAAGTTGGAAAAACAACAAAACAACTAGGTATGCTCAATGTTGGCGATTCGTTAGAAAATTTTGTGGGACCGCTTGGCTTACCTTCAGAAGCCAAGAAGTACGGCACTGTTGTTTGTGTTGGAGGTGGAGTAGGAATTGCCCCACTATATCCTATTATAAAAGCATTAAAGGAAACAGGGAACTATGTAATTTCAATTCTTGGTGCAAAAACCGAAAATTTACTTCTTCTAGAAAAAGAAATCCAAAAGTTTAGTGACGAGTTCTATATTGCGACCGATGATGGGTCAAAAGGTCATAAAGGATTTGTCAGTGATGTTCTCCAACAAGTTATCAACAAACACAAGATCGACATGGTGATGGCAATCGGTCCGATCATTATGATGAAAGTTGTCTCTGATCTTACCCGAAAGTACAACATTAAAACCTTAGTCAGTTTGAATCCAATTATGGTCGACGGTACAGGGATGTGCGGTGGATGTCGAGTTTCGGTTGATGGTAAAACAAAGTTTGCTTGTGTTGACGGCCCTGAATTTGACGGCCATAAGGTTGACTATGCTAATTTAATGCTACGTAATCGGCGTTTCATGCATGAAGAGGGAGAAGCTTGTAAGCTGGCAGGTGTACAATGAGCGTGCGAAAAACAAAACACGAAATGCCACAGCAGAAACCAGGAGAGAGGATTAAAAATTTCAGAGAAGTCCCATACGGTTACAGCAAAGAGGTAGCAATTGAAGAGGCAAAGCGATGCTTGCAATGTAAAAATAAACCCTGCATGAAAGGATGCCCTGTAGAAATTGATATTCCTGGTTTTATTGCTTGTGTTGCCCAAGGTGATTTTGACAAAGCTGCCGAAGTCATCAAAGCAAAAAACAATCTTCCTGCTGTTTCTGGTCGAGTATGCCCATATGAAGGCCAGTGCGAAGGAGAATGTACGCTGAAAAAACTCGGGGAACCTGTTGGCATTGGGCGATTGGAGCGGTTTATAGCGGATTATGAACGCGAAAAAGGCGTAAAAATTCCAAAAAAACCCAAAGCTTTGGGCAAAAAGGTTGCAGTTGTCGGAGCAGGACCAGCAGGACTTACATGTGCCGGTGATCTTGTAAAAATGGGGTACAAAGTTACAGTGTTTGAAGCGCTTCATGCTCCTGGAGGCGTTCTCATGTATGGAATTCCTGAATTTCGTCTCCCCAAAAAAATTGTTGAAGCTGAAGTCGACTACATCAAAAAACTAGGTGTGGAAATTAACTACGATGTGGTGGTAGGTAAAACCATTACTGTAGACGAGTTGATGGAAGAATTTGATGCAGTCTTTGTCGGAACTGGTGCTGGACTGCCAAACTGGTTGAATATTCCTGGTGAGAACTTAGATGGAGTGTACTCGGCTAATGAGTTTCTAACTCGCGTTAATATGATGAAAGCATACTCCTTTCCCGAATATGATACACCAATAAAAATAGGAAAGATTGTTGTAACTTTTGGCGCAGGAAATGTTGCGATGGATTGTGCTAGAACCGCTTTGCGACTAGGAGCTGAAAAATCTTATATCCTCTACCGTAGAACTGAAGCGGAGATGCCAGCTCGTATAGAAGAGATTCATCATGCAAAAGAAGAAGGAGTGATTTTTAAACTACTGACAAACCCGATTCGTTTCTATGGAGACAAAGACGGGCATCTTATCGAAGTGGAATACATAAGCATGCAGCTTGGTGAACCTGACGAATCTGGTCGTAGACGTCCAGTTCCAATTCCAGGTTCTGAAGAAAAGATGAAGATTGATACGGCACTCGTTGCAATAGGTCAGAGTCCGAATCCGCTAATTCCGCATACTGTAAAAGGATTGCAAGTTGGTAAGCATGGCAACATTATTGCTGATGATGACGGGAGAACATCAGTACCTGGACTTTTTGCAGGCGGGGATATTGCAACTGGTGCAGCAACCGTTATTTTGGCAATGGGTGCAGGTAAACGAGCAGCAAGAGCTATAGATCAATACATCAAATCAAAAAATAAGGTAAATCTCTAATTTTGGAAAAGAAATCAGTGCAATTTTTCTTCTGTGAGGATTAACATCCGTTATCTGAGGGTTTATAAATAAGTAGTTGTTTTGAAATTGCAATATGGGGAGAAAAGAAATTCTTAAGGACGACCAAAAACTCAAATTCGTTGAGATATTACTTATTGTGGGTTCTATACTTACAGCATTTAAGCTCCCTCAAAGTATGATATGGTTATTC
>Ga0315282_10001246_pt1 | contig 48750 bp, 38 predicted proteins | sample YL17G07_20_MG_FD_203693 | JGI IMG/M metagenome (GOLD analysis project Ga0315282, IMG submission 203693) | Sediment microbial communities from Yellowstone Lake, YNP, Wyoming, USA - YL17G07_20 | ecosystem: Environmental > Aquatic > Freshwater > Lake > Sediment | place: USA: Wyoming | collected...
GCCCGAGGTCAACCAACGGATTCTACTGCTGCCGGTGATTGATCTTGACACGGTGCTGGCACTCAAGGTAGCATGTCGTATGCGCCAAGGAACTACCGGGGGTCACGATGTGCCTTGGAACGCCCCGAGCACACCGAGCTTGACTTGCCGGGTGATTCGGCTTAGCTATCGGGCGTCATGAGCGCCGACAGCCAGCAGCCGACGGCTCACAGCCGGCAGACCGGGCGAGCCTAGTGTCTTACTTCCTGCAACAGCTCATTAACGGGCTCCAGCTAGGTTTCGTCTACGCGCTTATCGCCCTGGGCTACACCATGGTCTACGGCATCGTGCGGCTCATCAACTTCGCTCACGGCGACGTGTTCATGGTCGGGACCTATTTCGGGTTCTTTGCCCTGGCGAGCTGGGGTCTGCCCCTGCCTCTGGCAATCTGCGCGGCGATGGTCGGCTGCGGGGCCCTGGGGATATTCATCGAGCGCGTGGCCTACAAACCGCTCCGGAACGCGCCGCGGATATCCGCGCTGATTACCGCGATGGGGGTTTCTCTGTTTCTTGAGTACTTCACCAGCCTCAGGTTCGTTTTCGGCCCGGACTACCGGGCGTACCCGCGGCCCTTCGCGGTGCGCAGCTTCGACATCGGCGGCGGCGTGAGCATCTCCAACATCCAGATTATCGTATTCGGCGTGGCGATTCTCCTGATGCTGGCGCTGACGCTCTTCGTCAACAAAACCAAGACGGGCATGGCCATGCGCGCGGTCTCATACGACAAAGACACGGCGCGGCTCATGGGCATAAACGTGGACTGGATTATCTCGATTACCTTCGGCATCGGGTCGGCGCTCGCCGGCGCCGGCGGCGTTCTGTACGGCATCGCCTACCCGCAGATAAACCCGTTCATGGGCGTGATGCCGGGCCTGAAAGCATTTGTCGCCGCGGTGCTGGGCGGCATCGGCGTGATTCCGGGCGCGATGCTCGGGGCGCTCATCATGGGTACGGTGGAGACGTTCACGTCAGCCTACGTCTCCTCGACTTTGAGAGACGCGGTCGCGTTCGGGATCCTCATCATCGTGCTGCTCGTGCGGCCGGCCGGCATTCTGGGCAGACCCGCGGGGGAAAAGGTCTAGGCGCGGCCGATGGCTAGTTCCCGGGCGCCAATGACCGGACCGCGAAGCCCGGGGTTGGATTCCGGCCTGGTGGCGCTGACAGTCGCCGTGGTCGCGTTCGGCGCGGTGCAGGTGATGATAACCGGCCGTCTGCTGAACCCGTACTGGCAGCAGGTGATGTCGCTCGCCGGTATCATGGCGATTTCCGGTCTCGGGTTGAACCTCATTTACGGATACACGGGCCAGTTCTCGCTCGGGCACGCGGCGTTCTACGGCATCGGCGCTTACGCGTCGGCGCTCGTCACGAGGAGCCTCGGCGGAGGCGGCCCCTTGACGATGCTTCTGGGGCTTGTCGCCGGAGCCGTACTCGCCGGCGTAATTGCGTTCCTCATCGGCCTGCCCATCCTCAGGCTTAAGTCTGACTACTTGGGCATTGCGACGCTTGGGTTCGGCATCATCGTCAAGGTCCTCTTCGACAACTCGGACAAGGTCATCAGGATGATGGGCGGTTCCCGGGGCATGAGCGGGATTCCGAAGCTCACGACGTTCGCGTGGGTCTTTTTCATCGTGCTGTTCGGGGTCGTCGCTCTCCGCAACCTGGTCTTCTCCGGCATCGGCCGCGCTCTGGTCTCGGTGCGCGAGGACGAACTGGCCGCGGAGGCCGTGGGCATCAACACGACGAAGTACAAGACGCTCGGGTTCGTCATCGGCTGCATGTACGCGGGCGTGGCCGGCGGCCTGTATGCGCATCTGTTCGCGTTTCTGCATCCATCCAACTTCGACTTTCTCAAGTCCATTGACGTGCTGCTCATCATCGTGCTGGGCGGGCTGGGCAGCATCTCGGGGACGCTGGTGGCCGCGGTCGCGTGGACGTTCCTGCTCGAGGGCCTGCGCCTGCTGCTGCCGCCATCGGTCCAGGACTGGCGCTGGGTCATCTACCCGCTGCTGCTCGTTGTCTTCATGCTGGTCCGGCCGGGCGGCATCTTCGGCGGCAACGAGTTTCGTTTCCTGAAACCGAGAGAGTACCGGCGGTGAACGCGCTGCTCCAGACCACAGGCCTCTCCAAGGCTTTCGGCGGGCTGGTGGCCGTGCACGATTTCAACGTGACGGTAACCGAGCGCGAGCTCATCGGGCTCATCGGACCGAACGGCGCGGGGAAGACCACGGTCTTCAACCTTATCACGGGCATGTACGTACCTACCTCAGGTTCCATCCGTTTCCTCGGGCGGGAACTCGCAGGGGTCAAGCCCTACGCCATCTACCAGCGCGGCGTCGCCCGGACGTTCCAGAACATCCGGCTGTTCAAGGAGCTCTCGGTGCTCGACAACATCAGAGTCGCGTTTCACCATCGTGGGCAAGTCGGCGTGTTCGGTACGCTGGCGCGCGTTCCCGCGTTCCGGCGCGAGGAGAAGCGCGCGACCGACCGGGCCCTGGAGGTGCTTTCGACCCTGGGCCTTGAGGGCAGGAAGGACGAACTGGCGCGCAATCTGCCCTACGGCGAACAGCGCCGGCTGGAGATCGCCCGGGCGCTCGTGGCTGAGCCGAAGCTGCTGCTGCTCGATGAACCGGCTGCGGGCATGAACCCGTTTGAAGTCGGCCGGTTGATGGACCTCATCCGTTTCATCCACGACCAGTTCAAGCTGACCGTGCTTCTGATTGAGCACCAGATGAAGGTCGTGATGGGCGTGTGCCGGCGCGTAGTCGTGATGGATTTCGGCGGCATCATCGCCGAGGGCGTGCCCGAAGCGGTGCAGGCCGACCCGAAGGTCGTCGAGGCCTACCTGGGCAGGGCCGAGGGTTAGATGCTGCTCCAGGTGCGCGACCTCGCGGTTGATTACGGGGCGATCCGGGCGCTGCACGGCGTCTCGTTTGAGGTGAACGAGGGCGAAATCGTCACGCTGGTCGGCGCGAACGGGGCGGGCAAGAGCACGACGCTCAGGACTGTCTCGGGCCTTGTCAAGCCCGCGTCCGGCGAGATAGCTTTCGAGGGCCGGAGAATCGACGGCATGGCCGGACACCAGGTTGCACGGCTGGGACTGGCCCACGTGCCCGAGGGCAGGCAGCCGTTTGCGCACCTGACCGTGCGTGAGAATCTGCTCATGGGCGCCTATACCCGGCGTTCGAGCGAGGTCGCTCCGTCGATGGACCGGGTGTTCAAGTCGTTCCCGAGGCTCGGCGAGCGGCTGGAGCAGACTGGTGGCACGCTTTCGGGCGGCGAGCAGCAGATGCTCGCCATGGGGAGGGGCCTGATGGCACGTCCCAGGCTCCTGATGCTCGACGAACCGTCCATGGGGCTTTCGCCGATTCTCGTGCGGGAGATATTCGCCATCATCGAGGAGATAAACCGGCAGGGCACCGCGATTCTGCTGGTGGAGCAGAACGCCTTCATGGCGCTGCGGGTCGCGCATCGCGCCTACGTGCTCGAGACCGGCAGAGTCGCCATCTCCGGTCCGGCAGCCGAGTTGCGCGAAGACCCGAGGGTCAAGTCAGCCTACCTGGGCGAATGACCGTCCGACGAGTCAGCAGGCAGCCATGACCGGTTCCCGGGCGGCAACTACCAACCGGACAGTCCGCCTGCTGGTCTGGCTGGTCGTTCCCGCGGTTTTCATCGTCTACGTCATCACGATGTCGCCCACGGTCGGTCTGATTGACTCGGGCGAGATTTCCGCGGGCGCGTACCTGATGAACATTCTCCACCCGACCGGTTACCCCTTGTACACCATGCTGGGGCGACTCGCAACCATGGTGCCGCTGGCTGCGGTCACGAATCGGGCGGCGCTTTTGAGCGCTCTGCTGGCCGCGGCCGGGGTCGGCTTGTTCCTGCGGCTCGCGCTGAGGCTGAAGCTGTCGCGCACGGCCGCCGGTGTGTCGGCGATGCTGCTCGGCCTGTCGATTCCGGTATGGGGCGTGGCAGTGGACGTCGAAGTACACAGCCTGACGCTGGTGCTTCTCGCGCTCTTGTGGCTGGCAGCGGCGAGGGCAGAGTCCGCGGGTGACGGCCTGCTTCCGCTTGCCTACGTTTGCGGGCTCTGCCTGACGAACCACATGTCCGCGCTGTGGGCGGTCATCGGCGCGGGCGTCTGCGTCGCGCTCGCCTATAGGACGGCAATCATCAGGCCGCTGCCCGTGCTCTGGCTGGCCTTTGTCGCGGCGCTCTCGCCGTACCTTGTCCTCATGGTGCGGGCGAAGGCCGGGCCATATTTCCCGTGGGGCGACCCGGTCAGCCTGGAGCGGCTCTGGTGGCACGTCACGGGCAAGCAGTATCAGGTATGGATGTTCTCGCTTCCCTTCGGCGAGGTGCTGAAGAACGCCGGCCGCGGATTCGTCATCGTCGGCCGCGGACTCACGTGGGTGCTCGTTCCGGCCGCGGCGTACGGCTTCGTGAGACTCGTCCGGCGGCGGCGCGCGCTTGCCGCGGGACTTGCGGTGTCAGCCGTGCTGACGTTCGGGTACGCGGTCAACTACGGCATCCCGGACATCGAAGCTTACTACGTCCCGTGCCTGCTGGCGCTGCTCGTCTTTGCGGCGGTCGGGATTGACCGGCTGTCGGCCCGGACGGGGCGCTGGCAGCACTTACTCTGGGTTCTGGTCCCGGCGGCTCTGCTCCTGAACTTCCGGACGGTAAGCAGACAGGGGGACTACGTTGCGTACGACCACGCGATGAATACCCTGCAGTCGGCCGCACCCAATGCGACCGTGATTACCGACTGGTGGGACCTGTACTCGGTCGTCCTGTACCTCGGTCAGGTCGAGCACGTACGGGCGGACGTGTGCATGGTAGACAAAGAGCTGCTGCGCCGGTCGTGGTATCTGAAGTACCTCAGGCGCGCCTACCCGTGGCTTGTCGAGCGGTCAACGCCGGAGATTGAGCAGTACACGTACTACCTGAACCAGTTCGAGCACGGCCGGCTGCGCGACAATGCCGCGATCCAGCGCTGCTTCATCGCGCTGCTTGAGAGCTTTATCGTGCGAAACCCCGAGCGGCCCGCCTACACGACGTTCGACGCCGATGCGGGCGTGGACGCGCGGCAGTTGCTGCCGCGGGCCCGGCGGGTTCCGGTCGGGCTTCTGTTCGAGCTCAGCGCCGATACCGTGCTGCCCCGGTTCGACTACACAAAGCTGCGCATCCGCGTGCCGCGCTACGACGTCGACGAGCGAACCAGCGTCTGCCTGCAGCGCTACCGTTTCTTCATCCTGCGCCGGGCCAACGAGCTGGCGCTGCGCGGCCGGCCGGCGGAACGTGATGCGCTGTTCGACTGGTACGCGGCCCAACCGGTCGCATGGCTGTTTCCGCTGCCTCCGCGACGGTGAACCCGGGTTCGCCCGGCTAGCGCGAGAGAAAGAAAACCGCGAGCGCGGCACAGGCCAGGCCGATGACGTGGGCTGCGGTGACCGGCTCCTTCAGCACGACGAAGCCAAGAATCGCCGGTATCACGACGTACAGGCCGGTCAGGGGCAGGACGACCGACGCCGGGCCGCGGCGCAGGGCAAGGTAGAACGCGATTGTCGCCACGCCGGCGAGCAGGCCGGCCGCGAGCGCACCGGGCACGGGCCTGGTCCAGCGCGCGCCGCGCGAAACCGCGGCGTAGAGGGCAATCGGCGCCATGCTCGTCGCGGTGGCCCAGAACGCAATCGTACCGGGCTCGGCGTGCCGGGACAGGAGTTTGCTCGCAAAACCCCACGCGCCCCAACAGGCCAGGGCGATGAGGCAGAGCACGCGATAATCCACGGCGAAATGCTACGGTCTGGTCGACCGAAGTCAACCGGCGAGGCCGGTTATTGGCTGAAGGCAGGGGGTGGGTTGGATGCGGAAAGGAGGAAGCGTTGCATCCGACTTAAATTATAACATACCGGGCCGTCTTTGACAAGCCGAACCGGGCCGGGAAGCTACCAGCGGATGGCGACGCCGCCCCAGGTCAGGCCGGCGCCGAATGCCACCATCACGACGACGTCACCCGCGGCAATGCGTCCGCTCCGGCGCGCCTCGTCGAGCGCGATGATGGTGGTGGCCGACGACGTGTTGGCGTACTTGTGGATGTTCACGAAGACCCGCTCCATCGGAAAGCCAAGCAGCTTGGCCGTGGCCTCGATGATGCGCAGGTTGGCCTGATGGGGGATGAGCAGCTTCACGTCTTCGGCTCTGAGCTTCGCCGCCCGCAGCACATGGTTGACCGACTCAGCCATGCTGCGCACCGCGACTTTGAAGATGGCGTTGCCGTTCATCTTCAGGTAGTGCAGCCCGCTCTTCACCGATTCGACCGTTGTCGGGATGCGGGACCCGCCCGCGGGCATGCACAGGTCGGGCCCGCGCGAGCCGTCCGCGGCAAGGTAGGTGGCGAGAATGCCCCGGTCGGCATCGCTCGACGCCCTGAGCACCGCGGCCCCGGCGCCGTCCGCCATGAGCACGCACGTGCCGCGGTCGGTCCAGTCGGTTATCTTGGAAAGGACTTCGACGCCGACGACGAGCGCGGTTCCGTATTCACCCGTGGCGATGAACTGGCGCGCAGTGGCGAGGGCATAGATGAAGCCGGTGCAGCCGGCGCTCACGTCCATGGCCGCGGCAGGCTTAGCGCCCAGCCGGTCCTGAAGGATACAGGACGTGGACGGGAAAAGCGTGTCGCCCGTGACCGTGGCAACGATGATGAGGTCGATTTCCTCGGGTTTGACGCCGGCGTCGGCCAGGGCGCGCCGCGCCGCGGCGAGGGCGAAGTCTGACGCGGCCTCTTCGGGCGCGGCGATGCGGCGTTCCTTCATGCCGGTGCGTTCGACAATCCACTGGTCCGAGGTCTCGACCAGCTTCTCGAGTTCGGCATTGGTCATGACGCGCTCGGGCACGTCGAAGCCGGTGCCCGCGATTACCGCGGAATGGAGCAGTCGGCGACGTCCGGGTTCCGGCCCCGGGTTCGGGCGCGGCCCGGTCCGCATCGAGGCCGGTTCGACACGGGTCTCAGTCACGGGAGCGACATCGTTCACACTACAGATAGTACCGGACCGGCCCTGCGCGTCAAATGGAGTCGCCGCGCTCCGCGCGCGAGGGTCACTTGGGGAGGCCGGAGTCCGGACGGGGATTCCGGGGCAGCCCCGGATTCCGGGCGTCGGCCGCCCGGCGTCTCAGGTTCGATTCGAACACCTGCCTGGTCTCGGGCGGCGCGGGCAGCGCAAGCGCGGCCTTGAGGTTCTCGACCGCGGCGTCGCGCCAGCCGTGCGCGAGGCAGAACATGCCGAAGTTGTTGCGGCTGCCGGCATACAGCAACTGGACCTGCTGAAAGTCCACGGACGCGTAGTCACGCAGAATCGACCCCAGCCGATACTTGCCCCAGAGTTCATGGTTCGTGGAAACGAGTTCGTCGCGGGCGACCGAGTCGGAGCGGGGCATGAGCCGGTTGACGATGCCGCGCGGGACCACCTGCCACGTGCCGGGCACGGGTCCGCTGAAGAAGCCGGGCGTCATCATCTCGGTCCCCAGAAAGACGGGCCGCGCGGTCGACGTCGCAGCGACGACCTGTGCCAGCAGCTTCTGCAGGCGCTCGGTCCGCGCGCCGGTGCCCGCGGCGCGCAGCATCGTTTCGTAGTCGGGCAGAGCGATGCGGCGGCCGAGCCATTCGTGATAGGGCCGGGAAAAGAGCATTTCCGAGGAAACGACGAGCACGTCCGGCCTCAACCCGCGGACAGACTGGAGGTAGCGTGCGGCGTTGGCGCTCACGTCGCTGCCGGCGACGAAGACGGCGTCGGCATCGAGCGATTGGAGCAGGTTGGAGCCCAGGTCGTAGACGATCGTTGTCCGGTTGTCCCGGGCCGCGGGGAAGTTCCGGAACAGGATGAAGCCGGGCGCGGCCAGCACGAGCACGGCCGCGACCGCTCCGGCCGCGGGCTTGAACCGGGCCACGGCCGACTCAAGCCACGTTGCGCCGGCGCCGGCAAGCACGGCCAGGGCGACAAACGACGGCAGCAGGTGAACGCGAAAGTCAGGGACGTCGTAGGACAACCCGAATACCGCGGTCGCGGCCAGGAGCAACAGCCCCAGGAGTAGCCTGCGATTCTTCGGAAGCAGCGTGAAGATACCCAGTGCCGCGAGGAACATTGCCGGGACTCCGAGTTCTCCGGCCAGGAGGGCCGGGAGCGCGGCCCCGCGGTAAGAGAGCAGCCCGCCGGCGCTGCTGCCGGTCAGGTCCCGGTACTGCGAGCCGGTGAAATGGGCGAGGAAGCGGCCGATGGTATTCGGGTTGCCCCAGTTGATGTCGGGCCGGGCCAGGGCGCGGAAGAACGTACCCAGGCCGGCTGAGAGCCCGAGCAGGAACATCAGCGGCAGAGACGGGAGCATCCGCCCAAACCGGCCACGGCCGGAGCCCGCGAGTGCGAACAGGGCAAGAGCCGGAATCCAGAACACGGCGGTCGGCTGATGGCTCGCGGCCAGCCCGAGGACGAATGAGGCAAGCAGCGGCGCTCTTGCGGCCTCGCCGGTCTTGAGGGAGAGAAAGACGAGCAGGGCGAGCAGCAGGATGCCGAGGGAGTAGACCTCGTGGCTTTCGGCCTGGTTCCAGAAGGTGGAAGAGAACGCCAGACACAGCGCCGCCACGGCCGAGCCGGAGACAGAGAATCGCGCGGCCCGGCCCGCCAGGTACAGGAACGCGACCGCACCCGCGGCCAGCAACGAGGTCATTGCGTTCGCAGCCAGCGCGGGCGCGGCCGGAACCAGAGTAGCGATGCGGCCCAGCCAGGTGAACAGAGGATAGCCGGGCGGATGGGTGATGCCCAGCCTGAGCGCGGCCAGAGTCAGTTCGCCTGAATCGCCCGGCCCGACGGTCGGGCAGAGACACGCCGCATAGTTGACGAGCGCCACGGCGCCGCACCCGACCGCCAGCAGGACGTCGGTCCGGCTCGCGGCCGGCCGGTCCGGTTGCTCATCGTGGTTCAAGGCGGCTCTACTCTAGCGGCCCGGGTCCGCGTGTCAACGTCGCAGACTGCGCTGTGGTTCGGCAGGGCGTCCTGCCGAACTTGACAACAGGGCAGGCGGGGATAGGCTAGAGTAGACAGCGATGAGTTCGGCAGGTTTGCATCTTGAGGCGGCTCTCAGACGGGTTTCAACCGGACTGGGCCGGCGATTGCCAGCGCTGTCACTGCGCGGTGGCATCTGGGTGCCGCCGCTCGTGTTTTTGTTCGCTTTTGCCGGCTGCCGGAGTCAGCAGCCGCCGACCGCGCCGGAGCGGTACGGGCCTGACTTTGGACAGCCCGGGGAAACGCTGGCCTACCAGGCGGTGAGCCGCGATGCGAACGGGGGGAATCTGTCCTACCTTTTCAACTGGGGCGACGGCTCGACACCTGCGTGGTCGGCCGAGCTTGGGGCGGGCGATACTCTCACCGAGCGGCACGTTTTCGTCGACACGGGCAGGTTTGCCGTGACGGTCAAGGCGCGCGACGAAACCCGGCGCGAGTCGGACTGGGCCGAGCCGCTGACCGTGGTTTCGGGCTTTGCCGGGCCGGAGACCCCGGCGCGCCCAACGGGCGGAACTTCAGGATACCCTGACACAATGCTTCTGTTCTCGACCGCGGCGAACCACGTGCGCGGGGAATCGGTGAGCGTGCAGTTCGACTGGGGCGACACGCTCGGGTCGTGGGCCGGGTTCGTGGCGGCCGGCGCGACCGCGAGCGACAGCCACACCTACCGTTCGACCGGCGAATACGAGGTGCGGGCCAGAGCCAGGGACCGGGCAGGCAATACCAGTCCGTGGTCGGCCTCGGACACGGTGGTCATCGGGATGCCGCCGCTCGACCCGCCGCGGAATCTGAGATTGTCGTCGGCGTCAGGGGTCTACGTGCGCCTGAACTGGAGCCCGGGGCGGAACAACGATTCGGTGAGGTATCAGGTGTGGTTCAGGCCGCTGGGCCTGGTCGAGTTTGTGGCCGCGAACTCGGGCACGGGCACGCAGATTGTGCATGACCCGTTCAACCTGACCGGCGAGTACACTCTGTCGGCGCGGTACGGGGGAGAAGAGGTATTCGGGCCGGATACCCTGAGCACGGTCCCGGTCGCTACGGACACAATCGTGCTCGGTGAACTGAACACGGACATGGCCGCGGGCTATGGCTGGGACAGCATCAGCCACACCGGCCGCTCAGGTTCGATGCACGATACCCTTGACGCACCGCTGCTCGACTGGTATTTTACGGACCTGACCCCGGGCTACTTGGGCCCGAGTTACTACATGGCGACCGCGAGCTTCGGACCTCAAGACCCGGGCGGCAGCGTGCCGCCGGGCCCCTGGCGGAACGCCGGTCTTCTCGGAATTCTGGGCAGCGCGCAGGACCCCTTGCCCGAGTACGACTCGCTTTACTATCAGCAGGTCGTCGACGTGAGTTCGTTCACGGCCCATGTGGCCGTGCACACGCAGGAAGGATACTACGCGCTGGTGACCACGCTGGGCCCGAACATGAACAACGGGACCATACCCGCGCTCTCGTGGTTTCAGACTGTCCGGGGCCTGAGACTGATTCGCCATCCCGATGGCGTGAAGCCGTGAATTTGAGAGGCGCTCTGTCTGTTTCCCTAGAAACTGTGCATCTCAGCCTCTCCTCAGTCTGATACAGAGCGCCTCTCTTTAGTGACAGCGCGGGACATAACCCGATTCCGCCGGCATCGGGACATGACCGAATTGTCCGACAATTCGGATCGTGTCCCGAGTTAGAAACCGGCAATTCGCACCCGGCCCGACATTACAACTATGACAACTCTCCAAAACCCCGAAAATCGGCCCTAACTGTCGCATTCTCAAGAGCATGGGCGGAATCCGACTCCGACCCCCCGGGTCACCCCGGGTACGGTCTCCCGGAGCGTCCCCGGTACGGTACCCCGGAGCATCCCCGGGACGGTATCCCGGAGCGTCCCCGGGACGGTCTCCCGGAGCATCCCCGGGACGGTCCCCCGGATGCTCCCCGGTACGGTATCCCGGACGCACCCGGGGGCCCGCGCTCCTGGCTGCACGCGACGGGACTGCCATCCAATTTCCCGCTGCGGGAATTGGTGGCTGTACCGTTCCGCTGGGATGTCCGATTTCGCGCTGCGCCTCGGCTCTGAACGCGCCCCGTCAGCCGCCGGTGAATCCTGGACCGGACCGGAAGCTGGGCAGGCTTGCACCCAGCGACTGGTCGCGCGTAGTCCTGACGCTCCGGCAGGTCTGCCGGCCTCTCTAGTCCGTCCCCACCGCCAACCGGCAATCGAAAGCGGCCACGAAGCCGCCCGTGTGTCCCGCGCCCCGTGAGCCGTCAGCCGCCTCACAGCGCTTGACTTCAGTTCTGTACGCGGCACACTTCGCGTATGCAGGATGGGCGGTCCGTGCCGCTGCGGAGATGCTCGGACGAGGACGGGCTTTTCCGCGCGCACAGCCTGTGCAGAGATGGCAGCAGGATTGACTCTGTTGCCGACCATCTGAAGGCCGTCTCCGAACGGGCCGCAGAGTACGCGGCTGCGTTCGGTGCGGCTGATGAGGCGCGGCTGGCCGGGTTGCTGCATGACCTCGGCAAGTACGGGGAGTTGTTCCAGCGTCGCTTGCGTGGCGAGGCCAGCGGCGTTGACCACTGGTCCGCCGGGGCGTGGCAGGCGCTGGCATTCGAGGCAAAGGGGCTTGCTGCCGCTCTGGCGGTACAGGGGCATCATGTTGGACTCCGATGCGTGGACGCACTTCGGCGGCTCAATCCCACAGCCTGGGACCCGCGTATGCACGAGGGCCGCAGGCTGTCCAAGCCGCCGGATGGAGCGACCGACGAGTTGGACATTCCCGCGGCCGCCGGCCTTCCGTTGTCCATCTATGACCACCGCGCACCTGCTGCTGCCGCCATGCTCGACGTGCGGATGCTCTTTTCGGCCTTGGTTGACGCAGACTTCATTGAAACCGAGGCGCACTTTGATGCTAAGAACGGGCAGAAACAGTACCGCGAGCTCGGTCTTGCGCTGAAGCCTGCGCGCGCCCTCGACGTCCTGTTGACCCACATAAAGAAAGTAGCGCAGGAGTCGCAGGCTGCCACAGGCGTCAACTCGCTCCGTGCAGACCTGCTGAACGCCTGTCTGAAGAAGGCGTCCGGCCCGCAGGGTCGATTCACCCTGACCGCTCCGACCGGCTCCGGCAAGACGCTGAGCATGTTAGCTTTCGCGCTGAAACATGCGGCTCAACACAATCTGCGCCGGGTCGTGATGGTAATTCCGTACCTCAACATCATTGACCAGACTGCGAGGGTGTATCGCGAGATACTGCAACCAATCTTCGGCGTCGGATATGTCCTGGAACATCACAGCCTGGCCGGTACGCATGGCGACGATGACGGCGCGGACGGGGTCGGTGAGTCGCAGCGCCTACAAGCCGAGAACTGGGATGCACCGGTCATTGTCACGACCAGCGCGCAGTTCCTTGAGTCACTCTTCTCCAACCGGCCTTCTGCTTGTCGCAAGCTGCACCGGCTGGCACAGAGCGTGGTTCTCTTCGACGAGGTGCAGACTCTGCCGACCGGCCTCGCCATTCCGACGCTGGCGACGCTGTCACGCTTGGTCGAACGGTATCAGACCACGGTCGTGTTCGCCACGGCCACCCAGCCCGCATTCAGCCACCTGCACGACAAGGTGAAGGAGTATTGCGCCTGCGGCTGGCAGCCGGAGGAGATTGTCCCCGCTGCGTTTCGGCTCTTCGACCGTGCCCGCCGTACAAAGGTCGTCTGGCCCGAGCCTGAGCGCAGGACAAGTTGGGACGAGCTTGCCGGCAGCCTCGCGTCCGACGACTGCCGCCGGTCGCTCTGCGTCGTGAACCTGAAGCGGCACGCGTTAGAGCTATTCCAGAAGCTGCGCGACCACAAGGTTGACGAAGACAGCCTGTTCCATCTCTCGACCAACATGTGCCCGGCGCACCGTAGGGTCGTGCTCGACGAAGTTCGGCAGCGGCTCAAGGACGGTCTGCCCTGCCGCCTTATCTCGACTCAATGCGTAGAGGCTGGCGTGGACGTGGATTTCCCGGTCGTGTATCGCGCATGGGGGCCGCTCGATAGCATCGCCCAGGCGGCCGGGCGCTGCAACCGGAACGGCTTGCTCAGCTCGGGTGAAGTGCGCGTGTTCGTGCCCGACGATGAGCGGTACCCGCCGGGCGCGTATGAGCAGGCCGCGGCAGTCACCCGCGTGATTGCCGGGACCAGAGTGCCGGACATTGACGACCCGGCCATGTTCTTGGAGTACTTCCGGCAGCTCTACGGCATTTCCCGGCCTGAGGACCGCAACCGAGAACTGACCGATGCTATCCTGCGCAAGGACTTCGCCGAGGTCGCCTGCCTGTACCGCGTCATCGAGCAGGACGCCGTCAACGTACTCGTGCCCTATCAGCCAGTCGAGTTCAAGAAGCTCGCCGAAGACGTAAGAGGCAAGGTGGGGCTAACACGTGACTGGATACTCCGGGCGCGGCCCTACGCGGTCAGCCTGTACCGCCCGAAGCGGGACGCGCCGATTCGGGACAGAATCGTGCCGCTCCCGGCAGGGCGCGGCGAAGAGTCGGACGACTGGTTTGAGTACGTCGGCGACGCGAAGGACTACGACCCAAAGACCGGCCTTTGTGTGGCCGGTCCGATTGAACGTTTGCTGATAGCCTGAGACCGAAAGGAGGAACGATGCAACCCAAGGACCAGGCGCTGGATGTCTGGGGCGATTTTGCCTGTTTCACTCGACCGGAGCTCAAGGTCGAACGCTTCAGCTACCCGGTGCCAACTCCTTCGGCAGTACGCGGCATCTATGATGCCATCTACTGCAAGCCGAAGGAATTCCGCTGGCAGGTGACCAGCGTTGAGATACTCGCGCCGCCTGCCTACATCGCCCTGCGCCGCAACGAGGTGAAGGACAAGGTCAGCGTCCGTAACGTGCAGGGCTGGATGAGCGGCGAATCGCTGCCCGAACCAATCTGGGCCGATGGCAGCGAGTCCCGCGACAAGGGCCGAACTCAACGCCAGACCATGGCGCTCCGCGACGTGCGCTACTGGCTGCACGCCGAGATTCGGCCATGGCCGGGGTTCGAAGGCAAGCTGCAAGGCATTGAGGAGCAGTTCCGACGCCGGGCGCGGTCCGGGAAGTGTATCTACCAGCCCTGCTTCGGCTGCCGCGAGTTCCCGGCCTACTTCAAGCTGGTCGAAGTCGGCGCCCCACCCGCCGAGCGCATTGACGACAGCTTCGACATCGGCCTGATGCTCTATGATGTCTTTGACCTGACGCGGCCGGGAACGCCCGCCGATGCCGCTAGCATAAGCCTGTTTCGCGCAGCGGTCCGCGGCGGTGTCTTGCCGGTACCGGATTTCGCCAGCGCGGATGTGCTCAAGGTCCCTGCCGGAGGCATCAATGCTTGAACTGCTGGCGGACTATGCGCGAAAGAACAAGCTCCCCGGCCCGGGATTCAAGGCCAAGGCCGTCCGCTGGGCGATAGTCTGTGACGCCAAAGGGCGTTTCAGCGAAGTGGTTGAACTTGGCGACGCAGGCCAACCGCGCAACAAAGGGCGGGTGTTCCCGCAGTGTCCTGACCTGTCGGCGGCAGAGATGAACGCGGGCGGCGTGGCGAAGAGCCACTTCCTGGTTGACGCCGCAGAAGTCGTGGCGCTCTATGGCGACAATGCTACCGACGACAAGATCAAGAACAAGCACGACTACTTCATCAGCCGTCTCCACGACGCTGGCAAGGTGATGCCCGTATTGGAGAAGCTGGCCCGCTTGCTGGAGAGCGACGTCCAGATGAAGAAGCTCCGGCTCCGCCTCGAATCGTCCCGAGTCAAAGGCAGCGAGAAGGTAACGTTCCAAATCGGTGGGGTGTTCCCAGTGGAATCGGAGGACTGGCATGGCTGGTGGCAGCAGTACCGGGCGAGCCTGGCAAGCGACGCAGGCCGAGAGATGGTCTGCCTCATCTCCGGCAGAGTCGCGCCGGCGGTGCTTACCCAGCCGTCCATTGACGGACTGAGAGATGTTGGCGGTTCGATGGGGCCCGTGCTGGTCGGGTTCGACAAAGACGCATTCGGTTCGTACGGGCTGAAGCAGTCGGAGAACGCGGCGGTCTCAGAGGGATCCGCGTACCAGTATCGCGCTGCACTCAACGAGCTGATTGCCAACCACAGCCGGCGACTGGCGGGAGCGAAGGTCGTTCACTGGTTCAAGACCAAGGTGAAGGCTGAAGAAGACCCACTTGCGTGGCTTGAGGAGCCGCCGGAGGCCGAAGAGCGACGCGCGCAGAATCTCGCACGGGAGCTGCTGGAGAGCATTGCCAGTGGCAAGCGACCGGGTCTGCCGGACAATCACTACTACGCGCTCACCCTGTCCGGTGCTGGTGGCCGCGTTATGGTACGTGATTGGATGGAAGGTCCGTTCCCGGAGTTGGTCGCGAACATCGAGGCGTGGTTCGAAGACCTGTCGGTCGTCCACCGTGAGGGCGGACGGCTAGCGCCAGACCCCAAGTTCATGGCGGTGCTGGGCGCGACCGTGCGCGAGTTGGATGACCTCCCGCCGCCGTTCGTCGCGACGATGTGGCGCGTGGCGGTCCGCAGCGAGCAGATTCCGCAGACTGCGCTGGCCCAGGCCTTCGCCCGGACCAAGGTGGACATCATCAAAGACGAACCATTCAATCACGCCCGGATGGGCTTGATGAAGGCATATTTCGTCAGGAGAGCGAGAGCAGTAAAGAAGGAAGAGGATATGAAGCCATACTTGAACGAAGAGCACCCATCGCCAGCCTACCATTGCGGTCGGCTGATGGCCGTGCTGGCGAAGCTCCAGCAGGCTGCACTGGGTGACGTTGGGGCCGGTGTCGTGCAGCGGTACTATGCCGCTGCATCCTCAACACCGGCGCTGGTGCTTGGCCGACTCGTGCGCGGGGGCCAGTTTCACCTGAACAAACTCGACCCGGGCCTTGCCCACTGGTACGAAGAGAAGCTCGGCAGCATCTCGGTGCGACTCGGGGACGGCGTGCCGCAGACGCTCACCCTCGAAGAGCAGAGCCTGTTCGCCCTCGGCTACTATCAGCAGTGGGTGGACCTGAGAACAAAGAAGTCCGATGTCAGCAAGAAGGAGGCGTAAGCCATGAGTGATGCAATCAAGAACCGCTACGAGTTCCTGTTTCTGTTTGACTGTGAGAACGGCAATCCGAACGGCGACCCGGATTCGGGTAACGCCCCGCGCGTTGACCCGCAGGACATGCGCGGGCTGGTGTCCGACGTTGCCCAGAAGCGCCGCGTCCGCAACTACGTGCAGACGGCAAGGGGCAACGCGATGCCCAACGCCATCTTCATTGAGCACGCGACCAACCTGAACACCAAGATCGTCAAGGCGCACGAGGAGACCAAGGGCGGCATGGTGGAGGATGCGGGTAGAGAGAAGGTAGCGCTCGCCCGCGCGTGGATGTGCCAGAACTTCTACGACGTGCGGGCGTTCGGTGCCGTGATGAGCACCGGCCCTAACGCAGGCCAGGTGCGCGGCCCAGTGCAGTTCGCTTTCGCCCGCTCGCTTGACCCGATTCTGCCGCTCGACGCCTCAATCACTAGGATGGCAGTTGCTGAAAACGTCAAGGGCGCGAAGTCGAGCAAGGACTACGAGAAATGGGAAGCTGAGCAGGCCGAGGATGAACTCCGCACGATGGGCCGGAAGTCGCTGATTCCCTACGGCCTCTACGTCGGCAAGGGGTTCATCAGTGCCCACTTGGCAGAAGGAACCGGGTTCTCTGACGACGACCTGAAGCTGTTCTGGGAGGCGCTCCTGAACATGTACGAGCACGACCGGTCAGCCAGCAAAGGACTGATGTCCGTTCGCGAGGTGTTCGTGTTCAAGCATGTTGGCACAGACAGCGATGCGAAGCAGCGCGGTCAGCAGGCGAAGCTCGGCTGCGCCCCGGCGCACCGGTTGTTTGACTTGGTGAAGGTGAAGACCGGCGTCGAAGCGCCGCGCAAGTACGAGGACTACACCGTCGCTTTCGACAAAGCCGGGCTGCCTAAGGGCGTCGAGGTTTCGTTCTTGGTCGCGGGCGCAAAGGGCTATCCGGCACCCGGCGTTTAGCTCCGCCGTGTACGACGAAGACGACCTGCTGCCGGTGTCCGCGCTACAGGACATCATGTTCTGCGAACGTCGGTGCGCCCTGAGGCACATCGAGCGCCACTGGGAAGAGAACGTCGCCACTGTCGAAGGGCAGAACTTCCACGAGCGTTCGCATGATGCCGGGACCGAGTCGCGGGGTGATGTTCGGGCCGCACGCGGCTTGCTGCTGCGGTCGCTGCGGTTGGGCCTGACGGGTAAGACCGATGTGGTCGAGTTCCATCTTCTGGCCGATGGCGAACCGGAGGCGTCGGGCGCGGTTTTGCCCGGCGTCTCCGGCCGCTGGCGGCCATATCCGCTGGAGTACAAGCGCGGCAGACTCAGGCACGAGCGGAGCTACGAGGTCCAGCTTTGTGCGCAGGCGCTATGCCTTGAGGAGATACTCAGCGTTTCCGTGCCCGAGGGCGCGCTGTTCTACGGTAAGACCGCGCGTCGCCAACCGGTGACGTTCGACGAGGAGCTTCGCCGGGACACCGAGGCCGCTGCCGTGAGGCTGCATGAGTTGTTCCGCGCCGGTGTGACCCCGAAAGCCGTGTTCGTGAAGAACAAGTGCCGTCAGTGTTCGCTGTTCGAGCGATGCGTGCCGGAGGTTTCGGACGGCAAGGCTCGCGTCAGCCGCTACCTCGCCCGAGTCGCCGATGAGGAGCAAGATACATGAGACAACACCTGAATACGCTGTTTGTCACGACTCAGGGCGCCTATCTCAGCCGCGAAGGCGAGACCGTGCTCGTTCGAGTCGAGCAGGAGACGAAACTGAAGGTGCCGATTCACACGCTGGGCAGCATCGTCTGTTTCGGCCAGGTCATGTGCAGCCCGCCTTTGATGGGACTCTGCGGCGAACGGAACGTGCTCATCTCTTTCCACAGCGAGCGTGGAAAGTTCCTCGGCCGCGTGCAGGGGCCGGTGTCTGGCAACGTGCTGCTGCGCCGCGCCCAGTACCGGTGCGCCGATGATGCGGCCGTCACCGCGGCCATCGCCCGCTCTGTCGTCACGGGCAAGGTGGCGAACTGCCGGACGGTTCTGCTGAGAGCAGTGCGTGACCACACCGATTCCCCGGGCGCCTCAGCGTTGACGACGGCTGCCAGTGCCCTGGCGCGGCAACTCGCCGGTCTGCAGGCTGCACAACCGCTCGACATCGTGCGTGGGCTGGAGGGTGAGGCGGCACGGACGTACTTCGGCGTCTTCGACCACCTGATTGTGGCTCAGAAGGAGAGCTTCTACTTCTGCGAGCGCAGTCGGCGGCCACCGCTGGATTCGATGAACGCGCTGCTTTCGTTCCTCTATGCCATGCTCGCCAACGACGTGACTTCGGCGCTGGAGTCGGTCGGGCTGGACCCGGCGGTCGGATTTCTGCACCGGGACCGGCCGGGCCGGCCCGGGCTGGCGCTGGACTTGATGGAGGAGTTCCGGCCGGTGCTGGCCGACCGGGTGGCGCTGTCGCTCGTCAACCTGCAGCAGGTGAAGGGTAATGGCTTCACGACAACCGAAACCGGCGCGGTCACGATGGACGACAAGACGCGCAAGGAGGTGCTGGTGGCGTGGCAGAAACGAAAGACCGAGGAAGTGCAGCACCCGTTTCTGGGCGAGAAGGTCACGGTCGGCCTGCTGCCATACGTTCAGGCGTTGCTCTTCGCCCGGTATCTGCGGGGGGATCTTGACGGGTATCCTCCGTATGTCTGGAAGTGAGGTGCGATGCTGGTGCTTGTTACTTACGACGTGAACACCGGGACACCGAAAGGCCGGAGACGGCTGCGCCAGGTGGCCAAGGCGTGCGAGGACTTCGGGCAACGGGTCCAGAAATCGGTGTTTGAGTGCATGGTGGACCCGGCGCAATGGGCAGACCTGCGCGGACGACTGACCTCCGTTGTTGAGCCGGACGAGGACAGCCTGCGGTTCTACTTCCTCGGCTCGAACTGGAAGCCGCGTATCGAGCATATAGGGGCGAAGCCGGCGTACGACCCGCAAGGACCATTGATAGTCTGAGGCGATGCGCGAACCCCAAGCTGTCGCAGGTTCCGTCATGACTTCGCGGGGGCGGAATCTGCTTGTCCGCACGGGTCTTGGCAGAATGCCGGAACGCGCCGAGGCCCGGGCCGCAGAGGTTCGCGCGGCGGTTCGCGGGCTTGGTCGTCGAAGCTTCGCTGTTCGTTGACTTAGACTGCATGTCGTCGCGCCCCGCGCGGGCGCGTGGATTGAAACATTCTGCACAGTGAGCCGGTCGGATTCTGCGAAGTCGCGCCCCGCGCGGGCGCGTGGATTGAAACCGGTCGACATGAACATCATTATCGATTTCAGCTTGGTCGCGCCCCGCGCGGGCGCGTGGATTGAAACGCTACTTCCCGCGACAGTCCGAGCGAATCCTTCGTCGCGCCCCGCGCGGGCGCGTGGATTGAAACTTCCTCTTCGGCACGGGTGAACCGCGAGATCTCGTCGCGCCCCGCGCGGGCGCGTGGATTGAAACACCTCAATCATCTTGAGCGGGAGGACCCCGTTCGGTCGCGCCCCGCGCGGGCGCGTGGATTGAAACCATCATGTCAAACGACCGAGAAGTCTAGTCGACGTCGCGCCCCGCGCGGGCGCGTGGATTGAAACTTTCTGACTGCAGGCAAAGCACGTCTCCTGTCCGTCGCGCCCCGCGCGGGCGCGTGGATTGAAACCCATGACCCTCGCCTTTCGCTTTGCTCTATGTCGTCGCGCCCCGCGCGGGCGCGTGGATTGAAACGTTGTGTGATCCAAATTTGATCAACTCGGGGCCGGGTCGCGCCCCGCGCGGGCGCGTGGATTGAAACAAACATGAGCTCAGGCATCTGACCCGATCGAAGTCGCGCCCCGCGCGGGCGCGTGGATTGAAACCTGGCGCTCTGCTACCAGGCGCTCGCCGCCGGCGCGTCGCGCCCCGCGCGGGCGCGTGGATTGAAACAATTCGACTCGCGAATCTTTGCTGATGTATTTTCGTCGCGCCCCGCGCGGGCGCGTGGATTGAAACTCGTCTTCGTCCACGAAGACCGAAGCGGCGTCGGTCGCGCCCCGCGCGGGCGCGTGGATTGAAACCATTCGGCCTGTCCCTCCAATTCCTCTTGACACCCGTCGCGCCCCGCGCGGGCGCGTGGATTGAAACCTCGGTGTCGGCAGTTTTCTGGCAAGTATCAAGGTCGCGCCCCGCGCGGGCGCGTGGATTGAAACAATTCCTGATTGATCTTTTGAGATTCGAGATAGGTCGCGCCCCGCGCGGGCGCGTGGATTGAAACGCGGTAGGCGTAGACCCAACGGCCGTGATGCTCGGCGTCGCGCCCCGCGCGGGCGCGTGGATTGAAATATCCGACCACGGTCCGGGGGCGGGGATATGATACGAAGCCCTGCGGGGCCGCGGGCGGCGCGCAGGCTGCGCGGGTTTCCAGTGAACAGAACAGACCCATTCTCTTCGCTCAGGGCGACTTGGCGCCGGGCGGCAGGCGGGTGTTGTTCTTAGTTCTGGCCGGAGCCGGTGTCGGAGGGCGCGAGGCGGCCGGCCTGAAGGTCTGAGTCCCAGCCGTACAATGCGTCCAGGAGGCCGTTGAAGAGCGAGTAGGCGCGGGACCCTGAGCCGCAACCGTTCAGGATGAAGGAGAAGGCAAAGGTGTCGTCCTCGGCCGAGAGGTAGCCGGACAAGGCGAACACGTTACGGATGAATCCGGTCTTGCCGGCCAGGCGGTCCCCGACGTTCAGATTGCGATGGACGAGCGTGCCCGGCTGGCAGGGGCGGGCGAGCGTGGACCAGAAGATGTCCGAGCACGGGGAGGAGTGGATACGGTGGAGGAGCCGCGCAAGCGTGAGCGGCGAGACGCGATTGCTGCGCGCCAGGCCGCAGCCGTCCGCGACGCGCAGGCCGCCGTGAGGAACGCCGCAGGAGTCGAGGAACGCGCCGACCAGGGTCTGGGGCGCGCAGCCCTGGTCGCGACTCAGGATGTCGAGCATCCACTGCGCTTCCATGTTGTCGCTCTCGCGGTTGGCCAGCACGAGGTGCCGGTACCCGGGGAACTCAGGATGGGCGTTCAGGCCATAGGAGTCGGCGCGCACCGGACTCGAGGCGATGCGGTGCTTGCGCGTGGGGCTCAGGTCGAGGAGCGAGTCGAGCCGGCGCGCGGTCGTGTCGTTCCAGTTCGCCAGTGCGCAGGCGGTCACGAGCAGCTTCTGGTTTGAGGCGGGGGACAGGGCCGTGGTCGCGTTGTAGCCGAAGAGCAGGGAGTCTTTCCGGCACGACACCACGGCGAGCCCGGTGCGCCAGTGCCGGCTGCCGTGCAGCGAAATCTGTTCCAGCATCCGCCGGGAAAGACCCGGGGCCAGCGCCGGGTTCCCTGTAACCTGCGGGGCCGGCACCGGGGCGGAGGAGAGGAGCGCGGCGAGCAGGGCGGCGAGGGCGGGCATCAGAGGCTTACCGCGCTACCCCTTGGCGACAAGATATTCGTCGGCCATCATCGCAGCCAGCGCGCCGTCGCCGACCGAGGTGGCAATCTGGCGCAGGCGGGTGTTGCGCACGTCGCCCGCGGCGAACACGCCCGGCACGTTCGTGCGCAGCCTGTCGTCGGTGACGATGGAGCCGGTGTCGTCGAGTTTGACGAATCCGGAGCACCAGGCGGTATTGGGCGACGAGCCGATGTAGACGAACAGGCCGCTGACCGGCAGGGTCGAGCTGACCGCGCCCCGGGCCGGGCTGAGTTCCAGGCTCTCAAGGCGGTTCTTGCCGTTGACCGCGGTGACGATGGTCGAGAGATGGAAGACCACGTTTTCGCGCCGGCGCAGCCGCTCCAGGGCCATTTTGCAGCCCCGGAATTCGTCGCGGCGGTGGATGACGTGGACGCGCGCGGCCATGCGCGAGAGATAGAGCGCCTCGTCGAGCGCGGAATCGCCGCCGCCGACCACCGCGACCTCGCGGCCTTTGAACAGCGGGCCGTCGCAGACCGCGCAGTAGGATACCCCGCGGCCGATGAGCTCTTGCTCGCCCGGTGCCCCGAGCTGCCTGGGCTTGACGCCGGTGCAGATGATGACGGCGCGGGCCGTGAAGCTGTCCTGGGTCGAAGTGACGAGGAAACCGGCCGGGTCGGATGAGATTCCGGTGGCTTCGACGTTGACCACCCGGCAGCCGAAGCGCGTGGCCTGCTTTTCCATGGACTGAGCCAGGGCCATGCCGCTTACCGGCTCAGGAAAACCGGGATAGTTCTCGACGTCCGACGTCAGTGCCATCTGGCCGCCGGTGAACGACTTCTCGAGAATGACGGCTTCGTAGCCGGAGCGGGAAGCGTACAAGCCCGCGGTGAGTCCGGCCGGGCCCGCGCCCGCGACCAGTATTTCGGTCGTGACCGTCGCCTTCACCGCACGATGGCGAGTTTGTGCACGGACGTCTGTCCGGTTTCGGCGTTCAGGAGCCGGCCGAAGTAGACCCCGGTGGGCAGGGTCCTGCCGTTCGAGTCGCGTCCGTTCCAGGCCAGGCTGTACCGGCCCGGCTTGAGAACGCCTTTGACCGGCAGGGCGACCAGCCGGCCGCAGCCGTCGTAGACGCCGATCTCGACGCGCGCCTCAGCCGGGACTTCATACCGGATGAGGGTCCGGTCGGAAAAGGGGTTGGGCCGGGCCGAGCTGAGCCGGAACGAGAGCGGGTCTCCGGTCGCGCCCGCGGCGATGCCGACCTCGGTGGACTGAGTGAGCCTGACCATCCAGTCGTGCGTGGTCCAGAGCCGGAACGTGTCCTGGTTCGAGGAGAAGTACGAGCGCAGGTTGATGGGCGGGGTCGCGTCCGCGCCGACGCCCATGGCCGGCGAGCCGCTGGGCCAGTGCAGCACGACCCAGACGTCGCCCTGGTCGAGGCGCGTGACGTCCAGGTCGAAATCGGCCCAGCCGGGCGCGCTCGGCGCGGTCACGTTGTTGACCACCTGGAGCGGCATGAGCGTGTCGGGCTTGCTGCCCGAGCCGGGGCAGACCATGACGTAGTCAAAGGGCGTGTTGGCCATGTTCACGTAGATGCGGCCGTGGCGGATGGAATAGGGGGCCGGAATCGTGGGCGTGAACCGGACGTAGAACTTGTCGTTGTCCAGGCGGCCGACCCAGTAGAACGCCTCCCAGGCGCCGTCGTCGTACATGATTTCGTAGGTGACGGCGAAAGGCCTGAGCAGCGTGTCATTTGCCGGGTAGAAATCCTCGGACGAATGGGCGATGCCTGAGGCCGTGAACCTGCCCGCGGGGGCCGGGTTCCAGACCGGGAACGTGACGGTCTGGGTGTCGCCCGGGTTGATGGTGCCTGATTCGAGAGAATCGAGGTAGACGGTGTTGCCCGCGGAGTCGGCGAGCTCCATCACGCAGTGCATCGCATCCGGGTAGGAGCCGTTGTTGCGCACGAGCATCCGGGGCGAAAACGGCGCGTTGATGGTCATTTCGGGGCCGGGCGGGTTGATGAGTTCGGGTTTGGCGTCGTGGAAGCACTTGGCTTCAACCACGAGCGAGTCGTCGCCCGGATACTCGTCGCCCGGAAGCAGCGTATAGAACTGGAACCGGTACAGGTCAAAGTCCGGCGCGGTCCAGCTTGCGAAGGAGACGTTTGCGGTTGACTGGGGCGGCAGGGGTGCGGTGGTCATGCTGTCGTGATAGATGACCGAGTCGGCGCTGTTGCGGATGACCAGGTGCACGGGCACGGCAGCCGTGCTGTCGCCGTAGTTCCTTACCGTTCCAGCCGGGTCAACCTGAACCCCGACCTGGATGTACCGGCCCGGGCTCGACACGGCCGCCACGCCGGCGTTGACCGACGGGGTCGCGCCGACGATGACCGCGTAGACTTCGCCGCCGTTGCCCATCATGTTGGCGTGGACCGCCTTGCCGCCGCAGGTGGCGAACTGGCCGTCGGCCGAGATGTCGCAGGCGAATATCGAGCCGGGCTCCTGGTCGCGCGTGATGGCGACGAGCGGGGTCGTGTCGTTCCGGTTGTGGACCGTGAACACCCTGAAGTCACCCGAGGGCGCGACGTCGCCCCATGACGCGCAGGCGACTCTCGAGCCGTCGTCCGAAAGCGCGACCGAAGAAACCTGCGAGCCGGTGACGCCGTAGTTCTGATAGACCATGATGGGCGTGGCCGAGCTCGAGTCGAACACGCACAGCTTGCCGCTGGCGTAGCCGGTTCCGCAGGCGATGGTCGAGCCGTCGGCCGAGATGTTCACCGCGGTTATCCAGGGGTTGCCGACCGATGACGACCATTTCTGGACGTAGTTCGCGCCGTCCCATGCAAAGAGCCGGACCCGGCCGAAGTAGTCGCCGGTGACGATTCTCTCGCCGCCGGCCGAGATGCCGACGGCATACTGGGTGCCGGTGTTGGTCACGCCGATGGGTATGCCGGCCCGGCGCGCCCCGCGGTCATAGACGATGCAGGAATCGTAGAGCGTGACCGCGATGACGGCGCCGTCGTGAGACAGGCTCAGGCCCTGGAGCCGGGCGGGTTCGCTCACCGCCTCGGTCCACAGCGTGTCCCCGGTGTGAGCGTCCATGGCATAGAGCGTGCCGCCGCAGGCCGCGGCCACAATCGAGCCGTCGCGCGACACGCGGGCGTATCCGGTGCCGGCCGCCTGATAACGGTACGTCCAGTCCGGGTACGGGCTGTTGCGCGACCACTTGTAGGCCTGGGCGGTCGATGACAGGCACAGGACCGAGCCGTCCGAGGAAGCGCCGATTTGCTGGCCGCCGTAGGCCCAGGTGAAACTGCCCGGGCTCTCCCAGAACGGGATTTCCGTAGCCAGGGTCCGGTAGTAGTCGGCGCGCTCGGCATTCAAGTACCAGTTGGCGAGGATGTGCCTGCCGTCGCTCGAGATGGCGGTTGACTGGCAGATGCCGTAGCGGTGGTTGCGGTCCACCCAGAGTACGCCGGTGTCTCCGTGGCAGACGGGCGGGGTCTCGCTTGCCAGCGGTTCGGGGTTAATCACGTGTCCGGCGTCGGTGATGCGGTACCATACCTGCTTCGTTCCATCGGCGCCGGTCGAGACGACCGGTTCCACCCCGGTCTCGGCCAGCAGCAGACAGGGGAGCAGCATTACGAGCATTCTCATCATGATAGTCCTCCTTGCGGTTTTGTTCGGGCAACCCGCGAGTCGCCCACGAATCAGAACTCCGGCCGGTTCAGCAGCGCGGCGAGCAGGGCCCGCTGCGCGTGAAGCCGGTTCTCCGCCTGGTCGAGCACGATGGATTGCGGGCCATCGAGCACGTCCGCGGTAATCTCCTCGTCCCGGTGCGCGGGCAGACAATGGAGCACCTTGCAGTCCTTGCCGCAGCGGGACAGCAGTTCCTTGTTCAACTGGTAGGGCCGGAATATCTTCCGGCGCTGCTCGGCCTCGGACTCCTGGCCCATCGACGCCCAGACGTCGGTGTAGATGAACTCGGCGTCCCGGCAGGCCTCGACCGGGTCATAGGCCACCTTGATTTCGGCGCCGGACTTCCCGGCATATTCCTGGGCAAGGTTGACGAACTTCTGGGGCGGTTCAAACCCCCGCGGCGTGGCCACGCGCAGGTTGATGCCGCACAGCCCGCAGGCGAGCATCAGGGAGTTGCAGACGTTGTTGCCGTCGCCGGTCCAGGTGACGTGGGCGCCTTCGAGCCTGCCGCGGTAGTCGAGGATGGTCAAGAGGTCGGCGAGAATCTGGCAGGGATGCTCGGAGTCGGAAAGCGCGTTGATGACCGGGATGGTGGCGTTGGCGGCCAGGTCCTCGACCGTGCTGTGGGCGAACACGCGGGCGATGATGCAGCTCACCCAGCGCGAGAGATTGCGGGCCACGTCGGGCACGGTCTCCCGCTTGCCCATGCCGACGTCTGAAGGCCCCAGATACAGGGCCGAACCCGAGAGGTTGCGCATCGCCACCTCAAACGCGACGCGGGTGCGCAGAGACGGCTTCTCGAATATGAGAACCGCCATCCTGCCTTCGGCCAGGCCCAGCCTGGGCTTGCTCGCAAGCTCGGTCTTCAACTCCCGGGCTCTGGCCAGGAGCCCGAGGATTTCGTCTTTCGACAGGTCGCTGATTGATACGAGGTCTTTCTTCATAGTATGTACCGGGTCAGGTCCTTGTTCTCGACTATGTTCTTCAGCTTGTCGCGGACGTGACCCGCGGTAATCTGCTGCTTCGACACTGCCGCGTCGGGCAACTGGAACAGAATGTCCTCCAGCAGCGCGGTCATGACCGTGTGCAGCCTCCGGGCGCCGATGTTCTCGGATTCCGAGTTCACCCGCGAGGCGATGCCGGCAATCTCGCTCACGGCGTCCCTGGTGAAAGTCAGCTTGACGCCTTCGCTGGCCAGAAGCGCGGTGTACTGTTTCACCAGCGCATTCTCCGGTTCGGTCAGGATGCGCCGGAAGTCGTCTCCGGTGAGCGATTGAAGCTCGACGCGGATGGGGAACCGGCCCTGCAGTTCCGGGATGAGGTCGGCCGGCTTGACCTTGTGGAATGCGCCCGCGGCGATAAACAGGATGTGGTCGGTTCGCACCATGCCGTACTTCGTGGGCACGCTCGCGCCTTCGATGACCGGCAGCAGGTCGCGCTGCACGCCCTCGCGCGAAACGTCGGGCCCGGACGTGGACGGCGCGGCCGCGGCGATTTTGTCCAGTTCGTCGATGAATACGATGCCCGTCTCCTCGGTGCGCTGCCTGGCCTCGGCCACGACTTCGTCCATGTCCACGAGCTTCTGCGCCTCCTCCTGGGGCAGGACCCGGCGCGCCTCGCCGACCGTGAGCTTGCGGCGCCGGGACCTTTTGGGCAGGGTCGACGTCATCATCTCCTGCAGTTCCATGGTCAGCTCGTCCCCTCCGAGCTGGGACAGCATTTCGGCAAAAGGCGAGAACTGAGAAGTGGACTCGACCTCGACGAGGCGCTTGTCCAGAGCGCCCGCGCGCAGCGCCGTTCTCAGCTTCTCCCGGGTCTCGGAATACTCAGCGTGCGCCGATGCGGTCGGCTTGGCGCCTTCGGGCAGCAGCAGGTCGAGGACGCACTCCTCGGCCAGGGATTCGGCCCGGGCCATCACGGCCTGCATCTTTTCCTGCCGCACCATGTTCACGCCGATTTCCACGAGGTCGCGAATCATCGAATCAACGTCCCGGCCCACGTAGCCCACCTCAGTGAACTTCGACGCCTCGACCTTGACGAACGGCGCCTGGGCCAGGCGCGCCAGGCGCCGTGCGATTTCCGTCTTGCCCACGCCGGTCGGGCCGATGAGGATGATGTTATTGGGCATGATTTCGTCGCGCAGCTTCTGCGGGACCTGGTTCCGGCGCCAGCGGTTGCGCAGGGCGATGGCCACGGCCCTCTTGGCCGCATCCTGGCCCACGATATAGCGGTCCAGCTCGCGGACGATTTCTGAGGGCGTCAGGGCTGCGGTGCGGGTCGCGGGCAAGGCTGCAAGCGCCGGGGCAATCGCCTCAATCGGTTTGCTCATCTCGGGCGAATAGAATAGGCCAATAGCCCGGCCAGTCAAGATGCGAACGCAGTCGCGAGGGACATAACCGAAATCGTGGGGACTGTACCCTGGGCTGCCGAAGGCTGGGACTGTCCCCCTCCGACGATTTCGGCTAGTCAAACCGGCAATTCGCACCCGGCCCGACTTTCATAGAGTGAATGTCGGGTCACCTGCGCGCGGAGGGATTTTGGCCTGTCAGGCTTGAGACACAATCCCGATTCCCCGGACGGAGTCGGGTTATGTCCCGCGCCACGGTTCGGTCATGTCCCTCGCGGAGCGCGATGCATCAGTTGACATTCGGCGAGGCTCGGGCTAGAACTATGCCACGACCAGACATATCGCAACGAGTTTGTGCGTCGCGGCGGCGGCGTGGTTTCTGTGCGTCCCGGGCTGCGGCCGGCAGCCTGACCAGGCTCCGGTCATTGCATCGGTCGACGGGCCGAGGGCAGTGAGCGCCCGCGATAGCGCCGGTTATACCTGCCAGGCGTCAGACCCAGAGGGTCAGTCTCTTCAGTACTCGTGGTCGTGCAGCAGGGGCGAGATTGCCCGGGAGTCGGCGAACACGATGGTGTGGCGGACGCCGTCTGCCTCGGATACTGCCCGTATCTTCGTCACCGTGCGAGACGACAGCGGAAGCGTGACGGACAGCGCGCGCGTGCGCGTGATGAAGGACACGGCGGTATTCATTCAGTGGTGGGACGGAGCGGTGAAGGCAGGTGAGTTTACGAGCTGGCGCGACAGCGTGGTGGCCGGAGACACGATTCACGGGTGGACCGGCACGGTCGCGGACACGTTCGGCAACGTGTACGTCATGGTGCTCGACGAATCCAATTTCCAGCGGTGGGTGCAGCACCAGACGCCTCAGATACTCTTGCGCCGCGTGGCGTACCGGGCCGACACGTTCTCGCTCGGCATTGGGACCACGGACCGGTACCGCATCGTCCTCGACAACACCGAGAACGAGACCGACTACGATTACTGGATGTACGTCGTCAAGGTCAGCCCTTAGGCCGGTGCTGCCTTGTCCCGGCAGCCTGCAACTCTGAGCCCGGCCCGCTTGAGCAGGGCGAGCACCAGGCCAACCGGCAGGCCGACGACGTTGAGGTAGCAGCCGCACACGCGGCTGACAAAGATGCCGGCGCGTTCCTGGATGCCGTAGGCGCCGGCCTTGTCATAGGGTTCGGCCGTGGCAATGTAGGACTCGATTTCCCCGGAACTCAGTTTCCGGAAGGTCACGCGGGTCGTTTCGGCCGCGGTGAGCACGTGCCGTCCGGGCACGCGCACGACCGCGACGCCCGAGGTGACGGAGTGGCTGCGGCCGGAGAGCATACGAAGCATCCTCCGGGCATCGGGCTTGCTTTCGGGCTTGCCCAGTATGGACCCATTCATCACGACAACGGTATCTACGCCGAGGATGATGCCGGAGCGGACTCTCGGCACGACCGACAGGGCCTTGGCCCGCGCGCAGGCAATGGCAAGCCGGCGGGGCGTGCCGCGTCGGTTGCGGGCAAGGACTGACTGTTCCTGTTTCGGATGCGGCGCAAGCGGGCGAAAGCCGAGCCCGAGCAGGCGCAGCAGTTTGCGGCGCCGCGGCGAGGTCGAGGCGAGGTAGAGCGCGGTCACGGGCTCGCGCCGGGCAGGAAGGGCTGGAACAGGCTCTTGCTGAACCTGATGTCGGGCAGCGCTTTGATGCGCGCCTCAAAGTCATACTTCCACTTTGGGCCAAGGCGCTGAACGTTCACGATGGCTTCCCAGCAGTGAAGGTCGCGCCAGACGGTGAAGCCGTAGTCCGCAAGCTCCTTCTTCTGAAAGTTGTAGCCGAAGTTGCCGAGCGTGACGCGCCAGCCGAACGCGGCCGCGGCGGCCGTGGCCCGGACCATGTTGATGCCGTTGCCCGATGCGTCCCGGCCCAGGGTGTGGGTCAGGCCGAGCTGGAAACCGCGGGTGCCGTGCGCGCTGTCCGTGCCGATGCGATTCCAGTAGAGCGTCGTGTTGACCGAGTAGTCTTTGCGCAGCGCCATCGAGTCGAAGTCGTAGGCGGCCTGAGCATCGAGCTGGAGGTTGAGGTTGGTACTCTGGAGAGGGCGGAAGCCGGCGATTCCGGTCAGCGGGCTGAGCTTGTGGCTGACGAGGTCGTAGGCAGACGCGAAGTTGACCGAGCCCAGGTCGAGTTTCGTACCCAGGGTGTCGGTCTTGGCCTGGAAGCCGTTCTGCAGGTTGAAGCGCAGCGCGGTGCCTGAGCCGGGAGTCGTGAACCTGGGTCTGCCGAACAGGCCGCCGGTATCCACCTCCGGCACGTAGGACAGGCCGACTCCGGGCGTGACCGAGTGCAGGAGCCCGCGCATGCCCAGGGCTTCGGTGCTGAACACGCGGTAGAATATCACGCGGGCGTCGACGTCCGCGGTGTAGCTCGCGGCGACGGGCAGGGAGTCCGCGAGGTTGTCGGTCTGGCGCAGGGAAAGCCCCTCGGTGACGTACGCTGAGCCGAGGAATCTCTGGTCCGTGTTCAACTGGGCCGTGCCGGTGACGGTGCGCGAACGGCGGGCGAGCGCCTCATTGTGGTAGGAGCGGAACTCGGAGAGGCCGAGCGCCTCCGACAAGGTGAGGGCGCCGAGGTCGCCGAGCGAGTACGACGGGCTGGAGAAGCCGAGGCTGGCGTCCCCGCGCCGGGTCTTGAGGTGAGCGGTGTCGACGCTGGCCGAGTCCGAGTAGTCGTCGAGGCGATTGGAGACCGAGGCGCCCGGGCTCACGGTCCAGCCTGCGCCGAGCGGCCGGGCACCGAAGCTGAACTGGGCCGTGGGAAGCTCGAAGTAGCGGTTGTGGCGCACGTAGTCCACGTACCGCTCGGTCCGGGCGGAGAAGCGGGCGCTCCGGCCCAGGAAGCGCCGCGAGACCTCGGCGTAGGAAAGCACGTCCTGTTTGAGCCAGTCAATCCGTTCCTCGCTGTAGTCGGGCACGTAGCTGCGGTCGGACACGAAGTCGGCCTTGGCGTCGAACTGGGTGCCGAAGAAGAACCGGTCCGACTGGTGCACCGCGTTGAGGCTGTACCGCCGGTGCCCGGTATCCCATTCCTCGATGTAGGAACCGTCAAGCGAGCCGACCGCATAAGGGTTGACGATGTACACGCCCTCCAGCCGCGTCTGCAGTCCCTTCCTCGTCATCAGGTCGGCGTATACGGTCATGTCCGAGTAGTCGTTGATGACCCAGTAATAGGCCATGTTCTTTGAGTAGTAGCCTTCAGTCGAGGAGTTGCCGACTTTGAACGGCATGAGGCCCGACTTGCGTTTGGCCGCGACCGGTACGAGCCAGAACGGCGCGGCGAGCACGGGCACGCTGCCGAGCTTGAAGATTACCGGTTCGCTGATGGCGACGTCGTCCATCAGCAGTTTGACGCGCGGGCCGTAGAAGACGTAATGCGGGTGCTCGTGGTTGCACGTGGTATAGGTCGCGCGCCGGGCGTCCAGTACGCGCTCGCGCACCAGCCAGACTTCGTCGGCGCGGAAGAAGCCGTTTTCAACCTGGGTGCGGGCAGTGCGCATCATGCCCTTGTGCGAGTCAATGTCATAGACGAGCGCCGAGCCGGTGATGTTCTCCGAACCGGAGTTGAAGAGCACGTCCCGGTGCGCGCTGAGAAGGTGCCGTTTAACGTCATACTGAATCGAGTCCGAGTAGACCGACATGTCCCGGTAGCGAACCCAGGCGGAATCGAGCAGGACCACCTCCTCGCGCTTGGCGTAGAAGAATACGCGCTTGCCTCCGTAGTAGATAATGTCCGGCTTGGCTGAGTCGGCGGCCGCGGGCGCCTGCGCCAGGAGCGCGAGCAGGACAGGAATCATCGGGGAATACTAGGAGCGAGCAGGCTAAAGTCAATCCCGCTCAAGCGGGCAGCCGGTGCAGAGCGGTCTTGACCGGCAGTGAGTCTTGGCGAGGCGCACCAGGAGGGCGTGGAATTCGTTGAGGACTCGGGGTCGGGCGTCGAGATTCGACTCGAGCGCCGGCCGCAGCTCGCCGTAGGGTTCATCGCCGCGCACCAGGCCGTAGCGCGACAATATGCGCCGGGTGTAGGCGTCCACGACGAACACCGGTCGGCCCAGGGCGTAAAGCAGGATTGAATCCGCAGTCTCGGGCCCGACGCCGTGGCAGGCGAGCAGTTCTGCGCGCAGCCGGGGCGTCGGCATCGAGCCGAGTCCTGAGAATCCGCCGAGGGCGTCAAGCCACTGGAGCAGGGCATGGAGCCGGCGGGCTTTGACGTTGTGGAGACCCGCGGGCCTGATGAGCGGCGCCAGTTCGGCCGGGCTGAGCCGGGCGAGCCGGTCCAGCTTGAGCAGGCCGTTATTTCTGAGCAGGCCGATGGCGCGCTCGACGTTGACCCAGGCCGCGTTCTGGGTCAGCACGGCGCCGACCGCAATCTCCAGCGGCGAGTCGCCGGGCCACCAGTGCTGAGGTCCGAAGGCGCGGAAGAGACGCCGGTATATTTCCTTCAGTTCGGTCCCGGCTCCGGATAGACTGGGAGAGTTCAAGGAAGGGGGCTCCTGGGGACCGTGCTAGTGGTGAGAGCCCAGGGTGCAGAACTCTGTGGGTTCGGTGCCGAGGAGGAAGATTTCCTGGCGGACGCGCGGGCATGTTGGAGTGGCGAGCCGGCCGCTCTGTTCGCAAATCGGGAACGTCACGATGCTGTCCGGCACGGCGAAGCTGTCCGCGGGCGCGGAGTCCGGCTTCACGGCCTTCATGAACTCGCCCCACATCGGCGCGCAGACCACGCCGCCGGTCGCGCCCCTGAACACCGGCCGCTTCTGGTCGAAGCCCACCCATATGCCGCAACTCATGCCCGGGCTGAACCCGATGAACCAGTTGTCGGTGTAGTCGTCGGTCGTGCCGGTCTTGCCCGCGGCGGGCCCGGTGTAGCCGACCTGACGGACCGCCGTGGCAGTGCCTTCCTCGACTACGCTCTGCATCATGTTCGTGACTACGTAGGCGGTGGTCGGCCGCAGGGCCGGCGTCTCTTCGGGCCGGTTCTCTTCGAGCACGGCTCCGCGGTCGTCCTCGACGCGCGTAATCATAATGGGCTTGACCCGGATGCCGCCGTCAGCGAGCGTGTTGAAGGCATTCGTGAGGTCGAGCAGCGTTACCTCCGCCGAGCCGAGGGCGAGCGAGTAGTAAGGCGGCAGCCTGGCCGTGATTCCCATGAGATTGGCGTACTGCGCGACGAGCTGCGGCCCGACTTTGGCAATCAGGCGGACCGCGACCATGTTGCGGGAGAGAGCCAGGGCGCGGCGCAGGGTCATCCGGCCGAGGAACTTCGCGTCGTAGTTGTGCGGCTGATAGTCCGGCTGCCCGGGAATCGCGATGCGCATGGCCGAGTCGGCTTCGATGTCGGCCGCGGTCATGCCCTGGTCGATGGCCGCGACGTAGACGAACGGTTTGAACGCCGAGCCGGCCTGGCGACGGGCCTGAGTCACGCGGTCGTATTCGCTCTGCCTGTAATCCCGGCCGCCGACAAGCGCGCGGACGTAGCCGGTCTTCACGTCCATGGCGAGGAGCGCGGCCTGAAGATAGCGGGGCGGACCGATGGTCGAATCCTTCTTCGCGGCCGAGTCGTACGACGCCTTGGTCGGCCGGAGCGCGTAGTCCCGCTCGAGTCGCTCGATGCTCGTTTCGAGTATGGCATTGGCCTGGCGTTGCAGGTCGAGGTCCAGGGTGGTGTAAATGACAGCGCCGGACTTGTATACGAAGTCCGAGCCGTAGCGGTCGACCAGATGCCTTCTCACTTCCTCGACAAAGTACGGCGCTTCGTTGCGGGCGCTGCCCAGCGCCAGTACGGTCAAGGGCTGCTGCACCGCGGCCTCATAGTCCGCAGGCGAGATGTCGCCGAGCTGGCGGAGCTTGCCCAGGAAGAAGTTGCGGCGCGCCAGCAGACGGTCGGGGTGATTGTACGGCGAGTAGGCCGAAGGGTTGGCGAGCATGGCCCCGAGGGTCGCGCATTCGACCGCGTTCAGGTCCGAGACGTTGCGGCCGAAGTACTTCTCGGCCGCGGCCTGCACGCCGTAGACCGAACCGCCGAACCATATCTGGTTGAAGTACATTTCGAGAATCTCGTTCTTGGAGTAGTGGCGCTCGAGTTCGACCGCCAGGAGCATCTCCTTCAGCTTGCGGCTGACGCTGCGTTCCGGGGTCAGGAACATCGACCGGGCGAGTTGCTGGGTGATGGTGGACGTGCCCTTGAGGTTCCCGGCGTGCCGCACCGCGCCCCAGAGCGCGCCGGGAATCCGCACTAGGTCGATGCCCCAGTGCGAGTAGAAGCGCTTGTCCTCGACCGCGACGACGGCGTCGCGCAGGTAAGCGGGAATCTCCTGCAGTGCCACCGGCCTTCGCTTTTCCTGGTAGAAGTCGAATATCACCCGGCCCTTGCAGTCGAGGACGCGGGTGCTGGCCGGGGGCTTGAAGCTCGCGATGCTCTCGGGCGAGGGCAGGCCCGACCCCAGACCCAGGAAGCCGGCATGGCCGACCGAGCAGAGCGAGGCGAGCAGCATCAGTCCGGCCGGGGTCAGGCTGCGATTGTGCGCGGGCACGGCCCGGGTCTTGCGGTCGGGGCTAGATTGCTTCAATCAGCAGCTCGGCCAGGTCTTTCACGCGGATTTTCTCTTCCGAGTTCGTGGTCTTCACCGCGTCCTCAAGGGCCAGCGTGCAGAACGGGCAGGCCGTGGCCAGGATCGACGCCGAGAGGTCAAGGGCGCCGGTGACGCGGGTCTCGGCCAGCCGGCCTTTGCCCGCGGACTCGACCCACATCCGGCCGCCGCCGCCCTCGCAGCAGAGGCTTGTCTCGCGCGAGCGGTCCAGCTCGACGAACCGGTCGCCGGCCACAGCCTTAAGCACCCGGCGGGGTTCCTCGAATACCTTGTTCTGTTTGCCGAGGTAGCACGGGTCGTGGTAGGTCACGATTTCGTCCAGCATGTGTTTGACCGTCAACTTGCGGGCATCGAGCAGCTCGGCGAGCAACTGCGTATAGTGCATCACCGGCACCTTAAGGTCCGGGTAGTCCCTCTTGAACGCATTCAAGCAGTGAGGCGAGATAGTGACGACGCGAGCCGGGTTACGGTCCATTATCATCCGGGTGTTGCCCTGAGCCAGCTCATCGAACATGCCCGACTCGCCCATCCGCTTCTGTTCGCTCGAACAGCAGGTCTCTTCCTCGCCGATGAGACCGAACTCGACGCCCGCGGCTCTGAGCAATTGGACCACGGCGCGGGCCGCGGGCTGGCAGCGAGGGTCATATGCGTCTGTGCAGCAGACAAAAAGCAGCACGTCGGTCTTTGCTCCCGGCTTCAGGATGGGCACGTCCAGGCCCGCGGCCCAGTCCATGCGTTTCTCGCGGCTTCGACTCCACGGGTTGCCTTGAAGGTAGGTGCTTTCGAGCGCGCCCTGGATCGTCGCGGTCATGCGGCCGCTCTCGATGATGCGCGAGCGCATCTCAACCACAAGGTCGGCCGGACGCACGGCCTTGGGGCAGCGTTCGGTGCAGGTGTTGCAGGTCGTACATTCCCACAAGCCCAGTTCGTCCGCGCTCATCCCCCGGTCCATCTCGTTCAGGCTGTAGTAGACCAGCATGCGCGGGTTCAGATTGGACTTGATGGAAACCGGGCATCCGCCCGAGCAACGGCCGCACTGTATGCAGCCCTTCAGGTCGACGGTCTCAGCGGCCATAGAAGGTCATTCTAGAAGGGCCCGTGAGCAAGTCAAGATAGATAAGTCGGGCCCGCGTTCTGTGCGTGAACCGGGGCGCTGATTGCACCGGGGCGGAGACGGCTACCTGGGGATGCCTTTGACCGTATCGCCGGGCTTGATGCCGTCGGCAGTGAACCAGTTCGAGTTCATCTCCAGGGCGTAGAGCGCGGGCCGCGACGGCGCGTAGCGGGTCGTGGTGTCGAGGGGCGCCATTTCGAGGACGTCACTGATGACTCCTGCGCGGTCGACGTAGGCGATGCTCAGCGGGATGTACGTGTTCTTCATCCAGAACCGGTAGGTGTCCTCGACCTCAAACACAAAGAGCATGCCCGAGTCACGGGCAAGGCTCTGGCGATACATGAGTCCCTGCTCGCGCTGCGGACTTGTGCTGGCGACTTCCGCGTCGATTCGGTGACCCCGAATCGTCAGTTGGACGGTGGGCGTGGCCGTCTGGGCTGGCTGTTGGTCGGCCGCGGGCCGGGCCGGGTGCCGGGCTTGCGTACCGCAGGAGAGGAGGACGAAGGCAGAGGTCAGAAGGCAGAATGCAGAAGGCAGAACGGTCGGCAGGCGGGAACGCCGGGCCTTCGCAGTCAACTCTGCTGTTCGCCCTCGATAACGACCTTGGAGAGGTCGGCGACTTTGCCGAACAGCGAGCGGACGTAGCCGACAAGGCGCAGCCGGTTTGTACGCAGCTTCTCGTCCTTGTCCATGACCAGCACGTCGTCGAAGAACTTGTCGATGGTCAGACGCAAGCCCAGGAGCAACTCGAATGCCCGGGCATAGTCAGCGGTGTTCAGCGTCCGGGTAAGCTCAGGCTCGACCTTGCGTGACTCTTCCCAGAGTTGTCTTTCGGTCGGCTCGATGAGTAGTTGGGGGTCGGGTGCACCTTCGCTGTTCTGGCCACGGAGGATATTGGCCACGCGCTTCTGGCCAACGACGAGTCGTTCGAACTCGGGCTGGTCGCGGAACGCGGCCAGCGCCTGAGCGCGCGCGATGGCCTGGCCTGGCAGGGACCAGAAGCTCTCGAGCGCAGCGCTGGCAAGGTCGTAGCTGATGCCGCGTTCGGCCAGTATCGCGGCCAGGCGTTCGCGGAAGAAGCCGGGCAGCTTGCCCGAGTATTCCGGGTTCGGGTTCGGGAACAGCGCAAGGGCCGTGTCCATGAGGTCAGCAATGTCTATGGGCAGGTTCCTTTCCAGGACCATCGTCAGCAGCCCGGTTGCCTGGCGGCGCAGGGCGAACGGGTCTTCGGATCCAGAGGGGATTGCGCCGCTAAGGAACGTGGCCACGACGTTGTCAGTTTTGTCGGCTATGGAGAGCAGAGTGCCGTTGTGCGTCTGGGGCAGAGCGTCGCCGGCAAAACGGGGCAGGTACTGCTCGGCGACCGCATCGGCGACCGCAGCCGGCTCGCCCAGCAGCCGGGCGTAGGTGCCGCCCATGACACCTTCAAGGGACGTGTATTCTTTCTCACGGACCATGTCGGTTAGAAGGTCGGCCTTCGACAGGTATGCGGCCCGGTCGAGCAGGGCCGCATCAGTGCCCGGCGTGCGTTCTGACAGGTGCTGGCAGAGCCCGCGCAAACGTTCGGTCTTGTCGAAGTAGCTGCCCATGCCGTCAATCCAGGTGACCTGTTTCTCCGCCTCGACGAGGGGGGCGAGGCCGCGCGCCATGTCGGACTGGAAGAAAAACCGCGCGTCCTTGAGCCTTGACTCGGCCGCCCTCTCGTACCAGGACGCGACCGTCGTTGCGTTGCATGCAGGATTGTTGGTCACGGCGATGAAATGCGGCAGCAGCATGCCATCCTCGCCACGAATCGAGAAACAGCGCTGGTGTTTCTTCAGCGCGGTGATGAGGACCGGCGCAGGGAGCTCGATGTGCTCCGGCTGGAAGGAACACAGCAACAGTCCGGGCGACTCAGTGATGTCCGCCGTCTCCTCGACCAGCTCCTCGTCGAGTATCGGCCTGCCGCCGGCCTCGCCGGCGAGTTCGGACAGGGCGTGGACGATGGCCTCGCGCCGGGCGGCATGGCTCGCGATGACGTCATGCTCCTTGAGCAGGCGTTCGTAGTCGTCCGGCTGGGGCACGTGGAAAGATGAGGGCCTGGAGTTTCGGTGGCCCCTTGACCGGTTGCCGGCTTCGAGGCCGCCGAGACGAAGCCGGACGGTCTCACGGCCGAGAATGCACAACACCCAGCGGACCGGCCGGGCGAAGCGCAGGCCGTCCCCGTTCCAGCGCATGTTCTTGGGAAACGGCAGAGAGGCGATGACCTCGGGCAATTTCTCGGCCAGCACCTTCCCGGTCGGGACCGGCTCCGTGCGCTTCGTCAGGAAGACGTACTCGCCGCGTGGGGTGGTTCTGACATAGAGGTCGGCGGGTGTCTTGCCGTGGGCGGCGCTGAACCCGCTCGCGGTCCGGGTCGGATTGCCCGCCGGGTCAAAGGCCGCCTTCCTGGGCGGGCCCTGGAGTTCGACATCCTGGGCCGGCCTGCCCTCGGGGACGTCGCTCAAGCGCAGGGCGATGCGGCGGGGCGTGTAGAACACCTCGGCTGCGCCGCCGGCGATTCCGTGCTCGTCGAGCAGGGCGCGGACGCGCCGCTCAAGCTCGACCGCGGCCGGCTTCAAGAACGAAGCCGGGATTTCCTCAGTGCCGATCTCAAGCAGCAGCTTCTGCATCGCGAGGATGATAGGGGGATGAGCGGCGATGTCAAGCCGGCTCGCGGCCGGCGACAAAACTGTTGACAATCCGCGCCGGGACGCTAGATTGCTCCGGGAGGTCAAGATGACTCGCTCCTACAAACGCTGGTCGAAAGATGAAGTAATCAAGGTGATCCTTGATTTGCAGAGTAAGGGCGTGGCCCTTAACTCAGGTAGTGTTGCCCGCCGTTACCCGGCGCTGGCCTATGCCGGCCGCAAGTACGTGGGAAGCTGGGAGGAGGCGGTCAAGGCCGCGGGGTTCGACTACGAGAAGATACGGAGGAAGAGTTTCTGGAGCCAGAAGAGGATCGTGGAGCGCATCCGCGAATTGCACGCAGCCGGGGAGCCGCTGCACGTCAGTGCGGCCGAGAAGAAGCACGGCGGGCTGGTCGGTGCCGCGGCGGTTTATTTCGGCTCGTGGCGGGAAGCGATTAGGGCCTCCGGTCTAGACTACGCCAAGATAAAGCGCCAGAAGGAATGGAACAAGGCTTATATCACCAGCGAAATCCGACGCATGCGCCGCGTGGGTCTGCCGTTGTATTCCACGATTCCCGTGCGTGAGCGCTATCGAGTGCTCCATGCGGCGGCGGTGCGTTACTACGGCGGTTGGCAGGCGGCCGTGAAGGCAGCCGGGCTCGGCAGGTTCCTCAAGAAGCGTTGAGGATTCTGGTAATCGGGGGCGGGGGCCGCGAGCACGCGCTCGTCTGGCAGCTCGCCCGATTTCACCACCGACTGCTCTGCGTTCCGGGCAACGCCGGCATCGCCCGGCTTGCCCAATGCTCGCCGGCGAACCTCGATGACATTTCCGGTCTTGCGCGCTTCGCCCGGGACCGGCACGTAGACCTGACGATTGTCGGGCCCGAAGCGCCACTCGTTGCCGGCATCGCCGACGAGTTCAAGCGTCAGGGGCTGCCTCTATTCGGGCCTGATGCGGCCGGGGCCAGGCTCGAGGGCGACAAGTCGTTCGCCAAGAGCCTGATGCGACGGCAGGGCATTCCCACGGCGGAATTCGAGGTGTTCACCGATCTCGACGGCGCGCGTGCCTGGCTCAAGGCCCGGCGTCTGCCGATTGTTGTTAAGGCCTCGGGGCTGGCTGGGGGCAAAGGAGTGGTGATTGCCGGCACGCTGGCTGAGGCGGAACAGGCGGTCGGTGAGATGCTGTCCGGCAGCAGGTTTGGCACGGCCGGCAGGACGGTCGTAGTCGAGGAGTTCCTGCAGGGTGAAGAGGCTTCCATCATCGGGCTGTGCGACGGGTCGAGCTTCACGTACATGGTTCCTTCCCAGGACCACAAGCGCCTGCGCGACGGCGACCAGGGTCCCAATACCGGCGGCATGGGCGCCTACGCACCGGCGCCCATCGTGACGAGAGAGGTCCAGCACCAGGTCGAGGAACGCGTGTTCGGGCCGCTGCTCGCGGGACTGCGTGAAGCCGGCATTGACTACCGGGGCGTGGTCTATGCGGGTGTCATGGTTACTGAGCAGGGGCCGAAGGTGCTTGAGTTCAACTGCCGGTTCGGCGACCCGGAAACGCAAGCGATCATGCCGCTGCTCGGAATGGACCTGGCTGAACTCGCTCTGGCCTGCATCGAAGGCCGGCTCGCCGCGGTTCGGCCGGAGTGGTCGAGCCGGTCTGCTTTGTGCGTAGTCGCCGCGGCTGAGGGCTATCCTGGGTCGTACCGACGCGGGGACACAATCACCATCGACCTGCCTGACGCCGATGACGTCGCCGTGTTCCATGCCGGCACGAAGCTGGCCGGCGACAGGGTCGTGACCAATGGCGGCCGGGTCCTGGGCGTGACCGGGGTTGGCAACACGCTGACGGAGGCCCGTGAACGGGCGTACCAGGCGATAGGGCGGATAAGTTACCCCGGCATGTTTTACCGCCGGGACATAGGTGCCCGGGGGCTGAAAGCGGCATTGGGTTAGCCTTCCAGTGGCCAGGTTCGTCAAGCTCCGGCACGGCAATTTCGCGCCAGTGGCCGCGCAGGTCAAGGCCGAGTTGGCGCACGGCCTGGCGGTTGTGCCGATGCTCGGTGGATACTGCGTGCTTGCGGCCGACCCAGACAAGGACGAAGCATTCACCGCGCGGTTCTGTCCCGTCCACCAACTCGTCCCGGGTCCTGAGTCGCTGAGCGCGGAGCTGTCGGCCATCGGCGAGGGCCTGACCGGGAGAGCGCTCAGGGTTCTCAACGGGCCGGCGGTGGCGTGCTTCACTGGAGCCGGGGGCGTCGCCCTGCCTACAGATGATCTCAGCCGCGAGTTGACGCACGGGTGGCGTGGGCCGCTTCCCTTCGGCTTGACTGAGGAAGGAACGGAATTGGGGGAGCTCGCCGATGACTTGGGCAGGAGCGTGGCCATTGTCGTGACCACGGAGCACCTGGAGAACGTCGGACCCACGGTCCTGGACTTCCGCACCCGGCCGGTGACCATTGACAGGCGCGGAAAGTTGGCGATACTGGACATCGAACGCGAATTGAGGGAGTTGGTGCGATTGGGGCCGGGCATTGCGTTCTCGGTACTCGTGGTTTGCACGGGCAACTCGTGTCGCAGTCCGATGGCGGCGGGCATGCTCGCCCGGCTGCTGGCGGGCGAACGGGTCTTCATATACTCGGCCGGTACCGATGCGCCGGTCGGCAACCCGGCCACCGCAGCGGCAATCGACGCGGCGCGCGCGGTCGGCGTCGACCTGGCGTCTCATCGGGCCAGGCAACTGAGCGTCGACATGATCGCCCGCGCCGACCTTGTGCTGGTGATGGATCGGCATCACCTCGAGCGCGTGACTTCGATGCTGCCTGAAGCGGGAGGCCGAACCAGGTTGCTTCTCTCGTACGCGGGCAGACTTGACGCAGAGGTCGAGGACCCGATCGGTCGGCCGCTTGAATTCTACCATCGCACCGTTACCGAGATGGCGCCGGCATTGGAGCGCGTCGCAGCCGAAATCAGGCAACGCCTGGGCCGCGTGACTCAATAGGCCCGGACTACAAGGAGCAATCAAGAGTGGAGTACTTTCTAACTGACACGCAGAAGGAGATCAGAGACCTGGCCCGTCGCTTCGCCCGGGAGAAGATGAAGCCCGTCCGCGCCGAGCTGGACCGCACCGGCCAGTTCCCGTTCGAAATCATGAAAGGACTGGCCGACCTCGGGCTGATGGGCGTATACATTCCTGAGGATTACGGCGGCCTGGGCGGCGGCATCATGGAGATGTGCCTCGTGGTCGAGGAGTTGTGCCGGGTGGATGGTGCGGCCGGCCTGTGTTACGCTGCGTGCGGTCTCGGCACGTTCCCGATCATCATCGGCGGCACCGAGGACCAGAAGAAGAAGTACCTGCCGCGCCTGGCTGCGGGCGAGCTTGCCGCATTCGCCATCACCGAGTCGAGCGCGGGCTCGGATTCGAGCAACGTCAAGACTCGGGCAAGGCGGGAAGGCGACCACTACGTCCTGGACGGCACCAAGCAGTTCATCACCAACGGCAGCGTGGCGAAGACCTACACGGTCATCGCCAGCACCAACCCCGCCAAGGGCCCGCGTGGGCTCTCGGCGTTCATCGTCGAGGACGGCACACCCGGCTTCACATACGGCAAGATTGAGGACAAGATGGGCATCCGCTGTTCCAAGACCGCGGAGCTCGTGTTCCGTGACTGTAAGGTGCCGGCTGCCAACCTCGTCGGCGGCAAGGAAGGCTACGGGTTCATCCACACGATGAGGACTTTCGACCGGACAAGGCCCGGGGTTGGTGCGCAGGCGCTCGGCATTGCCGCAGGCGCGCTGGACGAGTCGCTCGAATACGCCAAGACGCGCATCCAATTCGAAGCCCCGATCGCCAGCTTCCAGGCGGTGCAACTGATGCTGGCTGACATGGCGATTCAGGTGGAAGCCTCTCGCGCTCTCGTCTACGAATCCGCCCGGGCGGCCGATGCGGGCATGAGGAACATCTCGGCAATCGCCTCAATGGCCAAGGTCCTTGCTTCGGACACGGCGATGAGGGTCACCACCGATGCAGTGCAGATATTCGGCGGCTACGGGTACATGAAGGAGTACCCGGTGGAGAAGATGATGCGCGACGCCAAGATAACGCAGATCTACGAGGGCACGAACCAGATTCAGCGCCTCGTCATCGCGTCAGAGATGATAAAGGGCACGGCCTGGTAGGAGGTGCGGATGCAGACCACCCGGCGGGCTGAAGTCCTGATCATTGGCGGCGGGCCGGCAGGCTACGTTGCCGCCATCAGGCTGGCCCAACTGGGCAAGAAGGTCTTGCTCGTCGAGAAGGACCGCATTGGCGGCATCTGCCTGAATTGGGGCTGCATTCCGGTCAAGGCTTTGCTTCATGTCGCTCACGTCGTGCGCAGCGCGGCTGAGGCGCGGCCCATGGGCATCCTGTTCGGGAAGCCTGAACTGGACGTTGTTGCTTTGCACGGCTGGGAGGGCAGGATTGTTGAGCGGCTGGTCCGGGGCGTCGAATTCCTGCTCAAGGCTAACGGCGTCGAAACCGTCCGGGGCAGGGCCCGGTTCATGGATACCGGGCACGTTGCCGTAGCGCTGCCGGACGGCTCGGATGCCGTCGTTCAGGCGGAGACAATCCTCCTTGCGACCGGCTCAAAGCCGGCGGTGCTGCGCGGCTTTGAACCGGATGGCAAGCGCATCATAGATTCCAGCGGGGCGCTGGACCTTGTCGAGTTGCCGCAGCGTATGGTCATTGTCGGAGCGGGGGCCATCGGTCTGGAGTTTGCCACAGTGTTCAGCCGGCTGGGCTGCAAGGTTGCCGTGCTCGAGTTGATGGACCAGGTTCTGCCTGGGACCGAGCCGGAAGTGGCTTCTGTTCTGCAGCGAATCATGACCCGGGAGGGCATAGAATTCCATCTCGGCGCGAGGGTGGAGGGTCTTGCTGAAGGCGGCCGGCCGGCCGTGAGTTACTCAGGCAAGGACGGCCAGCAGTCGGTCGAGACCGACCTCGTTCTTGTAGCCGTGGGGCGGGTGCCGCTCACCGATGGCCTCGACCTTGATGTGACAGGAGTGACACTGGACCGGCACGGCTTCATCAGGACCGACGGGCATTTCAAGACAAGCGTCCCGCACGTCTATGCGATCGGTGACGTGCGCGGCGGGCCGTTGCTGGCGCACAAGGCGATGGCTGAGGGTATCGCATGTGCCAGTGTCCTGGCCGACGGGAGGCAGTGGGAGTTCAAGGCGATTCCGTCCTGCGTCTACACTGACCCCGAGGTCGCGACCGTCGGCCTGAGTGAAGCTGAGGCCGTGGGGTCCGGCCGGAAGGTGAAGGTCAGCCGTTTGCCTGTTTCCGCGGTGGGCCGGTCGCTGACCCTTGGTCGCGGTGAAGGCCTCTGCAAGATGGTCGTGGACGAGGAGACCGACAAGGTCCTGGGCGTCGCGATTGTCGCGTCTCAGGCTGACGCTCTGATTGCCGAGGCTGCGGTCGCGGTCGAACTGGGCCTCACCTCCGCAGACATCGGCAGAGTGGTGCATCCGCATCCGACGATGAGCGAATTGCTCTTTGAGGCGGCGGAGGCCATTCACGGCCGCGCGGTTCACATTGTCAACAAGTAGCCGGCCCGGGCTGCTCGTGGCGCTCGGCCGCGTCGACTACGGCGCGGCACTCGTTTTCCAGCGCCGGCTGCACGAGCTTCGCGTCGCAGACGAGATTCCTGACACGCTTGTGCTGTTCGAACATCCGCCGGTAATCACCCTGGGCAAGTCGGCAAAGCCGGCCAATCTGCTCGTGTCCGAAGCCGAACTGGCACGACGTGGCGTCGCCGTCCATCGCGTTGAGCGCGGGGGAGACGTGACGTTTCATGGCCCGGGTCAGCTCGTAGGCTACCCGGTTTTTCACCTGAGGCAGGGTCTTATCGGCGTGAGGCCTTTCGTGGACCGAATGCAGCAGGCGCTGGTGGTGGCGCTCGAGCGGTTGGGCGTAGTCGCGCACCTGCGACAGGCCCTTGTCGGCGTCTGGGCAGAAGACCGCAAGATCGCCTCAATCGGCATCGCGGTGAAGCGCTGGGTGACGCTGCACGGCTTTGCCTTGAACGTTACGACCGACCTGTCCTACTTCAGTTTGATTAACCCGTGTGGGATGACTCAGGTGAGGATGACGTCGGTTGCCAGAGAGGGCGGGAGCACCGATGAACCATCCGTGCGGCAGGCGATTGTGGGTGGGTTTCAGCAGGCCTTCGGGGTCGACCTTCAAAGAAACTTGCCGCGCAGTGTGATTTCCTTGACGAACGGCTTGAGCGCTTCGGCCATAGACTCGGCCTGAGCGCGCGTGTAGTTCCTTCCTCCAGCGAGCGTCTTGACCCGGGCGTTGGCCGGGTCGTAGTGTTGAAGCGCGAACTTCCGCGCACCGCGCACCGCTTCGCCGATTGCCCGCATGTCCTCAGGGTTGACAAGGCCGGGCACGAGCGTCGCGCGGAACTCGTGCTCAATGCCCGATTCGAGCAGCAGCCGGATGGTGCGCCGGACTGGGGCGACGTCCAGCTTGCGGCCGGCGGCGACTGAGTACCTGTCGTCCAGCGGCGCCTTGACGTCCATTGCCACGTAGTCTACGAGCTTCAGTTCGATGAGCTGCTTAAGCGGGTACGGGAACGACCCGTTGGTATCCATCTTGACGCTGAAGCCCAGCCGTTTAATGCTCCGACAGAGTTCGAAGACCTCGGGATGCATCATCGGCTCGCCGCCGGTGATAACAACGCCGTCGACCCATTTCTGCTTGCGGATGAGCGTGACCTGGATCGTGTCCCATTCGACCTCGGGCAGGGCCGGGTCGTCATCAGCGATACGGTGGTTGTGGCAGAACGGGCAGTGGAAATCGCACCCGCCGACAAAGACGACCGAGGTTATCCTGCCGTCCCAGTCGCTCAGCGATGTCTCAATGAATCCGACGAGTCTCACCTACACCTTCTTGACGATGCCGGGCGGCTTGATTGTGCCTGCGGCAGGACCCATCGCGGTGACCGCATCGGTGCACCTTCTCGCAGGCGGTCCTTTCCGGCCAGAAGCATGTTCAGATGATAGGGGATTTCGGGGCTCAGTCAACCATACTCTACCGCCTCGGCGTATTTGCCCCGTGTCTTCCGAGTCAGGCACCCGAAGGCATTTGCCCATGAAAGCAGCACGGCCCCGACTCCACCCCGAACACAGCCTGTACCCACAGAAGCTGTGTCCACGCGGGGCCGTAATTGCCTGCAGAACAGAATCCCCGGAAAGAAAACACGCGCTCGCTGGACGCCTGACCCAGATAGCGCGTTGTCTGACTGCTGCGTAAATCATACGGGAACGCTGCTGCCTGTCAACCGAACTGTCGCGTATGACCTGACTACGCTGCGAGCCGTGGGCCGTCAATGCGCAGGTGCAATCTGGCGGCCGGCTTGGGCATCACAAGTACCACCGCCCGGGGCGCTTGCTGTCGGCAACTCGCCTGCTTCACGGTCGGCACTGCGAGGAGGAACGCATCCGTTCGCCAGCCCGGGGGACGGTCCCGGAATAGAGATGGGGGACGGCCCGCCGACCCGGCCCGGGGACTATCCGGAAAACAGGCCCCGAGGCGGCCCGGTGACAGACCAGGGGGATGGCCCCGCGCTTAGCCCCCGGGGCAGCCCGGTGCCAAACCGGGGGGACGGCCCTATATGTAGTAGAGGGGACAGCCCGGGGAACCGTACCCCGCATCTATACCTAGTGGTTGACGGGATTCCCCGGGGCGTTATATACTGGCGGCATACCCCCGTCGGCAACGGCAAGGAACCGTGGTGCTGGTGGAGTGCCCCCACAGGGCTGGCTGGACCCGGGCCGGACTAGTAGGTGCGGCCTGCGGGTATCGGCACAAAGGTTGGCCGGCGCCGGAAGGAATCTCTGAGCTTACGACCCAGGGGCAGGAAGGCCTCGCAGCCTTTTACCCGACGCCTGAAGACTTGAGCCTCGAACTCGTCGGCGGCGAGGTGGTTCACCAGCCGGTCCAGACCCTGGGAGTTGAGCCAGTAGTTGCCGTTGCCGATGACGATGAGGCCGCGTCGAACCCAGTTGTATATGACGCGCTCGTCCTTCATCAGCTTGACATACGTCTGGAAGTCGTCGACCGGCTTCAGGGTGTCCTGGTCCAGGACAAAGGCAATCAAGACGAGCGGGAAGGTTCTGATGACGACCTTGAAGCTGGGGGGGAAGTCGCCCTTGGGCGGAAGTACCTCCAGACCGGTGATGTTGTCGGGCCGAAGCAGCTTGTCTATGTCAAACTCGGGAGTGAAGCCAAGCCGGTTGCCGATGACGCCGATGCCGACGTTCTGCAGCTCGACGTTCCGGTCACAGGGCTTCATCAGCCGCATCATGCGGATTTTGAAGAATGCGGTCTCCTGCAAGGCGAGCAACTCGCGGAAAATACAGTAGGTCATGATTGAGGCTATGCCCTTGCGCCGGAAGCTCTCCTTGACCGCGATATCCCAGAGGCAGATGCCCTTGCCGGGCGGGTCCCGTTCGACGAACGTCCGTCCGATCTGCTTGCCGTCGAATGAGACATAGGCGTTGGCCTTGGTCTCGAGTATCTCGGTGGTGAGTTCGAGCTCCCGGCCGGCGAGGGGTCCTTCGAGCACCCCGATGTGCGTGTAGTCGAGCCAGTTGAATCTTGGGCCGATGCGGCCCGGGTTCCAGATGAACGGCGTCCTCGGTCCGCGGCCCCGGCGCAGCGATGCGGCAATGGGCCCGATGATCGGCCAGTTGGACAGGGCCATGGCTCAGCGCATCAGGCAGGGATTAAGCGTGACCGCTCTTTCCAGGGCATCCACGGCCTTCCCGATGAGACCCTTGTCCCGGTAGGCGATGCCGAGGTTGTGCCACGCGCCGAAGTGTCTGGGGTTGAGTTGCACGGCCTTCTGGTAGCAGCTTATCGACCCATCGAGGTCGTGCTTCTCGTAGTACGCGCGTCCCATGTTATACCGGGCGGCGGCGAAGCCGGGCTCCAGCCGGCAGGTCTCGCGGTACATGGCGATGGCTTTGTCATGCTGGCTCTGATTGAGATAAAGATTGCCCAGATTGAAGTATGCCTGGTAGTATTCGGGCCGGGCACTGATCGCGGCCTGGAAAGCACCCTCGGCATGTGCCGGGTCGCCCGTGTTCATGTAGGCGAGGCCGAGGTTGTTGGCGGCCTCGACGTAGTCGGGCCGGATGCTCAGGGCACGTTTGAAGGCTTCGATTGCTTCGGGCCAGTGCTGCATCATGACGTACGCGTTCCCCTGGTGGCAGTAAGCCTCGGCCGAATCCGGGGCAATCGCCAGAGCCCTGTCCAGGGCCTTGAGCGCGTCGCCCGGCTGCTCCTTGCGGAGATGACACGCGGCGATGCTGATATGCGTCTCGGGCGAGTCCGGCTTCAGCTCGAGGGCGCGGCGGAAGACCTCGATTGCCTTGTCACAGCGGTTCTGCGCAAAGCAGTGCGCGCCCAGGCTGGCATAGACCAGCGCAAACAGGTCGGCGCGGGCGAGCTTCCGGTTCTGCCCGGCCGACACGAAGGAGATGGGGAGCGGTTCGGTGACTTCCCAGTAGACGTTCCGGCCGGCGACCTGCACCTCAAGCTTCAATACGCCGTTCTCGATGAGGTAGCCGACGGCGAAGCCCAGTTTGCTGAGCATGATGCTGTCGAACGCGGCAAGCCCGAGCGAGTTGCCGGCGCCGGGCCGGTCGCCCGTGTACGCATCCAGTGCCTGCGTGAGGAGAAAGTCGTCTGAGACGCGACCGGGCTTCATGTGCCAGAGGATGCGCCGGGCCTCGATAAGGAGCCCGAGCAGCAGGTCGAGTCCCCTGTCCCGGTCCTCGAGCCGGCACCACTCGAAGGCCTGGAGCATCGCTGGCGATGACGTCAGGCGGTCGAACACCTGGTCGAGCTTCCGTCCGTATTGCACGAATTCCGTTTCCTGTCGGAGCCCCGCAGCGCAGAGCAGGCCATAGGCCAGGGCCGTAGCAGTGCCGAACTCGCGTTCGACCTCGTCCGTGGCGGCCACGAGCTCCAATCCTGAACGTGCGATGCGCCTGGGCCGTAGGTGCGGGCAGTCGATTATTTCTCTGAATCGTCCTTCCTCCGTTCCGGGAGCGAGGCCGAGCGCCCGCTGCGTGAGCGATTCGCGTTCATGGGAGCTGAGGATGACCTCATCCAAGCGTTCGCACACGAGTACGGCTTCGGCATGGGCACGCCCGATTTCCAAGTGTCGGGCCAGCGGCGACAGTCGATGGAACTCATCGGGCGCGTGGCGGAGGAGTCCGCCAGACCGGTCCAGGTCGGGTTTCCAGCCGGGCTGTCGGACGCCGTGATTGTAAGGAAGGCTCGCAGCGTAATGGCCGGACGACCGCTCTAGCGCATTCTCTACGTCGGCGACCGCACACGCGATACGTTGAACCGACGACGGACTGGGTTGTCTTCCGTGGGGGGCACGCGCCTCGGGCGTGGCAGCGCGCGCAGTTGACCGTTGCATTTCCTTCCCGGGCATGAATTCCACCGACTGACTTCATAAATTGTAGACGAGGTGGAACGCAAGTCAAGCCACGCAGTCGACGGGTAGTATTCTTATCTGTGTGTAACTTGGCTAGAAAAAAGGTCGGGCCGGGTGTATCCTTCTGGCCTGACCGAGTATATGACCGTAAGGCTATCAAAGCATGGAGGATAAACCCATGCCCGAACCCTACTATCTGCATCTGTCGAAGAGAGAATATATGGAACGCT
>Ga0315282_10001247_pt1 | contig 48683 bp, 35 predicted proteins | sample YL17G07_20_MG_FD_203693 | JGI IMG/M metagenome (GOLD analysis project Ga0315282, IMG submission 203693) | Sediment microbial communities from Yellowstone Lake, YNP, Wyoming, USA - YL17G07_20 | ecosystem: Environmental > Aquatic > Freshwater > Lake > Sediment | place: USA: Wyoming | collected...
CGCCGCCACGGATCACGGTCACACCCGTTCAAACGCAGGTGCCGATGTAGTGGAAACTCTCGGCCTGAAACGCCGATTTCGACCCCGCCAGGGCGGTTCCACCCCCCGAATCCGCGAAGTCGGGTTGGCGCTCTCTGTGGGAGGAGAGCCATCAGCAAGACGGCGCGCGGTGCACACCCTACGGACTCCCCCCATGTCATTCCCGCGCAGGCGGGAATCCATTGGCTCCGAGTGTGTTTGTGGACCCCCGCCTTCGCGGGGGTGACATACTCAAAGCGCTCTGTGCTGGACAATACTCAGCCCATCAGAGGCCCTTATCGTTCTCGACGTTGTCCGGGCGCTCAGGGCAGCGGCGACGCAAAATGATAGGTGCCTGAACCGACCTCAAAGACAGCGGCGTTGCCTTGCATTCCGATGGGTTTGACGCCTCGGGCTCTGGCGGCCGGGCCCCTTCCTTCGATCACGCTCTCCACGTCGCGAGCGGGGACGTAGACGGTTGCGACGGTATTAGCCGGAATTTCCACGTCGAGGATAAATGTGTCGCTCTTGAACGGAGTGCCGACCAGGGTCCGTGCGGATGCACGGTCCTGCGGCTGCGCGATGCGCCACGCCGTCGAGATCGGGCCTTGGATGGAATCGTAGCTTGTCCTGGCCCAGGACAGTCGTCCGCCGGGCTGCGGGTGGATGATGATGTGCTGGTAGCCGCTGTCCTGCGTATCGATGCCGCCGATGGTCTTGAACATCCACTCGCCGACGGCGCCGAAGGAATAGTGGGCAAAGGAGTTCATGCCGGGGTCCTGGAACCCGTTCTCCGGGGTCCACCCGTCCCACCGCTCCCAGATGCTCGTCGCGCCCTGCTTGATCGAGAAGCCCCAGGAGGGGAACGTCTCGTTGTGGAACAGATGATAAGCCACATCGGTGGCGCCGAATCGGGTCAGCGTAGCCATCAGGTCCTTGGTTCCGACGAAGCCGGTGGACAGATGCCAGTTGCGGTTGCGGATATCGTCCACAAGGTACTTCGCCGCCAGCTCTCTCTTCGTAGCACGGGCATCCTGCCCGTGATCCTGATTCATGGGCGGGACGCCCATGCTACTTTCGGGGAGCAGGTCGAAGGCGAGGGCCAGGACGTACACGGTCTGGGTGTCGCCCTTGATCCGGCCGTCGGCGGCGACGTAGGCGTCGTTGAAGGCCTTGGCAATCTCGTCGAAAAGCTGCTCGTACTTGCGGGCGTCGTCCTCCTTGCCTAACACGGCGGCCGCCTGCGCGACCAGTTTCGTGCTGCGGGCAAAGTAGGCGGTGGCCAGGACGTCCTTCGGTGTGTCGGCCTTGATGCTCAGCCAGTCGCCGTAACCCTCCGCCGGCCGGAGCAGACCGGGCGACGTGCCTTTGCAGTACTCAATCCACTTGGTCATGGCGTCGTAATGTTCGGCCAGAACGCGCGTATCGCCGTAGACCTGGTAGATCGTCCACGGGCAGATCACGCCCGCATCGCCCCAGGCGGCCGTGCCGCCGCCCACCGCCACCTTGCGCGGTGAGACATCGGAGAAGTTGCCGTCCTCGCCCTGGGCGTCTTCCACATCCACCAGCCACTTGGTGAAGAACGCCGAGACATCGGTGTTGTATGTGGCGGTGCGGACGTAAATCTGCGCGTCGCCCATCCAGCCCAGGCGCTCATCGCGCTGCGGACAGTCGGTGGGGATGTCGATGAAATTGGCTCGCTGCGTCTGGCAGATGTTGTGATAGAGGGTGTTGGCCATCGGGTCGGAACACTCGAAGTGCCCCGCGACCGGTGTGCTTGACGTCAGCTCCACGCCGAGAATCGTGTCAAGATTAGGCTTGCCGGGATAGCCGGTGACCTCGACGTACTGGAAGCCGTGGAAGGTGAACCGCGGCCGCCAGACCTCCGTGCCGCTGCCTTTGCAGATGTAGGTATCGGTGGCCCTCGCGCCGCGGAGGTTCGTCGTATAGATCGTGCCGTCGGGGTTCAGCCGCTCCGCGAATCGCAGGACGATTTTCTGGCCCGGCTTGGCGCCGGAGACTTTCAGGCGGACAAAGCCGGCGAAGTTCGTCCCCATGCTATAGACGTAGGCGCCGGGCTCGGGCTCGGCGATGCTGACGGGCCGGATCTGCTGAAACTCGCGCACGAGGACGCCGGGGTAAGCCTCGATCTTGGCGGCGATGTCTTCGCTCACGTCGACCGGCTGCCACGGCTTGAATGCGCTTTCCGTTCGATCCTTAGATGCTCGACGGCCCGAAATCTTGTCAGTCTCCAGGTACGGCGTGCTCCAGCCGGGGACTTCCTTCCTTGCGTCGTACGTCTCGCCCATCAGGAAGTCGCCTTCGACAATGGGGCCCGTGGTGGCGATCCAGGTCTTGTCGGTCGCGATGATCTTGGAGGTGCCGTCGGTGTACTCGACGTGCAGTTGTGCGAGGAATCGCGGGTCTTTGCCGTAGTGGTCGCGGATGTGCATCCAGCCGATGTGGCCGCTGTACCAGCCGTCGGCCAGGATGGCGCCGATGACGTTGAAGCCTTTGGCCACGGCGTCGGTGACGTCGAACGTGTTGTAGTAGACCCGCTTGTTATAGTCGGTCCAGCCGGGGGTGAAGTACGCGTTGCCTACCCGGCGGCCGTTGACGTACAACTCATAGTTGCCCAGCGCGGAGGCATAGACCGTCGCCCGCTCGATCGGCTTTTCCAGGACGAATTGCTTTCGCAGCAACTGCGCCGGCGGGAGGAACAGATCGCCGGGGACAACGCTGACGTCGCCCCACGGCTCTGTGCCGTAGTCGCCGATGACGCGGGCACGCGGCCATTTGCCGGCGTCGAAATCGACGTTCATCCAGTTGGCGCCGCCGGTGTCCGAAGCGCGCCACGTCCCGTCCGAGATGACGTTGACGCTCTGGCCGTCGGCAAACTGCAAACTCAGGATCGCGATGACACCCGCGGGATTCGGGGCCTCCCCTTCATTGTTCGCCTCGATGGCCAGCACGTTCTTGCCCGTGAGCAGGTTCTCCTTGACATCAGCCTCCACCGCCTGCTTGAAATTGTTGCCGTTGCGGATTCGCCGGCCGTTCAGGAACATCTTGAAGCTGTTGTCGGCGGCGACGGCGCAGGGGGCGGCCACAAGCTGTCGGCCCTCGGGCACGAGAAATTCCGTGCGGAAGTAACGCGTGGCGACGGGAGCGCCGCCGGTGGTGTCGGCCTCGGGGTACCAGATCCACTTGGCCTTGGTCAGATCGACCTTCCGCGTCTGGGCGTCGCGCTTGCGGGAGGCGTCGAAGCCGATCCACTTACCTTCCCAGTCGTTCGGGTCAAGCAGTCCCATCGTCCAGCCGGCCCGCTCGCTCCAGGCCGAAGGCTGGCCCTGCTTGTCCCAGACGCGGACTTTCCAGTAGCATCGCACCCGCGACTTCAGGGGCGCTCCCTGGTAGACAATCTGGTTTGATCGGTCCGAGGCGACCTTGCCGCTGTCCCAGAGGTCGCCCATGTCTTTGCCGAGCAGCTTCAGATTGCTGGCCACCAGGATTCGGTAGGCGCTCTGGACCTGGCCGCGTTGGTTCGACTGGACTGTCCAGCTCAGTCTTGGCTTCGTGGTGCCGATTCCAAGCGGATTGACCAGGTATTCACAGCCCAGGTTCCCCGGAGCCAGCCCGCTCGCCTGAATGATCGGCCGGGCATTCGCCTGGATTGCCATGAAACACCCGAGCAAGACCACTGTCACGATCATCGCAAGAAGTACGTTACGCGCTGCCATGATGGTTGACCTCCAAACAGAAGACAGCGAAGACTGGAAAACGAAAGCCGGAGCCAGAGATCATGGCTTCGGCGTTTGCTCTTCAACAATCGATCGCGGTGGCTCGGGGGGCCCGGCGGTGGTCTTGTGCGTCGCGCCGCCATAGATGAAACGCAACTTGCCGATATTGGGAATCCACCGCATCGAGACCAGCCCACGGACCACTCGCAGAACCGTATTTCTGCTGTTGCTTTGGAGTACGGCGGCCTTAATGCTCTGCGGCCAGGGAAACTCGAACCCGCTGGGCCAGTACACGAACAGGGCTCTGCCCACCATGTAGTACCGAGGCACGATTCCGGCCCGAGGAGGCTCCCAGCCGCGGTTGGCCACGGTGGGCCGATCCCACCACCGCCCGTCCTCGCTGTTGGGACTGTTGTCTCCAAGCACGAAGAACTCGTTGGCATTCAATCTGAACGGATTGCCTTCGACGGCCCTACCCCCGCGGCCGCCCTGGCCGTCGCCGGTGTAGTAGATGTCTCGAAAGATGGCCGTGTGTGAGAGCGTCATTTTCCCCGAGCCGAAAATCGACGCGCGAGGCGATGGCTCCGTGCCTTTCTCCAGGACGTTGGGCGTGCGACCCAGGTCGAGCGACAACAGGTTGCCATTGGCTTCGAAGAGCAACTGATGGTCCACATTTGCGAACTTGACCAGAGCAAACGTACCCGGCGGCGGGACGACGGCGCCCTTGCGGGCAAGGATCGTTTCCTGGCCGCCGCTGAATTTCGCCACGACCATCTCGCCGGAGAGGTCCAGCCAGGCCCTGTACTCGATGCCCTGCTTGCTCAAAGCGATTCCGATTCGTCCCTCTTTGCCGGTCGGCTCCACGTAGAAACGGACCATCAGGTCGCTGCATTGCGGCGTGCGGAGGTAGGTGTGAACGTCGTTGTACGCATAAGCGATGCTGAAGTCGTTTGCCGACGGCGCGCCATAGGTGAGCGTGCTCAGCGTGCCGGCGGGACAGTCGAGCTCAAGCTGCGTGGGATTCGTCGGACTGATCCGCCAGGCGGACCCCTCGAAATTGAAAGGCGGTCGCCAGCGATCCCCGTTGAATGCGCCCCGCTGGTCCGGGTTCACCGGCCGGAAATCGTTGTCGTAGACGGGCATCCACAACTCCTGCTGCACGGCGGGCGGTTTGCGCGAGATCAACCCGTCGATGTAGACGTCGCCGTCGACGATCTCCACCTGGTCGCCCGGCAGTCCGATCAGCCGCTTGATATAATTCTCCGATGGGTTGAGCGGATTCTTGAAAACCACCACGTCCCATCGCTTCGGATCCAGGAACTGGTAGACGCATTTGAGCACCAGGATTCGGTCTCCGTTGGCTACAGGTAGGACCTCGGAGCCCGACGTGAAAAACCCGCAACTGGGGCATCGCGTCGGAAACTTGACCCGCTCGGGGACGGGGGGAATCGTATCCTGCTGGTAACTGTAGAACTGCGGCACGAATCCATACTCGTACCGGTACCCGCACTGGGGGCAGCGCAGGCGGAAATGGGCCCCCATGAGCGTGTCGGCCATGCTCCCGGTGGGGATGCGGAACGCCTCCATGATGAAGGCCCGGAATACGAAGGCCAGAACGAAAGCCGTGATAAGCCATTCAAAGGCGTTGGCGACCTCTACCGCGCGATCCTTTTTGGCATGGGCCGGTTTCTTCTCGTCTGCCTTAGGCGTCTTGCTCGCAGCCATTGACTTGTACCCTGTCTATTTTGCCTTCCGCGGGCGGGACCGAACGGATGGTTCCGCGTCGCTTCCTATGGCACGCAGGCCTGCGAAACGGTCGCGGCGGCCGGTCATGCCCATAAGAAAGTGTCATTATGACGCCGCCGAGGCTCCCGGTCAACCTCCGTATTCTGTCTTCATGGGCGCCAGGCCCCCGCCCCGCGATCGCAGAGGCGGTTCGCGGGACCTGTCGCTTGGCTCACGGCCGCGGCGACCGTTATTCGCGGCATCGGCGCGCCGTCCTCTGTGCCGCCACGCAGGCACCGCCGGCCGCCGGAAAAATTTTTGCCCAAAAGTTCTTGCCGCATCGAAGTCTTTGCTGTATAGTGGGTTGCAGTGTTTTTATCCTTTCTGTTCCGGTGGTCTCATGCCTGGGAATTGTTCGTGAAATCGCAGGCGGGACTGCCTGAAGGGCGTTTGTCGGCTATGAGGGTCATTGAGGTCCTCAAATTGCTGTTGCACAAACCGGGTACGAGGCTGGTCGGACAGCGGCGCCCCGAACGCGGCCCGTATCCTGTCTCCCCATCGCTCTTTTCCTTCATGTGAGGTACTCTATGGCGACAGTCACCAAGAAAGAATTGATTGACCGGATTGCGGAACGCACCCAGGCCAAGCGCGTTTCGGTCAAGCGCATCATTCAAGCCTTTCTCGATGAAGTTATAAAAGAATTGTGTCATGACAACCGCCTGGAATTCAGGGATTTCGGTGTTTTTGAGACAAGGACGAGAGCCTCGCGGACAGCCCAGAACCCCAAGACCCTGGAGCGAGTGGAGGTGCCGACCAAGCGAACGGTGAAATTCAAGATGGGCCGGCTGATGCGGGAGCATCTGCACGCCGGAGCCCGCCAATCCGCGCAGGCGAAGTAGGGCCTGGTCAGGACCCCGCGCGTCGCGCCGCCGGCCGCAGATGCCGACAGAGATCTCGCTGCATATCTTCCAAAAGAGGAGTTATTCATGTTGGAAGGAAAGGTCAAGTGGTTCAACCCGCGCAAGGGGTACGGATTCATCGGCACAGCCGACGGCCGGGATGTCTTTGTTCACTACTCCAGCATCACCAGCGAAGGATTCAAGACGCTGGATGAGGGCGACAGTGTGCTTTTTGACGTGATCGAGGGTGAAAAGGGGCTGCGGGCCACCAACGTGGTGCCGAAACCCCCATCGCAGAAACAGACGCAATGAATCGGTACGGATTGCAGAGGAGGGAGAGGACCGCTCGGCGTGCCCGAGACGCATCCGTTGTGCCCCTGTACGGCTCCCCCGGCATTTGGGTCGCAATCCGTGACGTTTTCCCGTCGATGATTCCTTTATGCGGACTCTTGCGTCCCGGGCGGATCCGTTGTATAATGGCAGATGAATCGTGAGAGAGTACTATGATCGGCAGCAGTTGCCAATCCGGACTTGACTGCAGCGTGCTGGTGCTCAACAAGCACTACATGGCCATCCGCATTATCGGCGCCCGACGGGCGTTCTCCCTCCTATGCCGCGACCTGGCGGAAGTGATTTCGCTGGAGAAGGGCGATTACGCGAATTATGATTTCAAGGACTGGCTCGAGGTGAGCCGGTTCCGGTACCAGTTTGAGCCTGACGCCTACGATTGGGTATCGACCGTGAATCTCTACGTCGCCGTGCCGAGGATCATCCGGCTTCTGTTCTACGATCGGCTGCCGCGCAGTGAAGTCAAGTTCAACCGGCGAAACATCTTCGCCCGCGACAAGAACCATTGCCAGTACTGCGGCAAGCGATTCCCCACCACCGAACTATCCCTCGACCACGTGATCCCCCGCAGCCTGGGCGGCAAGGCCACGTGGGAGAATATCGTCTGTGCCTGTGCCGCATGCAACGTCAAGAAAGGCGGCCGCACGCCCAAGCAGGCCAACATGACCCTGATCCAGAAACCCGTCAAGCCCAAGCACAGCCCGCTGCTGCACATTCACCTGGGCCACCAGCGATACCACTCCTGGAAGCAATTCCTCGACCACGCGTACTGGTCCGTCGAGCTGCGATAGTCTGTCGGCTGTGCCGGATAGCGCTCTCTCCCCGGCGGGCGGAACACTTCTCTGTGCACTCGCATCAAAGGATGCCGCGGATTTTGTCACCTCTTTTCATCATTCGCACTCTATGATAATGACGGCAGCGATTGCAGGTATGTGAAGAGGCTGCAAATGAGCGACGGAACAAGTGAAGGCGAACTGCTGCAGGCGACTCTGGCGGGAGACAAAGACGCGTTCGGCGCCGTCGTCCAGCGGTATCAGTCGCTGGTTTGTGCGATTACCTACAGCGCCACAGGTGACATCGGCAGGAGTGAGGAACTGGCCCAGGAAGCCTTTCTCAGGGCGTGGCGAGGCCTTGGGCAACTGGACGATCGGGGCAAATTCCGGGCCTGGTTGTGTACCATCGCGCGAAACCTCGTCCACCAGTCGATCCGGGATCGGTCCAGGGATGTAAACGATGCGGCTGAAGACCTGGAGAAAGCCGACAGCCTGACGGCCTCCGCGCCCGACCCGGGCGAGACAGCCATAGATAAGGAACGGCAGGAAATCGTCTGGGCGGCCGTGCGGCGGATTCCTGAGAAGTACCGCGAGCCGCTCATCCTTTTCTACCGCCGGCAGCGGTCGGTCAGCCAGGTGGCCGCCGACCTTGGCCTGTCCGAGCCCGTCGTCCGCCAGCGGCTCCACCGCGGCCGCCAACTGATCCGCAGTGAGGTTGCCTCGCTCGTGGAAGATACCCTCACCCGCTCCGGCCCGGGCAAGACCTTTGCCATCGCGGTTATCGCCGCCTTGCCGGCACTGGGCACGCAGACCGCCAGCGCCGCCGTCGTCGGCCTGGCCGCCAAGGGCGCTCCCGCCGCCAAGGCTGTGCTTGCCGCAAGTCTCAGTGGCGCCATTCTTGGGCCGGTCATCGGGGTCCTCGGCGGCATTCTCGGCGCGTGGTGCAGCATCAAAAACACCAACTCGCCCCGCGAGCGTCAGTTCATGATCCGAATGACCATTTGTGTGTGGCTGCTGCTCTTCGCGCTGATTGGCTTGCCACTGACGCTGGCCCTTGCCGGGCTCATCCCCAAGTGGGTCTATTGGTCGTGTTTTGCGGTGTTCTTCACGCTTCTGCTGCCCCTGATCGTCTGGGGCAATGCCCATCAGCGGCGGATCCAAATCCAGGACGGCACGTACCGCCCGATTGAATACGCGTCGGCGCGCTTCACCCGGCCGGGAATCTACGGAAGCTTCGGCGGCAGCATCTTCGGCTCGACCCTGTGGCTGCTGATCCTGGCAGCTCTTGCGCAGGACTGGGTATCCTTCGCGATGATCCTCGCTTGCGACATCCTCCTCTTCTTAGCGGCTACGGCGACCACTCTCCACAGCCCTGAGCGATACTGGCTTGTCTCTGTCCTAACGCTCTGTGCGATGATGGCCGTGACATTGGCTGCCGTCAATCTTCGCTGGGTGGCATGGGCGCGTGCCTACCGCCGATCCGCCGCCTACGAGCCAACGAACGATGTCAGCCTGTTGACCATCAACCTGATTATCCTCGGCCTCTTCCTCGCCCTTCTTGCTCTCTTCGTGACGCAGTACGCCAGGCACAAAGCCACGAGGAGGAGTCAAGCGTCCGATAGCGGCAGATGAGACCAGCGTGGATCCCCAATAGGCTGCACACAGTCCACTCCTGCACATCCACCTCGGCCACCAGCGATACCACTCCTGGAGGCAATTCCTCGACCACGCCTGCTGGCCCGTGGAGCTGAAGTGGGGCAATTCCGCCCGGCGCCCGGACCGATAGGCCCGCCCGGACAGCAGGGGTGGGATTCTGCCCGAGATCAGAAATTGCGTCACGTCTTTGACCTGTGCGTAGTCTATGATGTCAGTCCGAGCAGATTCGGCATTCTCAAGGGGCTGCCAATGAACGACTTGATGAGCGAAGCCCAGTTGCTGCAGGCGAGCGCGGCCGGGAGCAAGGATGCGTTTGGCGCCGTCGTCCGCCACTATCAGGCGCTCGTTTGCGCGGTCACGTACAGCGCCACCGGCGACTTCAGCAAGAGTGAGGAGTTGGCCCAGGAGACCTTCATTCGGGCTTGGAGAAACCTCCGGCAACTGGAGGACCCGGGCAAGTTCCGCGTTTGGCTGTGTACGATCGCGCGGAACCTGGCCAACACGTCGCTCCGAGGAAGCCGGAGGGGTGCGGCCCATCCGCTCGAAAGGGCGGCAGGGCTGTCCGCCGCCGGGTCGGGACCTGATGAAGCAGCACTGGCGAAGGAACGTCAGGAGATTGTCTGGGCCGCGGTCGGCCGCGTCCCCCTGAAATATCGCGAGCCGCTTGTGCTCTTCTATCGCCGCCAGCGGTCCGTCAGCGAGGTCGCCGCCGATCTCGACCTGTCGGAAGAGACTGTTCGCCAGCGGCTCCACCGGGGCCGGCAGCTCATCAAGGTCGAGGTCTCGTCGCTGGTGGAAGACACGCTGGTTCGCTCCGGACCGGGCAAGACCTTCGCCGTCGGGGTCGTTGCGGCCTTGCCCGCACTGATCACGGCGCCTGCCAGTGCCGCCGTCGCCGGCATCGCGGCCAAAAGCGCCCCGGCCGCCAAGATGCTCGCCGCAGCCGGTTTCTTCTACGCAATTCTCGGTGCAATTTTTGGATTGCTCGGCGACGTCTTAATCGGCGACGTCCTCGGCTTGCGGCTGAGCCTCATGAACCCCGACTCGCCTCGCGAGCACCGGCTCATGATCCGAATGGCCATCATCTGGTTGCTGCTGTTCTTGGCGTTGCTCGGTCTGCTGACGCTGGCCTTTACCGGGCTCATTCCCATGTGGGCCCTCGGACCGTGCCTGGCTGTGTACTTCGTCCTCCTGCTGGCTCTGATCCTCTGGGCCAAGGCCGGTCAACGACGAATACGGGCCGAGGAGCACACTGAACGCCTGCCGACGCGCATCAACCTGGGAGGGCTCTATGGGGGCGTCGGCGGCGGCATCTTCGGCGCGACCGGGTGGCTGCTGGTCCGGGCGTGGCTTGCGGAGGATTGGGTGTCCCTCGGCGCGATTCTCGCCTTGGACATCCTCGTCTTCCTTGTTGTCACCCGAGTTTACATGCATATCCGTAAATGGCGTTGACCCGCCGCTGTCCTGACGGTCTGTGTTCTCGCGGTCATGACACTGACCCCACTACGGACTAATCAAGCTATGACCGCAGCGGCCTGCTATTCCGTCTCCGGCTCGTCGGCGGGATCGCAATGTACTTTGTGGGAAGGGAACAGGATGGACTTGCCGCAGGTCTTGATCCAAGTCCAATGCAGGACGATGTGCAGGAGAATCACACAGATGAACAGGGTCGCCAGCACAAAGTGAACGTCGCCCCAGTTGTGGCGTCGCAGGCCGAGCCATTCGCCGGCCTCGCCGCCGGGTCGCCCGCCACGAAAGCCCCGACCATGGCCGCCTGAGCCCGACGGAAGCACCCATCTCAGAATCGTCCCCGTCACGGCCAGCAGAAGCAGATTCACCAAGCCGATCGAATCCACAACGAAGTTCAATGTCACGCGTTTCATCGGGATACCTGAAATTGCATCACGTTGAGTGTTCTATGCCAGTCTGCTACTGGCCTCATAATGTACTCATTTCCCGAGGTTTTTCCAGCTTGTCCTCAAATAGGGCCGCCAACCCCGTCTCGGTCGGTGATCCAGGGAGGCCGGGCCGCCGCGCCCCTTGGCCTGTGTTGCCCGCATGGGTGTTCAACCTCTTGTGGCGCAAGGACTTATGACAGTCGCTGGCCTGCGGCCTGACACCGCGATTACGCCTCTGCGCTGTCATTGGGTAACCTTGACAGGGGCGGCTGCGGCCTCAGCGTCTGGTAATCTGGGCAATTTCGCTTGCATTCGTCGTCCCGTAGGTCTACAATGAGGATGGTTAAACGCACGGACCTTGCGCAAAGCAGACCGTGTGGGAGAAGTTGGAGGAGTATTGAAATGAGGCGAATCGCGATTGTTTTCCTGATGGTGGTGTTCGGTCTGGGCAGTTCCGTGGTCTTGGCCGGACCTGCACCCGGCAAAAGCGGCACGCCGGCGAGGCCAACCCAAAGCAAGCCCAGCCAGTTACGCCCTGCAGTGGCGAGCCCCGCGCCGGTGGACACGTCCAAGAGCAAGTCCCCCCAGGCGAGCTCCACGTCGTCGGGCTCCTCGCAGGCGAGCTCCGAGCCGAATTCTTTGCTGATGCAATTCGGCCCGTCGGGTTCGACGACGATGACTGTGCCGGCTCCCTCGGCCGTGATGCCCGCGCCGGCCAGGCGCGCGCGGACGGGCTCCTCGGCCGTGACATTCGCATCGCCGACGTTCGTGCGGCCGACTTCTTCCTCGGTGACCTACACTCCGGTGGGTTTCACCTCCGTAGGCTACACGCGACCGACGTTCGCGTCGCCGACCTTTATGCGACCGGCCTTTACGTCGTCAACCTTCACGTCGCCGGCCTTTACATCGCCCGCGTTTATGTCATCGACTTTCACATCGCCGACCTTCTCGCAGATGGGATCCGCGCAGGAGGAGCACAACTGGCCAAACTACGCGTCGATGCATCCGGAACGCTCCGGGAAGTGATCGTGGCCCTCTCCGTCTTCGGGCAGGCGAAATGAGTGCAGACAGGCCGGGGCATGCGCCCGGCCCTTCCTCTATCCTCAGGTGCAGGAGGTATTTGCGCCTGGGGACTGCGCGCGACGGGGGCGAATCTGCGGCATGAGTTGATTTTTCCCGTTAACGTCGGGGCTGGCACAGCGTCATAATAGACTGAGCAGCAGAGATCACCCTCGGCGGATATAGCCGGATGGCAGGCAATGCGGGTGAGATAAGCGTGAGCGGAACCGACGATCTACGGAGCGGCTTTGAGGTGGCCTGATGGGAGCACTTTGGCAGGAGGTCCGATACGGCATCCGGATGCTCAGAAAGACACCGGGGTTTACCGCCATTGCCCTGATCACCCTCGCGATTGGCATCGGCGCCAACACGATCATGTTCAGCGTGGTCAATGTGCTGCTCTTTCGCCCGACGCTCGTGCAGGACCCCGATCGACTGGCGCTCTGCACAGACCGCACTGGGTACAACCCCTTTCCCTATTCCATCTACGTTGACATGCGGGAGAATAATCCGGCGTTCAGCGACATGATGGCCTATGACCCGGACTTCGAATTCCTCACCCTGGTGCAGGGGAATGTCGCCCGGCGAGCCTATGCGATGTTTGTCTCGGCCAATTACTTCTCATTCCTGGGCGTGGCGCCTGAGTGCGGGCGCGCATTTCTGCCCGAGGAGGAGCAATATGGCGGTGAGCCGGTGGCTGTCTTGGGCTACCGCCTCTGGCAGCGGCAGGGCGCCGATCCCGGCATTGTGGGCTCGCAGATCGCCATCAACGGCACGTTCTTTCGAGTCATCGGCGTCGCGCCGAAGCGATTCACCGGTACAACGGTCATCGGACCCGACCTCTGGCTGCCCATGGGGTGCTTCGGTCTCGTGGGACATCCGGGTCAGCAGAAGCCGGAGAGGATGCCAAGCGAATGGTGGAACTATCCGGGCGTTGCGCCGGTGGGGCGGCTCAAGCCCGGCCTCACCGCGTCCCTCGCGCAGGCCCGCCTGCAGTCTCTATCCCCTCGCCTCAAGGAGATCAGCCCAAGATCGTGGACGTTCAGCGGCACGCTGTATCTCAGCCGCCTGCCCAGGCTCAGCACAGGTAGCGGCGACGACACTGCCTTCCTGTCGGGCGCGAGCCTGTTCCTGATGGGCATCTCTGCGACAGTCCTTTTGATCGCCTGCCTGAACCTGGCAAATATGGCCATTGTTCGAGGGGCCGCAAGGCATCGGGAGATCGCCATCCGCATGGCCATCGGCTCAGGTCGCCTGGCCATTATGCGGCAGTTGTTCGTCGAGTCCCTTCTCCTGTCGCTGCTCGGAGGGGCCTTGGGACTGGTCCTTGCTTTCTGGGGCACGAGGGCCTTGAACGCATGGGTGGCGATTCCAATATCCGGCATGGAGCCAGTCAGCTTGCCGAGAACAGGTCTCGATCTCCGCGTGGTGGCTGCCACGCTGGGCTTTTGTGTGATTGCTGGTGTGCTCTCCGGCCTGAGGCCCGCCCTGCAGCTTTCGCGGCGGGGTACCTTTGCCGACTTGAAGCAGTCCGGCAGCGAGGCACTCCGATCAGCCGGAAGGATGCGCCGGCCTCGCGGCTTGTCCGTCGTCTGCCAGATTGCCCTGTCCGTCGTGCTCGTCATGGGCGCGGCGCTCTTCACCCGCAGTGCCCAGCAGGCCAGCCCGGGCAGCTCCGGCTTGAACCCCGGCGGCAAGCTGCTGATCAGGCTCGATGCACTCGCGGCAGGCTACGACCTGGCTCGCACGCAGCAGGTCCACGAGGCTCTGGCCGATCATTTGAAGTCCATACCTTCCGTCCGAACGGTGAGCTTGTCCGCCTCATTCCCCTTCGGCAACGGAGGGTCCAGCGGCTCCGTCAGCGAGTATGCGCCCGGAGCCGAAATGGATAGGAACGAGGGGACGGACGAACAGGCCATATCGATGATGCCGTCGGCGGAGTCAACCGACGCGTACACTGTGGGCATTGACTACTTCGAGGCGATGGGAATGTCCCTGTTGCAGGGTCGTGCCTTCGACCGTCTCGACTGCGTCCCCGGCGCAGAGAAGGTAGCGATCATCGACGAGAGCCTGGCCCGCAAGCTGCGGCCGGATGGGAACGCCCTCGGTTGCCTGATCGAGTACCGCCGGTGGCGTTCCTCGCCAACGCCGTACCGGGTCGTTGGGATCGTGCCAACCCTGCGGATTGTCTCGGACAACGGCTTCAATCCGTCCCAACTCTATTGGCCGATGGCTCCGGACATCCGGCCTGCGTTCATCCATCTTCGCATCGACGGCAAGATGCGGAGCGCCGAAGTCGCCCTCTTGCAGAGGATTCCCGCGGAGATTCGCAAGGTGGACCCACACATTCCGATCTTATCGGCGGTCACCCTGGCGGACTGGCACCGCAGCAATCCCTTCGTCTGGCTCTGGGGATTCGGTGCGCGACTGGCAGTTCTCTTCGGCGCGATGGCCCTGTTCCTGGCGTCGCTGGGTATCTACGCGGTCAAAGGCTACATGGTCGCATCCCGGACCCCGGAGATCGGGATTCGCAAGGCCCTCGGCGCCACGCACTGGAGCATCATGGGCATGGTCTTACGCGAAGGGACAGTGCTGACGCTCGCAGGACTGATCGTCGGCCTGTTCCTGGCCTTGGCCACAGGACGTCTGATCGCCAGTCTGCTCTACGGCGTTCATCCAGTCGATCCGATCAGCATTGCCGCGACCGTGACGCTGCTGGGCGCCGCTTCACTCCTGGCCGGCTATATTCCCGCCCGCCGGGCCGCGAAAGTCGATCCGATGGTGGCGCTACGATGTGAGTGAAGGGAGTTGTCAGTTGACAGTTCCCAACTCACAGTCGACTGACAACTGAGAACTGTCCACTGACAACTGACAACCGGAGTCATGCGATGAGGACTTTGTGGCAAGACGTTCGTTTCGCCGGACGGATGCTGAAGAAGTCACCCGGCTTCACGGCGATCGCGCTGATCACCCTGGCGATCGGCATTGGGGCCAATACGATCATGTTCAGCGTGGTCAACGCTCTGCTGTTTCGCCCTATGCACGTAAAAAACCCGGATCGGCTGGTGCACTGCGGGATCCGCAATTTCGGCTTTGTCACCTATGCGATGTACGCTGACATGCGCGACGACAATCCGGTGTTCAGTGATCTTATCGCCCACAACTATGGCTCCTACCGTGGTACCTGGGTGCAAGGCGACATGGTAAGACACATGGATCTGCTGTACGTCTCGACCAATTACTTCTCCGCGTTGGGGGTGACTCCCGCGTACGGGCGGACCTTCTTGCCCGAGGAGGAGCGGTATGGCGCCGAGCCGGTCGTTGTCCTGAGCTATCAGTTCTGGCAGCGGCAGGGCGCCGATCCGAGGATCGTGGGCCAATATGTGAACATCAACGCCAGGCCTTGCCGGATCGTCGGTGTCGCGCCGAAGGGATTCACAGGTACGGCGGCCGCGGGGCCGGATGTCTGGCTGCCCCTGGGCGCTTGTGGACTTGTCGATCACTACGATGAGGAAAGGCCGACCGGAAGGAGACAGGCGATCTGGGACTACCCGCCGGTCCTGTTGGTGGGACGGCTCAAGCCTGGTTTGGACATGCTTGCGGCCGAGGCACGCCTGCAGGCTCTGGCGCCGCGCCTGAAGGACAGCGACCCCAGGCGGTGGAAGGACGACTCCAAGCTGTATCTCGCCCGGTTGGCCAGGCTGAGCACGGGGGATGACGACTTCGGCGAAAAGAGAATACTGGGCATTATGAGTTTGGTTTTGATGGGAATCTCCGGGGTCGTCTTGCTCATCGCCTGCCTGAACCTGGCGAATATGATTACCGTTCAGGGGGCGGCGCGGCAGCGGGAAATCGCCATCCGCATGGCCATCGGGGGAGGACGCCTGCGCATCATTCGGCAGTTGCTCATCGAGTCGCTTCTGCTGGCGTTGTTCGGAGGGGTTCTGGCGTTGATCCCTGCCTTCTGGGGCGTCCGAATTCTCAACGCCTGGCTCGCGACGGGAACCCTGCCAATTCAATTGACGACCTACTTTGACGTACGCGTCCTGGGAGCCACCCTGGGATTCTGTCTCATCGCTACTGTGCTTTCTGGTCTCAGACCGGCCCTGCGTCTGTCGGCACGTGATGTCATCAGCGACTTGAAGGAGTCAGGCGGCGGGGTGGTCCGGTCAACGCGTAGAAGACGGCGGCTCGTCCCTCGCGGCCTGTCGGTGGTCTTTCAGATTGCGCTATCCGTCGCGCTCGTGATGATCGCGACTTTGTTTACCCGCACGGCGGTGAAAGCCGCTGGGGCCGATCCGGGCTTTGGTCTGGCGGGCAAGCTGGTGGTTCAGATGTACCCGCTCGCGGGCGGGTACACTCACGCGCAGGCCTCGACGGCTTGTGAGATGTTGGCGGAGCGCCTGGCGGGGATTCCCGGGATTCAGGCCGTGGGCATGTCCACGTGTTTTCCCGTCGGCGACACACGCCACGGCTTTTCGCAACAGATCGTCGCGTACGAACCCGGGGTCGAAGACGACCTCTCCAAGAATCTGCTGGCAAAGGGACCGATGGTATTCGAGGTGGACGGTGGTTATTTCCAGGCGATGGGCATTCCGCTCCTGCAGGGCCGGCCTTTCCGCCGTCTCGACTATGCCCCCGATGCGGAGCGGGTCGTGATCATCGATGAGCATCTGGCTCGCAAGCTCCGACCGGACGGCAAGGCCGTGGATTGTCTGATTCAACATGGCTGGGGCTCGGAGCTGGACCTGTGCCGAGTGGTTGGGATCGTACCGAGTCTGCGCTCTCTCTCGGGCGATACATCGGATTGGTCCCACCTTTATGAGCCGCTCCGCGCCGACCATGTGCCCATCTATATTCACGTGCGAGTTGCCGGTACGGCGCCGCAGGCCGAGGTGGCCCTCGTCCGGAGCATCGGCGCACAGATTCGCAAGATCGATCCGCGTCTGCCGGTCGTGTCGGTAACGAGCCTGACAGACCAGCACCGCAATGGCTCGACTGTGCGACAAGTCGGAGTGGCCGCCAGGTTGGCAACCATGTTCGGGATCATGGCCCTGTTCCTGGCGGGCCTCGGCCTCTACGCGGTCAAGGGCCACATGGTCGCGTCGCGCACTCCCGAGATCGGGATTCGCATGGCCTTGGGGGCCACCGGACGGGACGTTCTTGTCCTGGTGTTTCTTCAGGGCGTCGCATCGACGTTGATGGGATTGTCGATCGGAATCCTGCTGGCGGTCGCTCTGGCACGGGTGATTCGCAGCGGGCTTTACGGCATCAGCCCCATCGATCCTGTGAGCATTGGCGCCACGGTGGCGCTGCTCGCGGTCGTCTCCCTTCTGGCCGGCTACATCCCCGCGCGCCGGGCGGCCAGGATCGACCCCATGGTGGCGTTGAGATACGAATAGGACGAGTGGTCAGTTGTCAGCAAGACGGCCGGCAACTGGCGACGGAGAACCCACAACTGGGAACTGACAACTGGAGTCATGCAATGACGACCTTGTGGCAGGACATTCGGCTCGGATTGCGGATGATCGCGAGGAATCCCGGGTTCACAGCGGTGGTGGTTCTGATTCTGGCGGTCGGGATCGGTGCCAATACGGCGGTCTTCAGCGTGGTCAACGCCGTAGTGCTTCGGCCACTGCCGTACAAGGACCCTCGCGGGATTGTAGCCCTCTGGCGGCAGACGAAAGACGGGGAGAGACGCCCATACCAGCAGGACTTTCTCGCCTGGCGGCAGCAGAGCCGGGTATTTGAGTCTCTGGCCGGACACGGGCGCCAGCGTTTCTATGTCACCGGGATAGACAGGCCCCGCGAAATCTGGATGGATGCCGTATCCTCCAATCTCTTCCCGTTGCTGGGGACTGTGCCCCTGCTGGGCCGCACGTTTGCGCCGGAAGAGGAACAGCCGGGAAACGAGCGGGTCGTCGTTCTGAGCCACGCCTTCTGGCAGAGCGATTTCGGCGGGATGCCGGAGACCATTGGCAAGATTATGAATCTCGACGGCAGGAGCTACACGATCATCGGCGTGATGCCGCCTCGCTTTGAGTGGCCCTTTGCACAATCTTCGCCGTTCTGGGTGCCTCTGGTGTTCCAGCCGGATCGCATATGGCCGTCGGGACGCCCCGTGGCTGCAGTGGCCCGTCTGAAGACGGGCGTCACACTGAAGCAGGCCCGAGCGGAGATGGCCGTGGTCGCAGATCGCCTGAGACAGACGGATTCCAAAGCCGGCGCCGAGTGGACTATTGGCATCGACCGGCTCTCCAACAAAGTCCTGACCGGAGATCGCAAGCTGCTGTTGCTGCTGTTGCTCGGTGCCGCGGCGTTCGTGCTTCTGATCGCCGCCAGCAACGTGGCCAACCTGTTCCTGGCCCGCGCCACCGTGCGCCAGCGGGAGATCGCCATGCGCGTCGCGCTGGGGGCCTCGCGGGGCCGGGTGGTGCGGCAGATGCTGACGGAGAGCCTGGTGCTGAGCGTGGGGGCGGGCCTCCTGGGTCTTCTCGTGACGCTTGCGACCGTCAAGGGACTGGTGCGTCTGTGTCCCGCCGACATCCCGCGCCTGAGGGAGACGGGGGTCGATTTGTCCGTTCTGGCTTTCACGCTGGGCACGTCCGTGCTGACCGGCCTACTCTTTGGCATGATGCCGGCCTGGCGAGCCTCCGACGTTCACATGGGCCAGGCGCTCAAGGAGGGCTGGGGCCGGTCCGGGACGGGGCGCGGCTGGCGGCGCGTTCACGGCGGGCTGGTCGTCTCTCAGATTGGACTGTCTCTGATTCTGCTCGTTGGGGCGGTGCTGCTGGTTCGGAGTCTGATCGCTTTGCAGAGACTGGACCTGGGTTTCCGGCCAGAGAACGTGCTAGCTACGGAGATTCGACTGCCGCTGGCGAAGTATCCGGAGCCGGAGCACTGCGCGGCCTTCTTTGATGAGCTGCTGTTGCGAGTCCGGGCCCTTCCCGACGTCCGCTCAGCGGCCCTGGTCAGCGGCGATCTTCAGTTAGGCGCGATGGACTCGGACCTTTCCTTCTCCGTTCCAAGTCACGCTCCCGCCAACCCGGAGGAGACGCCCTGCGCAAAGTGGATCACTGCGAGCCCCGCCTTTCTTGAGACCATGGGCATCCGACTGCTCCGGGGTCGTGCGCTCACCGAAGAGGATGGACCTGGCACGGTGCTCGTGGACGAGCACCTGGCGCGCAAATACTTTCCCGATGCCGATCCCATCGGGCAAAAGCTGACCCATGACGAGGGCCAAATGGTAATGACTATCGTGGGGGTCGTGAGCACGACCAGGGATTTCCAGACGACGGACCCGCCGGATGGTGCGCTCTATATGCGGCTGGGCCAGAGTTACCAGGACATGGTTCTGGTTGCGCGGACGAGCGGCGACCCCATGCGGCTGGCCGGCGCGCTGCGTGCGAATGTCGCCGCGATGGAGAAGGACGACGTCATTGTGAGGCTGGGCTCCCTGGAGACGACGCTCTCCGGAATGCTGGCGCCCCGGCGGTTCAGCATGATCCTGCTGACCCTCTTTGCGGGCATTGCCCTGATTGTGGCGACGATCGGAATCTATGGCCTGCTGCAATACAGCACGACACAGCAGACTCATGACATCGGGATTCGCATGGCCCTGGGCGCCGGGAAGACCGATATCCTGCGGGCAGTGCTGGTGCAAGGGCTCATCCTCGCGGGCATCGGCGTGGTCACCGGCCTGGCTGGAGCGTCGGTTCTGACCCGCGTCCTTTCCAGCCTGCTGTATGACGTGACGCCCACTGATCTGCCGACCCTTGTGTGCGTGTCGCTCCTGTTGACCGGCATCGCCCTGGCGGCCAGTTACATCCCCGCCCGCCGGGCCGCGAGGATTGATCCGATGGTCGCACTGAGATATGAGTAGGAACGGGACAATGGAATACTGGGTTAACAGACCGGCGCTCCTGCACTATTCCAGTATTCCACGTTTGTCACTTCGCCATGCACGATTTACGATTTATGATTTGGCAATGGCCGGAGCCAAGTCGCAATTTGTAAATCGCAATTTGTAAATCACAGATCGTCAGTCCTTCAACTCGCGGACCCAGATGTTGCGGTAGCGGACGGGGTTGCCGTGATCCTGCAGTTGGATCGGGCCCTTGTCGCCGTGAGCCACGTAGTCGGTGACGGTGTGGGCGTTGACCCAGCCGGTGCCGCCTTCGAGAGTGACGTGGTCCTGAATGAGGACGCCGTTCTGGAAGATGGTGAACGTGGCCTTTCGCGTGACCTTGCCGTTCCTATCGAAGAACGGGCGATGGTAGATGATGTCGTAGCTTTGCCACTCGCCCGGCTTGCGGCAGGCGTTGACCAGGGGCACGGCCCGGCCGTAGAGCGCCCCGCACTGCCCGTCCGGGTACGTCTTGTTCTCATATGAATCGAGGACCTGGACCTCGTACTGTCCCTGGAGAAACACGCCGCTGTTTCCGCGGCCCTGGCCGTCGCCTTCCACCTTCGAGGGCGTCATGAACTCCACGTGCAGTTGGCACGAGCCGAATTCCTGCTTGCTCTGGATATAGCCGGCGCCTTTGACTGACTCCATGTACCCGTCGCCCGCGATCCACTTGGTAGGTTGGCCCTTGGTGTCTGTCCAGTTGGCCATGGAGGTCTGGGTCCCGTCGAAGAGCACAGTCGCATCAGAAGGGGGACTGCTGCGTCTGCCACCGGGGGTGATGATCGGCGGGGCGGGGCGATTCACATCATGGACCATCCACCGGCCCGTCGGCGTGTCCACGTACTGGACCGTCGGCTTGGGCTCGGCCTTTGCGGCTGCTGCCGCCGGCTGGGTCTTGGCCGGCTCAACCTTTGCCGTTGCGGCCTTGGACCCCTCGTTCGTAGCGCATCCGGCGATCATCCCGATCACGCAGATGCCTGCCACCACCAACAATACTCTGCTCATAATTGCTCCTTTGCATTTATGATTTACGATCGACGATTTACGATTGCTCTAGGCACGTCCAGAGCCTGCCACGAGGGCCAAATCATAAATCGTAAATCGTCAATCGTCAATCCCCGGGTAGGTCCCATTGCAGGAGATCAATTCTTGGCTTGCTCGAGGGCCTTGTCCAGTGCGACGAAACCCGGCTGCCACTCGTTCAGGCGCGTGACGTTCTTCTTCTTGGCGATGGTCAGGAACTGATCGTACGTGTCCTTCGCCGATTGGGGCATGGGCCAGTCGGCGTTTGCCGTCTTGGCGGCGTCGCGCATCTCATTCCATCGCATCAGGAACGTGTACATCACCGGGAGCTGCGCCACCTGGACGCGGAACCGCAGCTCGGCATTGTCCTGGACCGCCGCCTCGGCGGCCTTCAGATTCTGCCAGCCGCGGGAGAGCGTGTCGAGACTCAGGTACTTGGCGTAATGCTGCTCGAAGCAGCCGAGCCAGTCGCCGCTCTGCTCGACGGCGTCATGCGTGACTTTCAAATACGCCTTGATGTGCGGCGCCGCCGGGCCGTAGTAACCGTCGATGAATTCGTTGATCAGGGCCTCGCCGTCACGGCTGGGGTCCCACAGCAGCTTGGCGAGCACCCAGGCCCGCAGCTCGGCCATTTCCGCGCCGTAGGTTCCGTACGCGCCCTGCTCGAAGAGGCCTTTGACGTTGTGGTCGGCGAAGAATTTCACGTTGGGCCCGAGGACCCGCAGGTTCGGGTGCGGCATGATGTAGTGCCGGAAGTTCGTCGTGTAGTCCCAGATGTAAAGCCGCTTGCAGATCGGCGACCAGCCGACAATATCGTCGCGGAACGCCTTGTTGCGATCATCGGCCAGCGGCTTGGCGAAGGAGCACTCGATGCTGCACAGTTGGACGATGACATTGTCCCGCGGCTTGGTAATCTTCGGCGGCTTGCGGGTATATTGGTAAGCCAGCGTGCTGATCGCGACATTGGGGAACTCCTGCTCGATGTCTGCCGCCACCGCGTTGACGAACCGCAGCATCAGGCCGGCGGGACTGCCTTCCTCCTGCTCGATCGCGGCGCAGTTCTTGCATTTGCAGTTGCCGATCCAGTCGTTCTGGGAGACCGAGGCGATGGTCGCGGCGGGGTTCTTCCGCAGCCGCTCCTTCAGGTTCTTGACCAGCTCCTTGCGCATCTCCTCATTCGTCAGGCACAGTTGCGCGTGGTCGGTCGTGCGCTTGCCGTCGATCTCGCTGAACCAGTCCGGGTGCTCGGCAAAGTACTTGTCCGGCGGGATCAGCGGGTAGAAGGTGTGCACGAATCCCTCGTAGATGTGTTTGCCGCCGTGCTGTGCCTCCAGCCGGTGTCCCTGCCCGTTGCACTTGTTCCGCGCCGCCCAATCGCCGTCGAAGGCGTCGAACCAGTAGGGCGAGCGGTATTCCAGCGGTGGCACGTACCGGACGTTCAGGTTATCGAGCGTGATCGTGGGCTTGCTCGGAATCGTGCTCTCGGTGGACGACCACCAGCGGCAGCCCAACTGGTCCTCCAGGAAGCTGTAGACCGCGTAGAGCGTCCCGCGAGGCTGCCCGCCGGCAAGCACCAGATCGTCGCCAATGGTCCTGATGACGATGCCATCGGCCCCAAGCCCGTCGGTCGAGACAGGCTGGTCGGCCCATTTCGCGGCGGCCGGTCCGACGAAGATGCACGAGGCATCTTGCTTTGCCTGGCCAACAGACTCGAATTTCGCCCCGGTGATCTTCCCGAGGAACTCCGCGAGTTCTTTGGCTGCGTGTTGCTCCGGCTCCGGCGCATCGGCGGCAATCACGATAACGGCCTTCGCCTGGCCATTCTGCGAGATCGTGACCGCCGACAGCCCCAGCGACGTGCAGAGGATAATGACAACGGACACACAGCAGATTTGCTTTTCGCTCAGCATGGCTTTGCCACCTCCAACGAGTTTTGATGACACTGCTACATCGCATAACTGTGCAGGCCGGGGAACAGCCTTGACAGGTTGACCCACAGCAACGTGATGATGATAGCCGCCATTCCTGCGATTGCCCAGAGGCTGTTGATGCGCGCATGGATTTTGCCGAACATGTACCGCCAGTGGAAATAACCGAGGTACACCAGCCACGAGGCGAGCGACCAGAGTTCCTTCGGGTCCCAGCCCCAGTAGTCGCCCCAGGCGAGCTTGCCCCACCAACTGCCGAGAACGAGTCCCAGCGTCAGCAGCGGAAAGCCGATAGCGATCAATTCGTACGTCGCCTGCTCCGGTGGCAACAAAGTCCTCTCCGCGTCGGGCGTGACGATCAGTTGTTCGAACGCGTGAAACATGGCCTTGAACATGAAGACATACGCGAACATATACACCGCCACGTGCGGGGCGAACAGCCAGCTCTGGAGGGCCGGCGGGAGCTGCATCGGATGGGCATTGAACACAAAACCGGCAGGCACGAGCACGATCGCGCCGATGAGCATGTCCGCCCACTGGCCACCGACTCGCAGAAACCGCCGGCAGAACCAGGAGATCGGATAACAAGCTACCCCGAGAAAGAGGAAGATCTCAAAGAGGTTCTGCAACGGCACGTGGCGAACATCGTACCAGCGATAGGCGCAGGAGACCGTCGCCAGGAGAAAGCCGGCAGCGAACATGATGCGGCCCGCTCGTGCCCGCCTCGCGACCGCAGCGACAAACGCCAGCAGATAAACGGCGATCGTTATGTAGATGAGCAGACCCTGGATCGTGTACTTGATTTCCATAAGTGAACCTATTCCTGTCGCCCCGGAGCGACTGGCAATTCCTGTTCGGCCTGCGGCGTGATCATTCGCCGACTTTTGATCGCGATCAACGTCCGGCGGCCCCAGAAGTGCCACGCGACCCCGGCGATCAGCATCATGTACCCGCCATAGACGAGATTCAGGCCCGAATCGGAGACGACCAGCAGGACGGTGTATTCGCCGAGCTCGTCCTCGCCGTAGGAGTGTTGATAGAAGTGATACCCGCCGTAATGCAGAGGGTGATTGACCTCGATCTCTTTCGCCGCGGCGACTTCGCCATTCTGCACGATCTCCAGATCGCTGATGTAATCGCGGACCACTCTTCGATAGATCAAGTTGAGGTCAACCGGCTCGGTGAAAATCGGCTGGAACTGCTCGAAGACGTACCCTGCCGTCGTCGTCCCGTCGGGCCGTTCGATCACAACCTGGAGAGCCGGATTCGAGCCTCCAGGGGCGTCGTAAGGGACCGTCTTGCCGTCCTCCTTGCGGAGCTTGAAGTTCTCGAACACCCTCTGTACGAAGACCCATCCGAAGGTGTTGCCGAGCGAGAGACGTGCCCCGGCCTCGGCGGGGAGTTCCCACATCTGTCCGGCTTGGCTGCGGATGAAGAGAGTCCCCGGCTTGTAGTACTCCATCCGAAAGTCTTTGAGTCTGACCGAGAAGGGCAATTGCCTCGGCTCATTGCTGTCTGCGGCGATGACCCGGTTGTCCTCGGCCTGCTCGCGGATCATCATCTGGCCCTTCGGGACCTTGTCTATGCCGAGGAACTGCCTCTGCACGACATGCCCCGCGTTCGAGCCCCACATGCCGCCCAGCAGCACAAGGACGCACCCGACGTGCATCAGCAGCAGCGAGGGGATTTGCAGCAATCGGCGAAAGACGACGAGCCCGACGATCAGCAGGACCGTCAAGGCGAGCCAGTAAGCCGCCAGCGGCAACGAGTTGAAGAATGCCTGCGCCCCATCGGTGCCGAGAAAGGCGCCGTAAACCGACAGCACGGCCAGCAGTATGACGGCTATCAAAGCGGCCCAGAGCACAGCCCGCCGGAATCGGATCATTCGTTCTCCTTGCACATACAGGCTTCTTATTATCAGGCAAGGCGGTTTGTTCGCAAGGATATTTGTGGTTGTGCGTACTCGGCAACCGCTTCTTCAACTGTGTCCAAGATCGATGTCGGCAGTCTGAGAGACTTGTCCATACGGCCCGGCCGCGCTGCCTGCTTCATACGCCTGCACGATCCGCGGTGAACACTGTACATGAGCCCGGACGTACCTTACACTGAGTGTTCGCTGATATCTGGCGCATCAGTGTGCTTGGATTGGTTAAGGAGGCATCAGGATGGCACGGGGAAAAACGACTTCAAACGGAAAGTGCAGTCTTTGCGGCGGCATCTTCGACAAGGCGGCGATGAGCAGACATCTCAAGACCTGCAAACAGAAGACCCTCGCCCCTGGGGCGAAAAAGGCCAGTAAGACGGCCCTTCATCTTCTCGTGGAGGGCCGATATCAGCCCGAGTACTGGATGCACCTGGAGGTGCCCGCCGACGCCACGCTCGAGACGCTCGATCGTTTTCTCAGGGACACTTGGCTGGAGTGTTGCGGGCACATGAGCGAGTTTGAAATCGGCGGCACGAGATATTCCGTCGAGCCCATGGACTTGGACGACGAATCCATGGATGTGAAGTTGAGCGAGGTGCTTTCGCCGGGTATGAAGTTCGACCACGCCTACGACTTCGGCAGCACCACGCATCTGCGACTGAAAGTCGTATCGGAGGACCAGAGCGATCTTGCAGGCCGGAAGGTCGGCCTGCTCGCCCGGAACGAGCCTCCGGTCATACCTTGCGGCAATTGCGGCAAGCCCGCCACAAAGGTATGCGCGAACTGTGTGTATTCAGCGGAGGGATGGCTCTGTAGAGAATGTGCGACCAAGCATAAATGCGGCGGAGAGATGCTCCTGCCTGTGGTCAATTCGCCGCGCACCGGCATCTGCGGATACACCGGCTGAGATGATTATCCGGGATCTACCGGCCGGGAAGAATGTCAATCAGAGGTGAGATGAAAATACTGACTGTTGCTACGCGTCGCGGAGAGCTGGCTCTTGCACAGACCCGGGGCGTCATCGCCGCACTGAAGGCGGAGCATCCGGAGATTGAGGTCCGCGTCAAGGAGATCCTGAGCGCCGGCGACAAGGATCGGCGCACGGCTTTGTGGGACCTGAAGGATACAGGTTTCTTCACGTCCCAACTGGAGAAGGCGTTGCTGGCCGGCGAGGCGGATCTCGCCGTGCACAGCTTCAAGGATCTGCCGACGCAGGAGCCTGAGGGCTTGACCGTGACCGCCATCTGCGATCGGCGATGGCCCGAGGACTGCCTGCTGGCGAGACAGCCGGTGGGTTCCATCGATGACTTGCCCCGCTCGGCCCGCGTCGGGACATCGAGTCTGCGCCGGGCGGCGCAGCTTCGGCACCTCCGCCCGGACCTTGAGCCTGTGCCGCTTCGAGGCAACGTCCAGACGCGGATTCGCAAGCTCCAGACGACCGACCTCGATGCAATTATCCTCGCGCGGGCGGGCTTGGAGCGATTGGGATTGGCGAATCTGATTTCTGTCGTTTTCGATCCCCGGCAGTTCATTCCGGCTCCGGCCCAGGGGGCGCTGGCCGTACAGACCAGAAGCGATGATGAGACAACGGTCGCGGTGGTGCGGTCGATAGACGATCCGCTCGCCAGGGCTCTGGCGTCGGCGGAGCGGCAGGTGCTGGTCGCGATGCAGTGCGGCTGCCACGCCCCCGTCGGGGCCTACGCGGAATGCATTGAGGGCGCCATGGGGGTCCATGCGTTCATTTCGGATGTCCAGGGCCGAAATATCATCCGCAAGCAGGTCGCCGGTCCGGCGTCCGAGGCGCTGCAACTGGGCGAGCGGATCGCCGTCGAGCTGCTCGACGCGGGCGGACGGGAGATTCTTCGGGGAATTGACGATTTATGATTTATGATTTACTATTTGAGCTTGTGTGTCGCGCAGGGTGCGTGACCGAATCGCAAATCGTAAATGGTAAATCGTAAATCCATGAAAGGTATGGCGTACTTAGTCGGGGCCGGACCTGGACGGGCAGACCTGATCACGCTGCGCGGGGCCGAGCTGCTCAAAATCGCCGACTGCATCATCGTCGATAAGCTGGCCAACCCGGCCCTTCTGGAGCTTGCCCGCAAGGACGCCGAGATCATCCATGTGCCCAAGCGGATCGGGCCCGGCTCGTTCACGCAGGACCAGATCAACCGAATCCTCGTCGAAAAGGCGCTGACGGGCAAAGTCGTCGTCCGGCTCAAAGGCGGCGACCCGTGTATCTTCGGCCGATGCACGGAGGAAGCGGCCCTGCTCAACGAGGCTGGCGTCGATTTCGAGATCGTCCCCGGCGTCACGGCGGCCATCGCCGCTTCCGAATACACCGGCATCATGCTCACCGACCGGCGGTACAGCTCGCAGGTGGCGTTCATCACCGGCCGCGAAGCGGAGGGCAAGGAGGATACGAACATCGATTGGAACGTGCTGGCGCACTTCCCCGGCACACTCGTGTTCTACATGGGCATCACGGCACTGCCGACTATCGCCGGGCAATTGATGGCCAATGGCATGTCGAGCCAGACACCAGCGGCCCTGGTGGCTAATGCGACATTGCCGAGCCAGAAGGTCGTACAGTCGCCGCTGGGCGAGATTGTCGAGGCCTGCCGTCGCGAGAAGATCGAGCCGCCGGCCCTGATCGTCGTCGGGGAGGCGGCCCGGGGCGAGGCCGGGCTGAACTGGTTCATGCGTAAGCCGCTGTTCGGCCGGACCATTCTTGTGGCGCGAGACCTCGCGGGCAACGCGGATACGGCGGAAAAAGTCGTCGCCCGCGGCGGCAATCCGGTGGAGTTCGCCACGATCGCCATCCAGTCGCTGACGGACCGGGATGAGTTCCTCCAGGTGCTGACGGAGCTGACTAGCTACGACTGGGTGATCTTCACCAGCCCGAACGGCGTCACAGTCTTTTTCGACGCGCTGAGCGCTCTGGGCAAAGATGCGCGGGTCTTCGGCTCGACTCGCCTGGCCGCGCTCGGGGCCAAGACGGCTGCCATGCTGCAACGATACGGCATTAAGGCAGATTTCGTCCCCACGGTCTTCACAGGCTACGAGCTCGGCATCCAGCTTGCGGCCCTTGCGAATCTCCACGAGAAGAGAGTCCTGCTGCTGCGCTCCGAGCTGGCGTCGAAAGAGCTTGTGGAGGTCCTGCAGCAGGCAGGCGCGCAGGTGCGCGACCTTTCGATTTACACCGCGGTTCCACAGCAGGGGGACGCCGCAAGTCTCGAAGAGCAAATCCGCCTGGGTCAGATTCACTGGCTGACGTTCGCCAGCCCTTCCTCGGTCCGATCATTCTTCGAGCAGGTCCGGCCGGAAGTGGTCAATACGGGCAGTGTCAAGATCGCCTCCATCGGGCCGGTCACCTCCAAAGAACTGGTAAAGCTCGGCGTGCGCATCGATGTTGAAGCCACGGAACACACCACCGACGGCATGCTCGACGCCATTGAGAACGCCGAGCGCGGCTGACAAGGAGCTGAGATGCGTCGCCGAGGAGCATGGGAGCTTTTGCCTGTTTTCCTGCTTTCCGTAGCGATGCCGGCCTTGCACGCCGGGGACCTGCGGAACATCCGCACCGGGTGGGAGATATCGAGCGGGGCCTACGCGGATCAACCCTATGTGGTCACGACGGATGATGGGGCGTGGCTGTGCGTTCTCACGACCGGCTCCGGCCGCGAGGGGACGAGCGGTCAGCGCGTGGTGAGCCTCCGCAGCACGGACCGGGGCCGGACTTGGTCGCCGCCGGTTGATGTCGAGCCTGCCGACGGCCCCGAGGCCTCGTACGCCGTCCTGCTCAAGACCCCGGGCGGGAGAATCTATGCTTTCTACAACCACAATACAGACAATTTGCGGCGTGTGAAAGCGGCCGATCCGCCATACGAAGGCGGCTGGTGCACCCGCGTCGATACGCTGGGCAGTTTCGTCTTCAAGTACAGCGACGATCACGGCCGGACCTGGTCGAACAGGCGGCATGCGATCCCCGTCCGCGAAATGCAAATCGATCGCGAGAATCCCTACGGCGGCAAAGTCCGGTTCTTCTGGAGCGTTGGCAGGCCGTTCATCAACGGTGGGGTGGCCTACGTCCCTTTGCACAAGGTCGGTGGCCTCGGGAGGAACTTCATCACCCGCTCGGAGGGCGTGCTGCTGACGAGTGCAAACATCCTCACCGAGCGAGATCCAAACCGGATCGTGTGGGAGACGCTCCCGGACGGTGATATCGGCCTGCGCACTCCGCCGGGCGGCGGGCCCATCGCGGAGGAACAGAGTTTCTGCGTGCTCAGCGACGGCTCATTCTACTGCGTTTACCGGACGATCGACGGCCATCCGGCGTGCAGCTACAGCCGCGACAAGGGCCACACCTGGAGCACGCCGCGGTACGTGCGCTATGCCGATGGCCGGCTCATCAAGCACCCGCGCGCCGCCAACTTCGTCTGGAAGTGCAGCAACGGCAGGTATCTCTACTGGTTTCACAATCACGGCGGCAGATCGTACGAGGGCCGCAACCCCGCGTGGCTCTGCGGCGGCATCGAGGCCGATTCCCCCGAGGGCAAGGTCCTGGAATGGTCCCAGCCAGAGATCCTTCTGTACGACGATGATGCGTCCACCCGCATCAGTTATCCGGACCTGATCGAGGATACCGGCGAATTCTTCATCACGGAAACCCAGAAGGACATCGCGAGGACCCATTCGCTGGATCGCAGACTTCTGGAGGGACTGTGGAGTCAGTTCGACGCGCGTTCCGTCACAAGAGAGGGGCTGATTCTCGATCTGCCGGCCGCCGGTCAGCCAATGCCCGCGAGTGCCGCCATGCCGCTGATACCAGCGTTCATCGAGGGCAGGAAGAACTTGCGTGCCGGGTTTACCGTCGAGCTATGGGTCACGTTTGGCTCTCTCTCACCGGGCCAGACGCTTGTGGACGGCCGGACCGAAAGCGGCCGGGGGTTGTGCCTGCAGACTGCCTCGAGTGGGACGGTCGAAATCCTCCTGAACGATGGGCGCACCGAGAACCGCTGGACGTGTGATCCATCGCTCCTGCAGACAGGGCGAACTCATCACATCGTCGTGAACGTCGACGGCGGGCCGAAGATCATTACATTCATCATTGACGGCAGACTGTGCGACGGCGGCGAGGCCCGCCAGTTCGGCTGGGGGCGATTCAGCTCCGATCTGCGAGATGCAGACGGCGACAAGATTCTCCGCATCGGCCCAGGTCTGGATGGCTGGATCCACCGCCTGCGCATCTACAACCGCTGCCTGAGCACCTCGCAAGCCATCGGCAGCTATCGGGCCGGTTTAGCGCAGCAACCTTGACGTGGCGATGTCTTTCGATTAGATGAGACAGAGCAAGATTGGTGACGTGCTCTGGATGCAGAAAGGTTTGCACATGGGATTTCCCGATATTCGGATGCGGCGGCTACGTACGAGCGCGACGATGCGGCGGATGGTGCGCGAGACGTCGCTCAGTGCCGACGATTTCATCTATCCGCTCTTTGTCCGTGCGGGCGAGGGCCTGAGGAAGCCGATTGCCTCGATGGCCGACTGCTTTCATTATTCCGCGGACCGGATTGCGGATGAGGCGGAAGAGGTGGCCGATCTCGGCATCCCCGCCGTGTTGCTGTTCGGCCTGCCTGAGAAGAAGGACGAGAAGGGCTCGGAGGCCTGGTCGGAGAACGGTCCCGTGCAGGAGGCGACCCGCCAGATCAAAAAGCGCGTCCCCGACCTCCTAGTCGTCACCGATGTCTGCCTGTGCGAATACACCAGCACAGGCCATTGCGGCGTGATCAAAGACGGCAAGGTGGATAACGACGCGACGCTCGAGCTGCTCGCGAAGATGGCGCTTTCGCACGCGCAGGCCGGCGTGGATATTGTCGCCCCGTCGGACATGATGGACGGCCGGGTCCGCGCCATTCGCCAGGTCCTGGAGTGCAACGGCTTTGATGGCGTCGCGATCATGTCCTATGCCGCCAAATTCGCCTCCTCCTTCTACGGCCCATTCCGGGACGCCGCCGAATCGGCGCCCGCCTTCGGCGACCGCAAAAGCTACCAGATGGACCCCGCCAACGCGCGCGAGGCCATGCGCGAGATCGAACTCGACATCCAGGAAGGCGCCGATATCGTGATGGTCAAGCCGGCCCTGAGCTTCCTCGATGTCATCCACCGGGCCCGGGAGCGGTTCGATTGTCCCCTTGCCGCCTACAACGTCAGCGGGGAGTACATGATGATTCACGCCGCCGCCGATGCCGGCCTGCTGGATCGCGACGCCGCCATGATGGAAGTCCTGACCTCCATCAAGCGCGCCGGCGCCGACATCATCCTGACCTACTTCGCGAAAGCCGCCGCCAAGCGCCTGTGACAATTGTGGCTAGGGCGCCCCGGGTGCACGACAGAAAAGTGGCAGTCGGGCCGGGTGGCAGCGTCAAGGCCGAAGGCCTTGGCGAGGGTTCCACCGCATCCCAAGAAGGCCATCGCCAAGCTGCGCTTGACGCTGCCACCCAGAACTTCCTGCTTGCCCTGCACGATCCTGTCGTAGGTGCCGGCGGGCGTTTTTGCCTTTTTGTACTTGCTTTTCACAACAAATCCCGTCACGATAACGGACGTTCGGGGCGCATGTTGCGCCGGCGACATCGCCTGACCGCGAAAACATCGGTGCTGGGCATGCAGAAGCCTTCCTGGAAGTTACGATGGTGGTGCCATCGGAGCATTCCAGCCCGGTGATGCGGGATGGCGATGACCAGGTTGGAAAAGGCGTATCCTTATCATGCCGAAAGAAAGTGGTGGTTGGTTTGGACCCTGGTGGTCAGAAAGGCAGGTGTGTATGGGAATGCGGTATGTGAGAATCCTTAGTGTTGCGCTTGCGGGATTGGTGCTCGTCGGCTCGGGGTGCAAGAAGTCGACTCCGGCGCCGCCGACGAAAACGACACCGGCAAAAGCGCCGGCAGCCAAGGCCCCCGCACCAGCGGCCCAGAAGCCCGCGGAGGCGGCGCCGATCAAGGTAGGGGCCATTTTTGCGGTCACCGGCCCGGCGGCGAACCTGGGCGCTCCGGAGCAGAAGACGGCGGAAATGTTCGTCGAGCAGATCAACCAGGCAGGTGGAGTCAACGGCCACAAGATCACGCTGCTGGTCAAGGACTCCGGCGGCGTCTCGGCGACGGCTCTGTCTCTGGCCAAGCAGCTCATCGACGAGCAAAAGGTCCTCGCGATTATCGGGCCTTCGACCAGCGGCGAGACCATGGCGATCAAGGACGCGTGCCAGGAGGGCAAGACCATTCTCCTGTCCTGTGCCGCCGCAGAGACGATCGTCAACCCCCTTGCGAGCTACATCTTCAAGACGCCTCAGAAGGATAGCGACGCCGCACGACGCATCTTCGAGACCATGAAGGACAAGGGCATCACCAAGGTCGGCGTCATATCGAGCAGCGATGGTTTTGGCAACGCGGGGGCCGCCCAACTGGCGAAACTTGCCCCCGAGTACGGAGTGACCATTGCCATCGCGGAATCGTATGCGGCGACGGAGACCGATCTGACCGGCGTTCTGACCAAGCTCAAGGGCCAGGATGTCCAGGCCGTGGTCGATTGGACCATCACCCCGGCCCAGAGCCTGGTGGCCAAGAACATGAAGCAGATCGGCCTTAACGTCCCGCTGTTCCAGAGCCACGGGTTCGGCAATATCAAGTACGTCCAGGCGGGCGGCGAGGCAACCAACGGCACCATATTCCCCTGCGGGCGTCTTCTCGTGGCCGAGGCTCTGCCCGGCACCCATCCACAGAAACAAGTCCTCCTGAAGTACAAGCAGGATTACGAGGCCCGATATAAGGAAGATGCGAGCACCTTCGGCGGGCACGCGTACGACGCGCTGCTGATCCTCACCGAGGCGGTCAAGAAGGCCGGCAGCACCGAAACAGAGAAGGTCCGTGCCGCGATTGAGACTTTGCAGGGCGTCGTCGGGACCGGCGGCGTGTTCAACTTCTCCCCGACGGATCACAACGGCCTGAACAAGGACGCTTTTGAGATGCTCACCGTCGAGAACGGAAGGTTCGTGCTGTACACCAAGAAATGATGTGGCCTGATGGATCAGCCGCAGGAGCCGAGCCACAATGAATTTCCCCTTGATCGTGCAGTATGGCCTCTCGGGCATCACCGTCGGCAGCATCTATGCGATTGTCGCCGTCGGGTTCAACATCATTTACAGCACGACCGGAATCATCAACTTCGCGCAAGGGGAGTTCCTGATCATCGGGGCGATGACGGCCATCAGCCTGTATCAGATTCTGCCATTGTGGCTGGCCATCGCCTTGGCGGTCATCATGACGACGATTCTCGGCGGGTTGATGGAAGTTGTTTTCATCCGGCCGGTTCGCAATGCCTCGGTCCTGCGGCTGATCGTCATTACCATTGGACTTTCGATCCTGATCCGGGAGGCCATGCTGCACATCTGGGATGAGCAGGTTCACTCCCTGCCGTACTTCACGGGCACATCCATCTCGACCGTGACGATCCTCGGCGCTCACATTTCCCCGCAGGTGCTGTGGGTGCTCGGCACGAGCGCCGTCATCGTGGCGGGCTTGACGATCTTCTTTCGTTTCACGCCGACCGGCCGGGCCATGAGAGCCTGCGCCGATGACCCCATGGCCGCGTGCCTGTGTGGCATCAACGACCGCTGGATGGTGACCCTCTCGTTCATGCTCAGCGCCGGCATCGGAGCGCTGGCCGGGTGTGTCATCTCCCCGGTGACTCAGACGCAGTACGACATGGGCGCGCCTCTGGCGATCAAGGGGTTCACAGTGGCTATTCTCGGCGGCCTCGGCAACAGCATGGCTGCCGTCGCGGCAGGACTGCTCCTGGGCCTGCTGGAGGCGTTTGTCGTCAGCCAGTTCGCGTCGGTCTACAAGGAGGCGGTCGCGATCGTGGTCCTTCTGCTGATCCTGGTCTTCCGGCCGACCGGCCTGTTCGTTCGCCGTGAGATCGGCGCCTTGAGGGCAGCATGATACCACTGCGGAGATATTGGCCGGTGGCGGCCAGCGTCGTTGCGGTGATCGTGCTCCAAGTGGCGCTCTCCCTGACTGGCGCCACCTACTACATGACCCAGGTCGCCATGTCGGCCTACTACGGCCTGGTGGTGATCGGGCTGTGCCTGCTCATGGGTTACGCCGGCCAGGTGTCTCTCGGCCACGCAGGCTTCTTCGCAATCGGTGGCTACACCGTCGCCTACATGACCACGGTGAACCTGCTGGCCTATCGCGATGTCCCGCTGATGCGCTTGTTGCAGTCGCTGCACTTGGTGGTTCGGTGGCAAAACCTGTACGGAGCGGATGTACTCTCGTTTTCGCCGTGGCCGGCATTCATCACGGCGTTGCTGCTGGCCGGCCTGATCGCGCTGCTGATCGGCGTTCCTGTGATCCGGCTCAAGGGGCACTACCTGGCGATGGCCACGCTGGGCTTCGGCCTGATTATCTATCGCGTCGTGCTCGGCACAAAGGGTCTCGGACAGGCCGACGGCATCTCCAATGTGCCTCCGTTTCACCTGCTCCCCTGGCTCCAAGTCAACGGTCGCCCGCCGTTCAGAATTCAGAACTACTACATCGCGTGGGCGACGGTTCTGCTGGCGATGGTCCTTGCCATCAACCTGGTGCACTCCCGCGTCGGCCGGGCCCTTCGCTCCATTCATCAGAACGAGGAGGCGGCCCACTCGCTCGGCGTAAACACGTACCGTTACAAGCTCGCCATCTTCGTGTTGAGCGCGTTGTTCGCCGCTGTGGGCGGGGCGATGATGACCCACTACAATGGCAGTATCGGCCCGTCCGAGGCGACCGTCATGAAGTCCATCCGCTACGTGGCGATTGTCGCTATCGGCGGCATGGCGAACTTGTGGGGAGCGATGATCATGGCGATCCTGCTGAACTTCCTGTCGCTGCGGGGCGTCTTCGGGACGTTCGATGACGCCGTGTTCGGCGCGATCCTGATCGCCATCATGCTCTTGGCCCCCCAGGGCCTGCTGCGAATGCCGAAGTGGCACGCGGTCGCGTCCGTGTGGAGAAAGGGGACATTCTACTTTTTCGCGAGAAAGCTGCCTGACGCAGCAGAGGGCTCGGAAAAAAGTAGAATGTCCCCTTTCTCCCGGGGAGGATCGCATGGATAACGTGCTGCTGGAGACAAAGAGTCTGCACCGATCCTTCGGCGGCGTCCACGCCATCAAGGACGTCAGCGTCCAGGTCCAGAAGGGCCAGATCAAGGCGGTCATCGGTCCCAACGGGGCAGGCAAGACGACGCTGTTCAATCTCATCGCCGGGACGATCCCGCCGCACGAGGGGGAGGTCACGTTCCAGGGCCGGCGGATCACCGCCTGGAAACCGCACGCCGTCGCCGCCCTGGGCATCGCGCGGACGTTCCAGACCACGAAGCTCTTCCCGCACATGACTGTACTCGAAAACGTGATGGTCGGCAGGCATCCGCGGACCCGCTCGGGGTTTATCGCCGGCATGCTGAATCTGCCGTGCACCTGGCGCGAAGATTGTGAGATCCGGGCCAGGGCGTGCGAAATCCTTGCGGACCTCGGCCTGATCAAATCCGCCGAAGAAACGGCTTCGAACCTGCCCTTCGGCCGTCAGCGGCTCGTTGAATTCGCGAGGGCGCTCGCCACCGAGCCGGTCCTCCTGCTCCTCGATGAGCCTGCGGCGGGACTCAATATCTACGAAACCAGGGAATTGTCCGAGTTGATCCTGAAGATTCGCGACCGCGGCATCACCTGCCTCGTCGTGGAGCACGACATGTCCCTCGTGATGAACATCTCCGACGATGTGGTAGTGCTCGATCAGGGGCAGAAGATCGCAGAAGGTCCCCCGCGAGTGATTCAGCGCGACCCCGAGGTCATCCGCATCTACCTGGGGGAAGGCTGATGGTTGCCCGTCTTGTTCCTGCGAGTGTCCTATGCTGAGGATTCTGAACCTTGAAGCCGGCTATGGCCCGTTGCGGGTCCTCAAGGGGATTTCGCTGCACGTCTCCCCGGGCGAGATCGTCGCGCTGATCGGGGCCAACGGCGCGGGCAAGACGACCCTGCTCAAGACCATTGCCGGCATCCTGAAATGCCGCTGTGGCACCGTGGAGTTCGACAAGCGTCCGATCCACGCCATGCCGCCGGAGAGGATCGTCGGTCTTGGTTGCTCGCTGGTCCCGGAGGGCCGGCACATCTTCAGCACGCTGACTGTCCGGGAGAACCTCATTCTCGGCGCCTTCTCCCGTCGGCACAGAGACAACGGGGCGGGACTCGCCGGCGCCATGGAGGAGGTGCACACGCTTTTCCCCATTCTCAAGGAGCGGCAGGCCCAGCTCGCAGGCACGCTCTCGGGCGGGCAGCAGCAGATGCTCGCCATCGGCCGGGCCCTCATGTCTCGACCGAGACTGCTGATGATGGATGAGCCCTCCCTGGGGGTCGCGCCGATCATTGCCAGGGACATCTTCCAGACCGTGGTCCGCCTGAAGCAGGCCGGCCTGACGGTCCTGCTCGTCGAGCAGAATGCCCGGGCGGCCCTGGCGGTCGCCGACCGCGGCTACGTCATCGAAACCGGACAAATCGTCCTCGAGGGGACCGCTCGCGAGCTCTGTGACAATCCGGAGGTCCAGCGAGCCTACCTCGGCAAGGAGTACAAGACTGTCGATGAAGATGGATAGGTCGATGAGGTGTACATGATGGACCGCGCAATCCTCTACAATCCGAAATGTGAGACGATGCCGCGCGATGAGCGGGAGCAGCTCCAGATCGAGCGGCTGCAATCGACACTGAACCGGGTCTACCGCAACGTGGCCTTCTATCACACGGCGTTCGACGCGCATCACGTGAACCTGGAAAAGCTCAAGCGGATCGAGGCGCTGCGGGAGCTGCCCTTCACCACGAGGGACGATCTGCGGGAGAGCTACCCGTACGACATGTTCGCGGTGCCGCTGCACGATATCGCGAGGATTCATTCGACTTCGGGGACTACGGGCGTGCCCATCGTCGTCGGATACACTCGAAATGACCTGAGGAACTGGACGGAGTGCACGGCCCGATTGCTTGTGGCCGCCGGAATTGCGGATCGGGACGTGGTGCAAATTGCCCTGAACTACAGCCTGTTCGCCGGGGGGTTCGGATTTCACCAGGGCGTCGAGCAGATCGGGGCCTGCGTGATTCCCGCGTCGCTGACGACGAGCCCCGAGAAGCAGGCGATCATCATGCGGGATTTCAAGGCGACGGCCCTGATCTCCACGCCGAGTCACGCCATCAACATCATCGCGGCCCTCGAACAATTGCAGATTCACCCGGAGCGGCTGCACCTGCGGACCGGGCTGTTCGGCGGCGAGCGGCTGAGCGATCCGCTGCGCCATCAGCTCGAAGAGCGGCTGCACATCACGGCGGTCGATTCTTACGGCCTGACCGAGATCATGGGCTCCGGCGTCGCCGGCGAGTGCTCCCAGAGGAACGGTTTCCACATCAACGAGGATCACTTCATCGTCGAGGTGGTCGATCTGCAGAGCCTCGAGCCCGTCGGGCCCGGCGAGGAAGGCGAACTGGTCCTCACCACGATCCTGAAGGAGGGCTTCCCCCTGATCCGGTATCGAACGGGGGACATCACCCGCCTGAATCCCGAGCCGTGCCCGTGTGGCAGGACGTTTGTCCGCATGGCTGGCGTCACCGGCCGAACCGACGACCTGATCCTCTTCCAGGGCGTGGGGTTCTTCCCCTCGCAGATCGAAGAGATTCTCTCCAACGTCAAGGGCGCCAGCCCCCACTACCAGATCATCCTCGACAAGCAGGGGGACGTCGAGACGCTCGAGATCCGCGTCGAAATCTCGGACGTGATCCCGTTCCTCGACGAGGTCAAGACCCTGGAGGCGTTGCGGGTGCAGATGGCCGGTCGGGTCAAGACGGCCCTCGATATTGACACAAAAGTGACGTTTGTCGAGCCGAAGTCCCTCTCCCGCTTGGCCGGGGCAAACCGTCATGTGCTGGACAGGAGACCGCGATAACCAGGAGAAAACCGGCCTGGGCAGGTCCGCACAGAAAAATTCTGAAAAATCTCAAGAATTGTGTCCACATTGGCTTCCTGTCATTCGCCTACTAAGTGTTATCGCGGTGGAAGTTTCGGACTGCGCGGGCAACATGCAGGGGGGTGTGACGGCCACCTTTGGCCGTACGTGGGGGCACGCTTTGGGTCTGCCTTCAGGTGACGGCTGACCCACTATCTATTCCGAACGGCCCCCGGCAGTTGAGATTTCGTCGCCCGGCATCATAAATCCATGAGGCAACGGCACTTATGCTCATGCCTGTCTGATGTCACAGCATTGCATAGGTTCTGCATGGGTCGGATCGTCAGCGCAGTTCCGGGTCCGGCTTGAGGGCTCAGGCGCCCCACTCTGGTGCGCCTTGGCTGAATTTGTTTTGCAGGATGATGCCGGCGACCATCGGCACGAGCACCAGGGTGGGCAGAAACCACTGACAATTAAAGATGAGACCCTTGAGCTGATCTTCGGATACGAGGTTGTGGTAGGCCAGGGCCATACCTCCGACGGCCACGAGCGCGCTGCCGCCAAGACTGGTAAAGAGGATCACGGCGATTTTGAAGATGAGGAACGAAACCATCGCGCCGGTGATCAGGCCGATCAGGGCGCCGGCCCAGACGTACTGCTGCGGCAGACCGAATGCCATCCAGGCCCCGGCGGTCAGAATGCCGCCGGAGACCGCCCCGAGGATGCTCACGCCCCAGCGCATGAACGAGACCGCGAGGATGGAGAAAAACAGCACGCAAATCAGTCCGAACCAGAAGCCGTTGCCTCCGATGAGCTGCTGATTGGCCCACAGGCCCAGGAACAGCCCCAGCAGGGCGAAACAGATCGTCACCAGGATCTTGAACACCCGCCAGCCGGAGATCAGCCACACCGCGCCGAACGAGATGAACGTCACCGCCTCGACCAGGTCGAGCGAGGTGATGTGCTGCCACATGATGTCGAGCGGCAGGACCTGGGTCTGCTGCTGCTCGGCCTGGGCCATGAGGACAATCTGCAGGGTACTTATGAGGCCATCCATTTCATGCTCCCCTTGACTGGCGGCGATATGCCCTCCCCGGGGACATCGTGAGCCACCGTTGAGACTTTCGTAACATCCACGATTTCATCGATTGCGCCAAGAATGTTTCGATTCTCCACTGTCCGGCTTGGACTTGCCGGCTTTAGCCTTCGGCTTCTCAGCGGTTCCCCGGTACAGCAGGAACTGCTCCACGGTCCCAAATGCGGCCATACCGGCGAAGACGGCACCGTAAAACAGTGGTGCCGTTTCCATTCGCCGGATCGGCGACGACCCTTTGAAAATCAGCAGCAGTATCAGACCGGCGAAGGTCAGCGCCGCGCCGAGGATCGCACAGGACATCGCCCCGGCCAGATGGCGGAACAGCACGCCAAGGGTCAGCAGGCCGGCTGCCACCGCCGCCACGATTGCCCAATGGATCGGCAGCAGTTTGCCGGCGGCGTAGCGGACGCTGTCCACCAGATCAAGACTGTACGAGCGAATCACACTCAGGCTGTCCTGCACGGCGAGTCTCTGGTCGCCATGGCCAAGGTCCTTCTGGTTTGCGATCAGCGTCCCTCGATACTCCAGCAGACCCGGCCGAGCCACGATAAGAAACGTAATACCCAGTGACAGCAGGCCCAACAGCAGGGCGGTAAAAAGCCTCTGGAACACCGCGGCGACGCATGCCGCCACCGCCGCAGATGCTCCCGCTATGATGCTATTCTGGTCCAGGACCAGCAGGGCCGTGACGCCGCCCACCACGGCGCCAATGACGGCGAACAGCGCCCGCCGCAGGCCCAGCCCGCCCAACCACACGAACAATCCCAGCGCCACCATCACCAGCCCGGGCACGATCAAAACCAGCGGATCGAACCGGCCGGCCACCTCCTCGAAGCTCTTGAGCGTCTCAACCATAAACCCGTTGCCCACGTCGGCCCGCATGGGCGCACAATCCCCACCCGTGCGGCTACACTCTTTATCGGCCTGTGAGCGGTGTTTTCGTTAGAAGGCTTGTGCGGGCGGCGGTCCCGGCTGTGTGCGGAAGACGCGGATTCGCTGTGCGGATCGCCTGGGAGCGATGCCGGCTACTCCTCCACGGAAGGATTCCAGCCGCCGGGGTGAGTCCGGCCATCGACATCCACGAAGCTGTACGGCTGGCCTGTCTTCTCCGTCAGAATTCTCGCGGCCAAGCTCCGGACGGTGTAGTGTTCGACCATGCTCCGGCTGCCGTGGAAACTCTGGGAGGAATTGCTCTCCCGGGCGATTCGTTCCATCGTCGCAACCAGCTCGGGGGCAAAGATGGTCCCTGCGGAGGATACGGCACTGCCGGGGACATCATACTCATAGGATTGAGCCTTGCCGGACGCCGCAAGGTCGAGCCGCCGGTTTACCTCCGCGATCCAGACGTGCCGCGCCAGGCCGGGATCTCCTGTCACAGCCTCAAAAGCGGACCGGCGCTCCGACTCAGATGGCTTAGTCTGCCCCATGGCAAACCAGCCCCGAACCGCAGCGGTGGTTGCAGTTACCCCAGCCCAATACGCTGCGCTGGGGTGCCCGAGCTTCTTAGCGAGGCGGGCGGCCGCATCGCTCAGGTTCTGCAGGTGCATCGGGTCCGTTACTGTTTCGAGGTCTATCTGACCGACCAGTGCACCGAGCGCCCTGTCGTTGCCAATCGCCCCCAATGTGCGGATCGCGCGCTCGGTTATGCCTGGCTCGCTGCCGATGAGAGCGGCCACCGCACCGATAGTCTCATCATCGCGCAGCCACTGGGCTTGTTCGAGCGAATGGGGCAGCGCCTCGCGAATCAGCTTGGCGTTATCCGTGTAGTCCTCGCCTACGCGAGCCAGAGCCGCCGCGACCCAGAGGCGATCCTGCCCGACCAACGTGCCGCTATTCGCCGCATCCTTCAGTGCAGGCACTGCGCGCTTGTCGGCGATCATGCCCAGTGCATATGCGATCGTCCCTTGCCGGGCTTTGCCCAGTTCGAAAGCCTTGAGCAACGTGGGCACTGCGTCATAGTCTTTCATCGTCCACAATGCTCGTACGGCGGCCTCTCCACGCCCGCTCTTGGGCAAGTCCAGAAGGACTGAACTGAGGATTTCGCCAGCCTCCCGGCCGCCCATTTGCGCCAACCAGCCTGCTGCAACGTTCGCGCAGAGCGGATCGAGGGGCTTCACTTTCTCGCCCCCGAGCAATGCCCGTTTGAAGAAGGTGGTCCTGATCTCCACGGGGATTCCTTTTGCCGATGCGCCCGACACCTCCCCAACAAAGAATTCCTGCTCGATCCTGGGAAGCGACCGGCAGGCGAGGATGACCTCATCAACCGTCGTCTCGTTCGGGTCGGCTTTGAGTAGAGCCAGCAACATCCCGCGCGACAGCAGCCATCTCACTCGTTGATTCTGCTCGGACAATGCCATATGCCGCTCGATATGCTGACGGAGTGCATCGGCTGCGTCCCGGCCGCCAATGTCACCGAGGGCTTCCGTCGCTATCTTCACGCGTGCGAAGTCCCATTCACTGTCAAACCACAACGCCCAACCAAGGTCACTGACTGCCTGCTTGCCATGCTCGACAAGGGGCAGTATCCATTTCCGCTGGATCCCCGCGGCATCGATTTTGCCCAATCTGATTGAGTCGAGGATATCGGCAGCCGGCCTGTCGAAGGGCGCCTTCTCCGGATCAATGTCGGCAAGGGCCTTTCGCACCGCATACCACGCCTTATAGTTTTGATGCCCCGCCTCTAACGTCTCCCGGGCCCACTCCAAAGGCTCCAAGGCAGCCCTGTCACCGATCTGCCCAAAGCACCTCGCCAAATTTTCGAGCAGGCGCCACGAGTCCTCGTTCTTGATATGGCCGCCGGCAGATATCTCTTCGAGCAATCCAACGAGTTCGGGCGGCGCTTTGGGGGACAGCTTGGCGATGGCTTCCAAGGCTGGAGCGGAAAAGAAGCTCTCCGTATCGCTCGTGTTCGGATCGGGCGGATGGCTGATGACGGATGCGACCAGCGCCGGCACATGGCGTGCACTGCCGATCTTGACCAACCCCTCCCCGGCGCTTTGTCGGACGCCCCTGCTGCTGTCGGCCAGAGCCGCTGCCAAGGCATCCGCACTTCGCGCGTCGGCCAGGCGTGCCAACTGCTGAGCCGCATACGCGCGAACCATTGCATCCTCATCCCCGAGCAAAATCATCAATTCCGGCACGACACGGGGATCGTTGATGCACGACAGCGGGGCAATCGCCTCCATCCGCTGATAGGCATTTCCTGTGTGGATCGTCTGGATAAGCTCGTCGAACGATGGCGGGACCGATGGCCGCGCAGTCTGAGTCGCCAAGCAGACCAATCCGCCAACACACGCGGCCAGGGGAATGAATATGCTCGTCCAGGGTTTCATGGCATTGCTCCACATCACAGCCTGCCCTCATCGTACCCGACGGACTCGCGCACGGCGTGTAAAATGGATGTAAAAGAAGGGCGGCAATGCGGATGATAGGAGTCGAACCTACACGGGCGTAAGCCCACAGGTACCTGAAACCTGCGCGTCTGCCAGTTCCGCCACATCCGCAGAATCAGTTCTATTATCGCCGCAGCCCCGAAGTTCGTCAAGGCCCTTGGGATTCACTATTTTGTGATTTTTCACCCGCGCCGGCGGCCGGGCATGTGTAATTGACGCCCACGGGGAGGCGCCGCTCTTGGGCTTCACATGGGAGTTGGCACAAGGATTTGGGCACGTCTTTCGCTTTTTTGGGCTGCCGGCAGAATCGAAGAAACCGTGCGGAGAATTATCACACTTAATAGATGGACGGGCTCTGTCCGTGCGCCTGCCGGCAGCCGGCGAAGCGGCCGAATCTCGGCGGGTGATATTGGCTGCATGCGGCGTGCGGAATGCGGCGGTTCGTACTTGCCACTGTGGCGGGTGCTCGATAAAATGAAGGTGTTCGCCGGGGCCGAGCCTTCGGCGGGCGGCGCGGTGGCGGCTTATTGGAGATCGTTCCATGAGCGAGGTGACGATAAGCAACGTGGCAGCCCAACTGGTCGTCGGGATGCGAAAGCGGGGCACCTACGCCCAGATCCGCCCGATGATGCTGATCCTTCGCGACTATGTCACCGCCGCCGGTGTGCAAATCGTCGGCCCACCCGCCTTCATCTGCCACGAGACGCCCAAGAACGTCGTCAAGGCCAACCTGCAGCGAAATGCCGATGTCGAAGTGGTCATCCCCATTTCCACGCCCATTGAGGAGGTCGAGGAGATCACCTGCTACGAGCTTGCCGGCGGGCCCATGGCCATGATCGCCCACAAGGGGCCCTACGAGGGGACCGCCCAGGCATACAGGAAGCTCTTCGCCTGGATCGCCGAGAATCATAAGAAGGTGGCCGGACCGACGAGGGAGGTTTACCTCAACGACCCGAAAACCGTCCCGCCCGAAGAGCTTCTCACGCAGATCTACGCCCCCGTGGCGTAGCCGAGCCGAGCATTGATGCTGTGGGACGGCTAGCAATGGGATATCGCGGACCGCGTGAGTTCGGCTGCCAGGCAATGACAGACTCCCGAACAAGCTGGAGGCTCTGCTCAGGCATCGCGTGTGTCCTGCCGCCCGGCCGACCAAGAAGACACGGACGCCAATGTGATAGATACGGGAAGGGGACTTCGCAATGGGCTCGCCTAAACAGGTATCATTCTTGATTTGGTTGGTCTTCTGTCTGTGCGTGGCATCCTGCAAACCAGCAAGTACACAGCCAAGTCCTGAAAAGGCCAAAGGTGAAAGCGTCAAAGGACAGAACGAAACGAAAGAGGGCGTGCTGTCAAAGGAACAGATCATCAAGATTGCAAATCGCGAAGCCCGTCGGCTTGGCAGAGACCTTGCGAGAACGGATGTCGCCTATGATGAGGGCAATGTTGGCTGGAAGCAAGTCGCTCGCGGGCCTTGGCCCAAGCTTGAGGGTCATGATTACCAGGCAGTTGTTTACAGCCAACTGCCTCCCATACCGGAGGGAGGCCTCTGGATCCTGGTCGACAGGAATACAGGGGAGATACTGATGATTGGATCGCCACCATGAGAGCAATGCGATTGGCGTAAAAGCCGGTGACTGTCGGTCGGGTGGTGACTGTCCCTCGGGAAAACGCTGGTGACTCTTGAAGCCTCGGCGGGCGATTGACAGGGCTTGGTCGGGGGGATACGATTGGTCGCATGGACCGGGTTGGAAGGAGATTCGTGGGGGGCCCGGGCGGCGTTTGAGAGGCAAAGTCACATCGGTTCTTGGGCGGGTCGGGTATGAATGTGAATGCTCTGAAGTTGGCAGGGTGTCTGCTGTTGGTGCTGTCATCGCGCGGGCAGGCGACGCCGAACAATAAGAACACAGACTGGCTCAAGGATGCCAGGTATGGCGTGTTCATGCATTTTCTGCCGTCGGATGCGGCGAGTCTGGCGCGCGTCGGCGAGTTCGACGTGGAGGCGCTGTCGCGGCAACTGGAGACGCTCGGCGCGAAGTACTTCGTGATTACGCTGGGGCAGAATTCAGGCTTCTTCATTTCGCCGAACGCCGCATATGACCGATTCACCGGTTACTCGCCGGGCGAGCGATGCTCAACGCGCGACCTGCCGCTGGATCTGTGCCGGGCCTTGAGTCCCCGGGGCATCCGGCTGATGCTCTATTTGCCCTGTCAGACGCCGAATCAGGATGCCCGCGCCCAGAAGGCATTCGGACTGGCACAGGGCCAACGGGATCAGCCGATCGATCTTGAGTTCGCGGCCAAGTGGGCCCAGGTGATTCAGGAATGGTCCGACCGCTACGGGGACAAGGTGGCCGGCTGGTGGTTCGACGGGGGCTACGAGCACGTTCGGTTCAACGAGGCCATCGGCGAGGTCTATGCGAAGGCCGTCAAGCACGGCAATCCGAAGGCGATCATGACCTTCAATCCTGGCGTTCGACTAATCCATTACACGCAGGCTGAGGACTATACGGCGGGGGAACTGAATGAGCCGTTCGATGTGCTGCCCGCCTCGCGATGGGTGGACGGCTCGCAGTGGCACGCCCTGACTTACCTTGGCTCGAACTGGTCCCACAGGGACACGCGGCACCCGACCGAGAAATGGGTCAGGTGGGTCAGCGCGGCGGTGGCCAAGGGCGGTGTCGTCACGCTCGATATGGGTCCGAACTGGGACCCGAAGTCGGGACCGATTGGCTCGCTGGTGGAAGGCCAGATGACGCAGGTGCAGGCGATCAAAGCCGCACTCGCTACAGCTTCCGCCGGGACAAATCCCAAACGCCTCAAGCGGGCGGAGAGCTTCCTTGGAATCCACTCCGATTTTCACGCTGGGCCCGACTGCACGGAGATCGGCAAGAACACCACGCGGGAGATGATCGAAAACGTCATCAATCAGGTCCACCCGGACTACATCCAGATCGACTGCAAGGGGCATCCGGGCCTTTCAAGCTATCCGACAAAGGTGGGCAACCAGGCGCCGGGCTTCGTCGGCGACCCGCTGCGGCTGTGGCGGCAGGTGACCGCCGAGCACGGCGTCGCACTCTACATGCACTATTCCGGCGTTTGGGACTCCGAGGCAATTCGCCGGCATCCGGACTGGGGCGTCGTCAACGCGGACGGCAAGACCAACAGCAACGCCACGTCGCGCTTCGGCCCCTATGCGGACGAGCTGCTGATCCCGCAGCTTCGCGAGCTGGCCGGCGATTACGGCGTGGACGGCGTCTGGGTGGACGGCGACTGCTGGGCCTCCGTGCCGGACTACGGCGAGCCGGCGCTGAAGGCGTTTCGCCAGGCCACCGGCATCGAGGACGTGCCGCGCAAGCCGGGCGACCTGCACTGGTTCGAGTTCCTCCAATTCCATCGCGAGGCATTTCGCAACTACCTGCGTCACTACATCACCGAGGTGAAGAGGACGAATCCCGATTTCCAGATGTGCAGCAATTGGGCGTTTACCGATCACATGCCGGAGCCGGTCAGCGCGCCCGTGGATTTCCTCTCCGGCGATTACTCGCCCGACGACAGCGTCAACTCCGCCCGGCTGTCGGCGCGGTACCTGACGCGGCAGGGCGTGCCCTGGGACCTGATGGCATGGAGCTTCAGCCGCGGCAAAAGCAAGGACGGACGGAACGAGAAGACGGCCATTCAGTTGCAGCGGGAGGCCGCCGTGGTCCTGTCGCTGGGCGGCGGATTCCAGGCATATTTCACTCAGAGGCGTGACGGCTCGGTCCGCGAGGAGCACATGCCTGTCATGGCTGAGGTGGCGGAGTTCTGCCGGGCCCGGCAAGCCATCTGCCACCGGGCGACGCAAGTGCCGCAGGTGGCGATCCTGTTCTCTACGGCGGCTCACTATCGAAAGAGCAACGGGCTCTTCGCGCGGGACCTGGCGCGGATCAACGGCGCCCTGCAAGCCCTGCTCGAAGGCCAGCAGTCGGTGGAAATCCTGGGCGAGCATCACCTGACGGGTCGCATGGCCGAGTATCCGCTGATCGTCGTGCCCGAGTGGGAGTACCTGGAGTCGAAGTTCAAGGACGAGTTGCTCGCGTACGTCAGGGGCGGCGGCAATCTGCTGCTCATCGGGCCGAAGACAGCCGCCATGTTCCAGGCGGAGCTTGATGTCACGCTGGAAGGCGAGCCAATATCCGCGACAGGATACCGCCTGGCGCACAATGCCGAACTGGCAGAAATCAGCGGCCAGGTGCAGTCACCGAAGTTGGGGCCGAGGGCCAAGCCGTTCGCCGGACTTCAGGGGCCCAATGAAACCAGCGCTTCCCCGCCGCCGGCGGCATCCGTCAGCGAATTCGGGCAAGGCAAGATCGCGGCTGTGTATTTCACCTTTGGCCAGGACTATGTGAGCACACGCAGCAGTCTGTCGAGGCAATTCCTCAACGACCTGGCACGGCAGCTTTTCCCAAAGCCGATGGTGGAGGTGAAAGGCTCGTCGGATGTGGACGTGGTCGTCAACCGCGCAGGCGACAAGCTGGCAGTGAATCTCGTCAACACGGCCGGGCCGCACCAGTCCGAGCCGATCGTGGATTCCATCCCGCCCATTGGTCCGCTCGATGTGAAGATTCGCCAGGCCGCAAAGCCTGCCAAAGTCACGCTGGAGCCCGCCGGCACTGCGCTGCCATTCGAGCACCGCAACGGCGAAATCCATCTCGTCATCCCGCAAGTGCCCATCCACGAGATCATCGTCGTCGAGGCTCAGTGAGGCGGGACGTCTCTGTTAGAGGGCAAACGCGAAGTCGCCTGCCAGACCAGACTCATGGCATTGCGAGGAGCGCAACGACGAAGCAATCTTGACTCCCGGCGTGGGAGATTGCTTCGCTTCTCTGAAAAAGCGTAGCGCCGACATGTAGGGTGGGTTCTCAACCCACGCGTCAGAGATCCCTGTGTCGAAACAACCGCGTGGGTCAGGGACCCACCCTACGAGTCGCCAAAGCCATTCTTCATCCTCTTCGGGCGGGCCGAAGGCCCATCGCGAGCGTCGCTCGCAATGACATACCGGGCGGTGCCACCGAGCGATCAAGTGATTGCTCTATCCGTGTCGTCGGCGATTATTCTCGCAGAATTTTGCCGAGGAAGGTTTCGAGGGAGGCGACGCCGAGCAGCTTTTTGTCCTGCACGATGTACGCCCGGCTGGTCCCCTGGCGCGTGATCTCCCGGGCGACCTGGATGGCGGGGGCGTCTGCCTGCACCGTTGCGTACTCGCGCGTCATGATCTCCGTCAGCCAGGTCTTGCTCTCGTTGCGGAGGACCTCGGCGAACGGCTCGAAATTCATGATGGGCGTCAGGTCGTCCATCCAGAGGATATAGTCGGGCAGGCACGTGCGGAGCAGCTTGTAGGTGGAGACGACGCCGATCAGCGTGCCGTCCGTGGCGACGACGGGCAGCTCGTTGACCTTGTGCTGCGCGAACAGGTCGATGGCCCGCTCCAGCGTGTCATGCTCCTGGAGCTGGACCTGGACGGCGTCCATCACGTCGCGGGCCCGCAGGTGGTCGGGCAGGACCATGCCGCCCTTGTCGAAGAAGGACCAGACCTGCTCGGCCGTGGGCAGGCTCGCAACGATGTCGGCGGTTGATGGGTCGCGGCAGATCGTCGCCAGACAACTGATCGCCTGCAGGTACGCCCCGGGCGCCGCTTTCGGAGCCAGGGTCAGCACGAGGAGCTTGATCCGCTCGTTCGGCCGTTTCGGGTCGTATGCGATTCCCTGCTTGGAGGTCGCCATGGCGACGAGGATCTCCTGGAGCGACTCCAGCCGGGCGTGAGGCATCGCCATCCCCGGCGCCACCATGCTGGGAAGCTCGTTCTCCCGCGCCAGGATTGCCTTGTAGGCCTCCTCGATGTCCCTGACGCCCCGCCGGTCGGCCAGCCGTCCAAGCATGTCCATGAGGACTTTGTCGCGATCCGTCTGCTCGGTCTGGCAAATCACCTCCGAGGCGCGAAACAGGGATGAAAAGCGGATGTTCTCTTTCTCGATTGTCATAATTATTTACCGTACAGCAGTCCCTTACCAATCGCCCCTATAAAGCCGCGCGCCGGGAGGATAGTCAAGCGCAAAAAGCCGGAGAATCGGGCCAGTGCGAGCTTGTTCGTAGAAGATATGGAACGACCGGCTCTCGCCGATACAGTGATGGTTCGGCGTGCCGCAGGTCTGCGGCACTATCGCGGGTTACTATCGGCGATAGCAGAGCCGCACAACAATCCCCCTTGATTGGGAGAACCGGTCGTGAAAACGAGTATAACGCATGTCGCC
>Ga0315282_10001248_pt1 | contig 48661 bp, 33 predicted proteins | sample YL17G07_20_MG_FD_203693 | JGI IMG/M metagenome (GOLD analysis project Ga0315282, IMG submission 203693) | Sediment microbial communities from Yellowstone Lake, YNP, Wyoming, USA - YL17G07_20 | ecosystem: Environmental > Aquatic > Freshwater > Lake > Sediment | place: USA: Wyoming | collected...
AGGACCAACAACCATTGGTTCACGGACCTCGATCACACTTGGCGGGCCATTCGAGAAACCACTCGCCGCTGGTCAACAAATCGAATTCGTCGTCTATGTAACATTTCTTAGGACGTTTACATTAGTTACGGAACTCTCCAGCGCTGAGGACGTCATCCGGGGATTGGAATGCGGTGCCAACAGTTTTGTTCGGAAACCCTACGAGAGCCGATACCTCCTTGCACGGATCGACTATGCCCTGGCGAATCGCCGGCTGGGTGACCGGACCAGAATGCAGTTGGGAGTGGAGATCAGCTTCGGCGGGCGAGAATACTTCATCACCTCGGAGCGGCAACAGATCCTGGACCTCCTGATTTCAACTTACGAAGACGCTGTCCACATGAACGAGGACCTGCGGGCACAGCAGGAGAGGCTGCAGCGGTCCTACAAGGAGCTGGAGACTCTCCACCGTTTGGCCGTGAGTCTCAACGAGGCGATTGGTGAGGATCAAGTAACCAATGTCGGACTCGAACAGACGGCACAAATGCTCGGAGTAAGCACGGGATGGATTTTGCTGCGAGATGGCACAGGGAACATTCGCCTTGCTCGCTCCCTCGATCTTCCGGCTGGCATCGGTTCCAAGGAGGCTGCACAAGGAGAGTGTCATTGCCTACACAGACTGTGCAGTGGAGAATTAGCGTATCCCACGTATTTCAACGACTGCGACTTCCTTAAGGACATGGGCGGGGAAGCACGGAAGCTTGGGTATGCCGCCGTGCCCCTATTCGCAGGGGACCGGCCTCTGGGATGTCTGTGTCTCGCAAATGCGGAAGAACGAGGCTTTGGCGCGGAGGAGTTGAGATTGCTCGACAACGTCGGTCGCCAGGTCGGCGCTGCCCTCGACCGGGTGCAGATGCTGGCGGGCCTTGAGATGAAAGTCGAAGAACGCACCGCCGCCTTGAGGGCTGAGGTCGCCGCGCGCAGGCGCGCAGAAGAGGCGCGCTCCTACTTGGCCGCGATTGTGGAGTCATCCGATGACGCCGTCATCGGCAAGCGCCTGGATGGCGCCATTGCAAGCTGGAACCGCGGCGCGGAAAGGCTCTATGGCTATTCTGCCGAGGAGGTCGTCGGGCGCCCCGTCTCGATCCTGATCCCACCGGACCACGCGGACGAACTCCGCGCCATCCTTGCAGGAGTCGCGCGAGGAGAGCGCATCGAGCATTATGAAACCGTGCGGACCCGCAAGGATGGCCGGCAGGTCCATGTGTCTATCAGTGCTTTCCCCATCAGAGAAGCGGGGGGTCAGATCATCGGTATCGCTTCGATCGCTCGCGATATTAGCGAGCGCAAGCAGGCCGAGGCCACGCTCCGGGCTTCCGAAGAGAACTACCGGGCGCTCTTCGAAGGCGCCGCCGAAGGCATCCTCGTTGTCGATCTCGAGACCAGGCGCGTCATACGCGCCAACGCAGCCGCCTGCCGAATGCTGGGCTACTCGCAGGAGGAGCTGCTCCGGCTGGGCGTCGATGACATCCATCCCCAGGAGGGACTTTCGCAGGTCATCGCCCAGTTCGAGGCCCCGGCACGGGGCGACAAGGTCTTTGCACCGGCGGTCCCTTGCCTGTGTAAGAACGGGACGAAGATATACGCGGACGTCTCGGCTGCCAGGATGGCCCTCGATGCGCGGCCCTGCATCTTGGGCCTCCTGACCGACGTCACCGAGCGAGTGCGATTGGAGGAACAGCTCCGCCAAGCTGTCAAGATGGAGGCCATTGGACGCCTGGCGGGGGGGGTCGCTCACGACTTTAACAACCTCCTGACGGTAATTTCAGGATTCGGTGAGTTGTCGCTCGATCGGCTACCCCCCACCGACGCGTTGCGCCCTCACCTGGAGCAGATTCTCAAGGCAGCGGACCGTGCGGCGACCTTGACACGGCAACTTCTCGCCTTCAGTCGGCGTCAGGTGCTGGCAGTGAAGGTCGTGGATCTCAATGTTGTGGCCGGCGACATGGCCAAGATGCTCCAGCACATGCTGGGCGAGGACATCGATCTGGTCTGGAATCTCAAGCCGGGAATCGGACGCGTCAAAGTTGATCCCGGCCAGATCGAGCAGGTCATCATGAACCTGGCCGTGAATGCGCGAGATGCCATGCCCCGCGGCGGGAAGCTCACTCTGGAAACTGCAAATGTGGAGTTGGATGAAAGCTATGCGAGCAGCCACGTGGGCGCGACCCCGGGAACCTACGTCATGCTGGCTTTGAGTGATACGGGGGTCGGCATGGACAGAGAAACCCAGACTCGTGTTTTCGAGCCATTCTTTACCACCAAAGAAAGAGGGAAAGGTACGGGGCTTGGACTGGCGACAGTGTATGGGATTGTCAAGCAGAGTGGTGGCAGTATCTGGGTCTATAGCGAGCCGGGCCACGGAACCACATTCAAGATCTATCTGCCACGCGTCGAGGGGGTCGCTGAGGCAGCAGAGGCAGTTTCCGCATGCACACCTCCCGCCGGGGGCTCCGAGACCATCCTGTTGGCGGAAGATGATGATGCGGTCCGAGCCCTCTTGCGAGAAACTCTCGCCAAAAGTGGCTACACTGTGCTCATAGCGACGCGGCCGAGTCAGGCGGTCCGGCTTTGCGAGGAGCACAAAGGGAAGATCGACCTGCTGCTGACAGACCTCGTAATGCCGGAAATGAGCGGTAAGGATCTTGCCGAACAAATCCAGGGCCTGTACCCTCGGGTCAAGGTGCTTTACATGTCGGGGTACACCGATAACGCCATTGTGCATCACGGAGTGTTGGACTCGGGAGTGGCTTTTCTCCAGAAGCCCTTCACGCCGGACGGATTATTGCGCAAAGTCCGGGAAGTGCTCAGAACCTCCTCTCCCCAGGGAAAGTAGGCTTATTGGCCGGCCAAGGTGTTTCGCTCTGTCACGTCCCGGACAGGGGACCCCCCCAGCCGCGATGCAGGGCCACTCAGTGACTCTCCAACAAGGTGTACTGCGAGACGTGCCTGCAAAGGTCTGGTGGGCCCAGCAGGACTCGAACCTGCGACCAACGGATTATGAGTCCGCTGCTCTAACCGACTGAGCTATGGGCCCACAGTGTCTTACGGACGTCGGCCCCGCCAATGAAAAGCGGAAATTGAAGCGGGCAGCGGCCGCCTCGGCCCTTGGAAAGGGCTCTTAGCGGCCTTGCGCTGGTCCTTGCAACCTTCTTCCAGGGCCCCAGGCGTCGGACGCATGCCCCGCTGGCTGAGTGCAACGCTACTAGACCCCATCAACCGTGCGGTCGCACGAACGCCTGTCCGGCCTCGCCAAGCCGAGTGCCATAAGCATGTCTAGGCGAGTGTAGCACGAAGTCACCGGGCATCTCCAAGGCCTCCTGCAGTTCCCATTGAAGATGGTAAAGCGAGCTTCCCAGCATTGGTAGAACGGCGCTCTCGGCGAAGGCCTAAGGCGCTTTTGAGTATGCCTTGTGGCCTTCGAGCATGCCCCGATCCCGAACCGCCATAGCAAGGTTGCGCGGTATCAAATGTCGCCTCCCGATTCGCACGTGAAGGGGGCCGAATTTCGTGCTCGGGGCAGACCAAATGAGATTTTTCCGCCATTCAAATTCATACCTCCGATCTCCAGTTATAGTTCGCCAAGACTTCACCTTAGTGGCTGAGAAGCAGGAGCGCCGCTCTTGAGCAACTGCCGGATGACGCTGTCTTCGTGAATGCGGCCCGGCGAGCCGCGATGCTTTGGATTCCCAGGAACTCCGGTCAGAGATTGCTGCTACAGCCTTGAATTGCTGAGCGGGGCGGTATATGTTTTCACGGCGCAGACGCGCGGGCGCGAAGCGTCCGGCCGACTCCTGCAGCGGAGCGGGCAGAAATTGCATGGAGGGAATCGGATCATGCCTGAACTGAATGTCATCGCGGATTACGGAGACCTCTGCGGCGAAGGGCCGTTGTGGGACTTCCGCAGCAACCAGCTCTATTGGACCGACATCACGGGGCAGAAGTTTTATTGCTACGACTCGGCGACGCGGAAGCACCGGCTGGTCAAAGAGGGCTGGGAGGTTTCTGGGTTCGCTTTCAATGCGCCAGGGGGATTTGTCGTCGCAAACTCCGCCGGCGTCTGGCTGTGGGACGGCGCAAGCGAGCCGCGCCTGGTGGCTGCGGAGGCGGACGGCAACAAGTGCCAGATGAACGAATGCATCGCCGACGCTGCCGGGAGGCTGCTCGCGGGGTCGTATTTCTACGATCCCGGCAAGGAATACCCGCTGGGCAAACTGTTTTCCGTGGCGACCGACGGTAAGGTGCGCGTGCTGGACGAAGGGTTCCATATCGCAAACGGTTTGGGTTTTTCGCCCGACGGCAAGACGCTCTATTTCACCGACTCCGCCGCGCGCATCATCTACGCTTACGACTACGATGTGGCGACGGGAACACCGCGCAATCGCCGCGTGTTCGTCAAGGTGCCCACGACTTCCGGACTCCCCGACGGTCTGACGGTGGACGCGGCAGGCTTCGTGTGGTCGGCGGAGTGGTACGGCAGCTGCATCGTGCGTTACGACCCGGCGGGGAAAGTCGAGCGCCGCATCGCGACGCCCGCCAAGCAGACCTCGTCGCTCGCCTTCGGCGGGCCGGACCTCACCGACATCTTCATTACCTCGGCGGGGAAGTCGGAACCCATGCCCGTCATGCCGCCCGGCTACGATCCCAACGCGGGCTACTTCGGCGGCGCGCTGTATCAGGTCAATCTCGGCATTCCGGGCCGGAAGGAGTATCTGGCGAATATCCGCCTGGCGTCCTGACGCGGCGCTGCGAGTTTCCGCTGGCGCCGCCCACGCTGCAACCCACGATGACTCGAATCGACACTCGCTGGAGCTTGCTCTCGCACCGTGCCGTGGTGATGGAGAATCGCGCTCTGCGCGTCACCCTCCTGCCGGAGCTGGGTGGGCGCATCTGGAGCATCGAGTACAAGCCGCGCGGCCGCGAGCTCCTCTGGCAGAATCCCCGCGTCCCGCCGCAGCGCGCGCCCTTTGGCGCCGCCTTTGATAATGTCTGGTGCGGTGGCTGGGAGGAGATGTTTCCCACCTCCGCGCCGGGCATCATCAACGGCGAGCAGTTTCCCGACCACGGAGAAGTCTGGTGCCTGGGCTGGGACTGTGAAGCCGGAGAGCGGGCGGGGCAAGTCGAGTTGACGCTGCGCTGCCGCACGCCCATCAGCGCGGTGGAAGTCGAGAAACGGATGACGCTGCGCGCCGACGAGCCGGTGCTCGACATTGCCTATGCCCTGCGCAGCCTGTCCAGTTCGACGTTGCCCTACCTGTTCACGCTTCACCCGGCGTTTGCGGTCAATCCGGCGTGCCGTCTGGATTTTCCCGCGATGAACGTGGCGCTCGACCCCTCCTGGCTGGGCACGCTCACCGATACGCCACTCACTTTTTGCTGGCCGCTGGCGCCGCGGCGGGGAGGGGAAGTGGACCTGCGCGCGGTGCCGCCCGTCACGAGCCGGGAGGTGTTTTTCTTCTTTGGCCACGATTTCACCGAGGCCTGGTTCGCCATCACCGATACGGCGGAGAAGCTCACCTGGGGGATGAACTTCCCGGCGGAATTCTTCCGCGCCTGCGGCGTCTTTGCCACTTATGGAGGTTGGCGGGATCACTATACCCTCCTCGTCGAACCCGCCACTGCCTACCCGCAACAGATCGAGCAGGCGATCGAACACGGGCGCGCTCCGGTGCTCGCCCCCGGCGCAAGCGTCGAAACGCGGGTCACCTTCCGTGTGCAGGAAGGCCTCGCCCGCGTCAGCGCGGAAAGCCCCAATGGCGAATTCATGCCGTAGCCGGTGTGACCAGGTCCTCCGCCGCCAACCGATCATCCTTAACTTTTGTGGACAAGTGTGCTAGTCTAGGAAATTAGCGAAGGTCGGGGCCGGCAGAGTGGCGCTATCTTTTGATTTCCTGGGAAAGACGCAGGGGCAAATCACGCATTGCCCTGAGAGCGAAGGGAGGGGGATTCATGAATCGCTCCTACAAAGGGTCGGGGTCAAAGACCGCCGCCACCGCCGGCATGGCACACCCGTTTTGCACGTGTTCCACGGGCGGGACGCCCATGCCACGTCACGGTCGGCGGCTAGACCCCGCTGCAGCGAGAGGGAGGCCCTTATATAGTGCCAGTACGAACCGAGAATGTTGCTTAAAATGAGGTGATTGCAATTTCTCATAGTGCCACAAACCGAGTAAGTCGTTTAGAATCAATAGAGGTCGAATGATTCAGCGAACCTAGAAAGTCGCTTATTATCAATTGGTTGGAGATGCGACAAAAATAACGAAGCGAGTAAATTATTTATAATCAACGAAAGTCGCAATTCTCAACGAACCGGGCAAGTTGCTGTTTTAAGTAGGCTTGATCTCCAGCTCGCGCGAGCAGGCAGGCAACCGTCGCGGCATGCGTGGCAAAAATGGCTCGCGCAGGGAGCTCAGCAGACGCGAGGCTAGGCGGAGCGAGGGGCGCAGGACTCGCGCCGGATGATTTGGGTAGGAATCATGAGGCGCTCCGGCGGGTGCTCGGGATGGGCAAGCCGGTTCAGCAGCACTTCGGCGAGCTGCTGTCCGACCTGTTCCGCGAAGACGCGGACCGTGGTGAGTGGTGGATGGAGCAGTGCGGCCTCGATATCGTTGAATCCCATGACGCTGACGTCGCCGGGGACGCTGAGGCCGGCGTCGCGCAGCGCCCGATAGGCGCCCTCGGCGGCCGAGTCGCTGCCGGTGAGGATGGCGGTCATCTTCCTTTCCTGACTCACAATCGACTTCGTCGCCAGATAGCCCACCTCTGGTTCATTGTTGGAATCAATCCCGGCCTGGAGGGGCAGCAGCCCGGCCTCTTCCATAGCGCGGGAGTATCCTTGCATCCGCCGCGCGAACCAGGGGAGCTGGCTGTTGCCCACGAACCAGATTTCGCGATGCCCCAGCGAGAGAAGGTAGCGCGTCGCTTCGTAGCCGCCCGAGATGTCGTCAAAGAAGACGGCGTCGTGCCGCTCCGCGTCCCAGGGGCCGAAGAAGTTGTTGCCAAGCACCACGAAGGGAACGGCCCGGTGGTCGAGCAGATCGATAAAGTTCTGGGAGTTGGCTCCCGCCACGATCAGGGCGCGAACCACGTCGCGACGCTGCAGGAGCGGCGGGAGATAGATTTCCTTCCAGGGAACGTTGGGCGAGTAACGCACCGACATGAATAACATGCTGTAACCGTGCGCGGCGCAGTAGCCCTCCGCCCCGACGAGGACGCGCGAATGAAAAGGATGGAGCAGATCGCGATTGCAGAGCAGAAAGGCAATGACGCGAGCCTTGCCCTGGCGGTGCAGATCGACGCCCAGTTGGGCGGCCGCCGCGAGCACGCGCTGCTGGATTGCCGGGCTCACGCGCGCGCTGCCGTTGGCCAGCCGGGAGACCGTCGCCAGGCTCACCCCGGCCAGTGCGGCGACTTGCTGGAACGTTGTGCGCTTCTGCGGTGCGATGGGTCACCTCGGAAGAACGAATCCGCGGGGCGTTCGGCACTGACCCCTTGAGGGGGAGTTCCGGCCGCGATTTCCCGTTGGCCATGCCCGAGCGACAATACGTCTGAAGCTAATCCAAGGTCCCGAGGATGCGCTGAATGCCAACTTCATCAAATTACTCGGGTTGTGCATCATAGCAGAGGCAGACGCCATAGGAACTTTTCTCTTCGCGCATGAAAAGATCGCTTCGCCTTGTGCAAACTCGGCCGGGCGCCTCATTGCATTTCCAGTTCTGGACATTCGAGTGGTTGAAGGTTTCGCGTTCATGACTTGCTCTGACGGTAAAGCGAGACGAGTTGGTCGGGACGTACTGCTACATAGCGGGGTCCCAAACCCGTGACGATGTTTTCCGCCATTTCCATGTTGGTCAGCCAATTCGCCAGAAAGACAAAAAGGAATGCCGGCCGATGCGGCGGCGTCCAGGTAGTAATCTCCTTCATCATGAATGCCTCCGCGTCGCGTCGCGAAGAGGGCGTGAAGGTCATCACATAGGGCGGCTGATTGACGGCGCGGAACACCGGCACGCCGTTAATTTCGGTCGCCAGGTTATCCATTGTTGTCTTGTCGGTGCGGCCGTAGTTCGAGAACACGCCTTTGATGCCGGGCATCGCCGCGATGCTGGCCAGCCGCTCGGGAGTCATTTCCTGATACGTGGAAATGACCGAGGCATCGATGCGCGCCCGGTAGATGGCGGAGAGGCGCAGGTACACCTTCCAGATCGCGTCGCGCTGCTCGGGCGGATACCCTTCCGCGTAACTTGCTTCGTGGATGTAACCCATGCCGGTGAGGGCGTTCACGAAGCAGTCGCCGGACCGCGCGTGCTTGTAATAGTAATCGAGAATGTCCGGCTGGCCGTCGAAGGCCGTCGAGCCGAGTTGCCAGCCGATCGGGACGGTTCCGTGTTTGGGGTCGTCGAACAGCTTGCGGTAGTAGTGACGCTGGAAATTCCACCCGTCGCCATCGGAACGAATGAAGGCGAAGTAAACCTTGTCGCGCTGCAGGGTGATTGGCGGGATCGACTGCCGCAGCTTCGCGGTGGTTCCCGAATGAACGGAGAGATTGCCTACCGTGGGCGAGTATGCGTCGAACGCTGTGCAGGGCGTGAACTTGGCGCACTCGCTGGTGAGGCGGATGCCCAAATCTTCGCCGATGCCCGCTTCCTTGTCGCCGCTGTTGGGCCAGCCCAGGCAGGGAATGTTGGGGGGCCACTTCAACATGATTTCGCGCGCGAATCGCATCTCCTCATCGGAGGAAGCCTTGGGATTCTTCTCCACGTCGCGCGGGGCCGACATCCAGAGGATGGGAATCCGGAATTCCACCAGGTAGTCGCGCAGCGCGACCTCCTGGGGGACGAGAACGGCGAGAGCCTGGCGTGAGAGGTGAGCATCGAGTTGCCGGTAGGCCCATCGATAGGCATCGATATCCATCTTCCAATCCAGCTTGCGCAGATCCAGGCCGGCCTCAGGAGTTTCCGGATTGGTCCCCATCGGCAGTTTGAACTGCGGGGAGGTGTTGGGGGTCGCGACCAGCCCGCCATAAACAGCAGCGAGCATGGTGGCGACATTGACGCTGGCGGGAACCGCCGGATCGGTCAGGAACATCCGGGAGACTTCCGGCAGGAAACGCTCGAAGACTTCGCCCACTTCCAGCCACACGATCTTCCCGACGTCGCCGCGCTCGCGCAGCCAGTCGAGCCAGAGTTCGTCGTAGCGATCATGAACCAGGTAAAGGCGAGGCTGGGAGCGATTGACGATGCCCTGCAGGCAGGAGAGCGTCAGGCGCATGTCCCAGGCGAAGGAAGTCAGGTCAGCTGAGCGAAAAGCAAAGAGCGTCCGCGCCGGCGGCTTGGACTTCGGGACGATGTGGAAATCCGCTTCGTCTTGTGCGCCCTCCGAGAGCGACGGCAGGAAGTGGCTGCCTAACGCTGCGGCGGAGGATTGCACGAAAGCTCTGCGGCTGATGGGACTTCGCATAGGCACTCCGCGAGAGGTCGATCGGCCCCACGAGCGATGGGCATTATTGCGGGGGCTTCTCTCCCGGTTTCCGGAACGTGATTTTCTTTCGTGAAAGGCCGGCCATGAAAAATCGTGCGCTCCGGCCAGCCACCTTGTCGGTCTCTCCCTTTTCCGTGCCGATCACCTGGGGATACCAGCCGTTCTCGACCTTCGTCCGCGAGAGCGGCGCTCCCGATTGGATTGCCTGAATTTCGCGCCGGTCGAGAATCCTCTTCGGCTTGCTCCAACCGGTGGGATTGCTCACATCCGAGTTGAAGCTGATATAGATTCCTTCCTGATCCAGCCGGGTGTCGATGGCGCGATTGAGGAACATGACGTAGGTCTTCAGGTAAGTGTTCCAATGGATCGACGGCCCCCAAAACATGGTCCCCTCGGGGCGGTGGTAGTCAACCTCGGAGGGGAAAACGGGTGTCACGTGACCCCACAGCGCGGGCTCGTTCCATCCGCCCTTGTACCATTTCAGGACCTTCCCGGAGGGATTCTTGCGATCGGCATAGCGCATCCGCGCCGCCCAGACTCCCTGTTCGTCGGCGCTGGAGTCGTAGCTCGTTCCGTAGAAGTAGAAATACTCCTTCTTCTCGTCCAGGTAGAAGACGAAGTCGCCCGTGCCGCCCACGTCCCAGGGACTCGCCGTGTCGCAGCGGATGGCACAGGGCCGCGCTTCGATAATGAACCCGAGGTCTTCCCACGTCGCGCCGTTATCGCGCGAGCGCAACCAACCGATCTTGGGCATGGTGGGGAGGTGGTCGTTGGAGACGCACACGGCATCGAGCTCGTAGTGATAGGCGCCGTAAAGAATCCCGTCCGCTTCGTCCTTCCAAGTTGCTTCGATCCAGATGTAGAGCTTGTCGTTCAAATCGCCCAGGCGAGTGGAGATTCGCTTGGTCAAATTGAAGATGTCCGGGCCCGAGTTCTGGTGGGGGTGCCCGTAAGAATTGAAAACATATAAGGTGTCGCCGTCCCAGTGGGCGGGACTATTGCTGTCCACACCGGTGATGAGGATCTCTGGGGCGTCGCTGAACACCACCGAAGGGAGATCTTCTCCCGCCGCTTCCTTCCAGGGCACGGAAGTGCGACCACTGCGATCGGCGGCGCACAAGGGCGCCATCGAGGCCGCCAGCAGGAAAATTGCGGTCGATAATTGGATCACTCTTCCCATGACTCCTACCCGTGACATCGTCATCCTTGGCCGCCGGGGCCGGGTGGAAGCCGGCGCTACGGCTTCTCCCCCGGCTTCAGAAACGTGATCTCCAGCCGGGACATTCCCGTCATGAAGAACCGGCACGTCCGCCCGCAGAGCTTGTCCGTTTCGCCCTTTTCGGTTCCGATGACCTGCGGATACCAGCCGCTCGAGAGAGTATCGGCGATGACGGTCCCGTCGCCCGCCGGGCGCAGCTCACCGTAATAGACCCCGCGCGGGATGAGAAGCATATCGTCAACGACCTTGCCGATGGTTGTGGCTCTCAGGATCCCGTCTCGATCGAGAATCATCCGGGGCTTGCTCCAGCCCGTCGGATCACCGATGTCGCGGTTGTAACTGATATAGATCCCATCCTCGGTCAATTTCGTGTCCACGGCATGATTCAGGACCATGACATACGTCTGCAAATAGCTGTTCCAGTGGATCGCCGGACCCCAGAACATGGAGCCGTTGAGCTTGTGATAGTCGCGTTCGGCGGGAAACACCGGCGTCACGTGGCCCCAGATTCCGGGCTCGCTCCACGCGCCGTTGTGCCACTTCATCACTTTGCCCGCGGGGTGGTCGCGGTCGGCATACTTCATGCGCGCTGCGAAGACACCCTGTTCGGCCATGTCGGGGTCGTAGCTGGTGCCGTAAAAGTAGAAGTACTCCTTCTTGCTATCGAGATAGAAAACGAAGTCGCCCGTTCCGCCCGAATCCCACGGGCTCTTGGTCAGACAATTGATTCGGCAGGGGTCGGCGGAGATGATGAAGCCCAGGTCGTCCCACGTCGCGCCATTGTTGATGGAGCGAATCCAGCCGATGCGCGGCGCGGTCAGGATGTGGGAATTGGAAAAGCAGATCGTATCCGGCTCGTAGTGATAGGCGCCGTAGAGCGTGCCATCCTCATCTTTCCACGTGGCCTCGATCCAAATGTTGAAGCGATTGTTGTGAAAGCCCAGGTCCACCGAGAGTCGCTTGCCCAGATGCTCGATGTCCGGTCCCGAAGTGCGCCAGGGGTGTCCGGCGTTGTTGAAGAGGTAGAGCACGTCGCCGTCCCAGTGGAGCGGGTTGTTGGAATCGGCTTCGTGGAGCAGACTGCGTTCCGGCACTTCAACGCCGGGCATCTGAATCAGAGGAGCCTGGCGCAACACTACACTGGGGAGATCAGCCTCCGCCTGTGCTCCGCGTGCCGCGACGCCAGGGTTGAAGAGGAAGCAGAATGTGCCGAGCAAGGAAATGAGGATATCCGCTCCCAATGTTCGTGAATGCCCGCGCACGAATTCGCCCTCACAGATGGACCGCTTTCGCGGTGATATCGCTGCGGCCAGTGTCATGACGGCGGCTCTGACCTTTTCTCTCATCATCCCCCGCTTGTACTTCGTTTGCTGACCATCGCCAATGATGGCTGGCCGTAGGACAGAATGAAACCTACAGAGACCGGTCGAGTCTGCCCCAGGAATTGTGGCGGGCGATCGGTCCCTTTCGCGCCTTCGGGATTATTCACCCCCCACTTGGCCCACGTGTCGCCGCGCCCGTAGGGGTCAGGGGAACGATTCTGATCCTTCCGGATTTTCTCGAGCGCTTCGAGCACCGCTTTCGCGTAACGCGAATCTCCGGTCTTCTCCGCGAGCACGGCGAGCCCATAAAGTGCGAGGGGCGCGACATCCATCGATTCCGCGACACCGTCCGCAGAGGTGACATACTTGAAGGCGCGTTGGAGCGGCTCGCGACACCGCTGGTCGTTCGCCGTCGAGTAGAAGTCGGCAAGCGCCATCATCGCGTGGTCGGTGAATCCCGTTATCTCTCGCCTGTGCGGATTTCCCAAGTAGGCAGGCCAACTCCCATTGGGGTTTTGATACTTCAGGAGGGCCTTGAAGGGCACGTCAGCAGCGGCAAGAAACTTCCGCTCACCCGTGTACTTGTAAAACTCGCACATCATGTGAAGGTGCACCGACGTCGTGCGGGCGTCGCCATCGATGAATTCCGGCTTCAGGTCTGCCAGGTAATCGCCACATCGAATGAGCCAGTCCCAAACAACGGCGTCGCCACTTACTCCCGCCCAGACGAGCAAGCCCAGGAGCCACGAATGGTCTGGCGCGCCAGCTTCTGCGGTGGCCACGTAGCAGTGGCCATAACTGTGCGTGTACATCCCGAAGTAGGGGTGATGGCGAAGATCCAAGTCGAGGAGGTGCCGCGCCACGATCTTGCACCGTTCCCAGGCAACAGGGTCGCCGGTGCGAAAGTAGTAAAGGAGCAGTCCGAGGAGTTGGTCTCCTTCGTTGTTCTGCCAGTAGCCTTCCCGCGCCATCTCGCCCATCTCGCCCCACTTTGTTCCGGGATGGCACATGTAGGTGGTCGAAGCCGTGAAGTACTTAAAGTCGCCGTAATCGAACTTGCCATAGCATTTCAGAAGATCGATGTGGCGATTCAACCAGCCGAAGCAACCGTCGAACAATGGGTCCAGGTTTGGAAAGCGCTTGGGGTCGGGCGGCGAGACGGGGCCAATCACCTCCGTCCTGGCAACATACCCCGGGTCGAGGTGGCCCCTCACCGGCCTCAACGTTTTGTGCCACCATTTCGCTTCGAAGGTCGAAGGCTCGCCCTTCCCCCCCCAGACGCTGAGGATGATTTCCTGCGTTTTGGCCATCCCCTGCCGGGCATCCAAGCATTTCTTTTCGGTGTCGATGAAGGCCCAATAAGGGTGTGGCAGGATGGGCCAGTATTTGGTCATCGAGTAGGCGCGCTCCCCCTGCGGATTCGCTGGGAGCAACGGCTTGCTTAGGAGGTGATCGATGGCCCGTTCCGGCCAAAGCCCTATGCTCAGCTCTCCCTCACGGACAGCAATTTCGTTGGGATACTCTTCCCAGAAGTTGGGCACCCAAACTCCCAGGCACCGCGTTGGGTTCTGCAGATAGAGCCAGCCCGGGGAGTGCTCGCCGTTGCAGCCGCCGCTGGAGAGATTTTGAATCCGTCCATCCGGGTTTCGAGTCCTTGCCCAATACCAGTTGTGGTCTTCCTGGAGGATGTAGACCGGCCAGTCTTTCAGGAAGGGGCCGTCGTACACACCCGTCTCGCACCCAATGACCAACCGCTCGGGCTCAAACTCGAACGGGAAGACCAAGCGGATATCCTTCAGTTGCTCGGAAGGGTTATCAGTGGCGTTGATCCAGGTGACTTCCAAGCTGACGTCGGGACGGCCTCGGAAAGCGGTGCACCGGATTATGTAATTCAGCAGTCCGTCCTCGTCCTGAGCGCGGCATTGCCCCTCGATCCGGACGCCAGCGCGCACTGGTCCGCGCTCCTCAATGTCGACGCGACGAGCGCCGCCATCCAGCGAAGCACGAAATACCTTTCCATCATGTCGGGTTAAAACCAAATCGCCAGCCAATGCGCCCTTGACGACGGGCTGTGCATTCCCGCTCGAATCAGGAGCGGCGAGCATCTCCAGCCAACTGGCCCCGGATTTGGAAATGCTCAGGGTGAGTTCGCCGGTGTCGATCACAACCCGGCCGTCAACCTCCTTCACGAGGTCAGGGGCTTGCGGGGCTTCGCCTTCCCGCAGGGTGTAGTCTCCGGCGCCGCCGGCGGCCTCAAAAGCGATGGCCAGCCAGCGGACGCTTCCGTCCGGCCAGTTCAGAGCGGGACGAAATTGCGCGACGACGGGCTTGCCGTCGGATGAATAAATCGCCAATTTCTCTGTCTGACGCAGAAACCCCCGCGCGAAGGGGACGCTCGTTTCCACGGGAGCGCCCAGCGGCGGTGGGCCGGCCGGTTCAGAAACATGAATGCGAATTGCTCCGTCGGGTTGAGACTCGGTTGGACGGCCGTCGTCAGCGCGGGCGGGCAGGAGCGAGGACAATGAGAGGGCAGCGCCCGTTCCCAGAGTTCCGCTGAAAAAGTCGCGGCGGGAGAGATCCTTGGATTTTCGGAATCGCTTCATCCCACTCCCTCGCACGATCATCCCCCGGCTCCCACGTCTGCGCCGAGGATACGCCCCATCTCAAGTTTCACGCGTAATGGCCAGTCTTGGCCCTCACTCAAACAAAATTACGGGCAGGCCCGAAAGCCTGCCCGTAGCAGAGGAAGGTTTCACACACCTCGGCAATTACCAGACAAACCTGAGAGAAAACTGCATGGCGCGCGGATCAGTCTGCACGTTGGTGATCTGGCCGAACGTGCATCCGAAGGTGTGGGTCTTGTCGGTACTGCCGTCGGCGAACGGCGACAAGCACCAGTGACTATCCGGCACACCGAGGTTCTGGTGGTTAAACGCGTTAAACACATCCCAGCGGAAGGTAAAGTACTTGGCTTCCGACAAGCGGAAGTCCTTACCCAGGGAAAGGTCGGCGTTCCAGAAGCCTGGCGTCCGGCCGGAGGGTGGACGCAGGCCGGCGTTTCCCATCTGCCAGTAAGCGTCCACAGCGTTGTAATCCACCGGCGTTCCGTCCGCCCAAGTACCGGTGGAAAAAGCTGTAGTCAGCGTCTGGTCACAACCCCATGGGGCACAAAGCGCATTCGGGTTGTACCACTGCTGTTCGAGTTGTTGCCGGGTCTTGCCGCTCCGTCCCGCCGACAGGCTGCCTGCCAAGCTCGCCCGACAACTGAGGTAGCCGTAGGCGCCGTCGCAAGCCGAGTCCGGGATGCTGAAGAACATCGGCACTCCTGACTGGAAGTTCCAGTTCTGAGTCAGCTTCCAGCCGCCGATGAAAGCGTTCTTCCATCCTCCGACGTTGGCGAACTGCTTTCCTTTGCCGAACGGCAGTTCATAGGTTGAGGCGAAGTTGAGGACGTGGGTTGTGTCGTCAGGGGACAGGGCATCGTACTGATGGAGATTGTGTATATCTTCGGGCCCGGTATGCGTCGAGAAATCCGCTACGCCTCCGCCGGCGGCTCCGGGAACATAGGCAATCCGCCCGACGCCCCGGTTGCTCAGGACCGATGGGCCAAAAGTGTTTCCCACGAGCGCGCCCAGGCCGGCGCTCACGATATTCTTAGAATACGTGTACGCCGCGATGAAATTGAGTCCGTGGGAATAGCGCTTCTCCACCCGGAGTTGTCCTGAGTGGTACTTGCTGTAACCATCCGGTGAAAGAAGTGACTGAGTCGACCACCACTGCGGGTACGGCCGAAGCGCGTACCAGCCTGAGCACTGCACCAAGGCCGGATCGTACCAGCGGCCGCAGTCGTAGATGCCCTCCATGGACGGGTCCACCGTGTACGTGTATAGGTCAATGTCGTAGCGGACTTTCTGCATGACGCTCTTATAATTCTGGTCAAGATCCCGAATCTCATCCCCCAGCAGGTGGGAGCCGTGGCTGCCTACATATCCGGCACTAAAGAGAATATTGCCGGGCAGTTCCTGCTGAATGAACAGGCTCCACTGCTGCAGGTAAGGGTCCTTGTTGCTTTTGTTGAAACCGTAGATATTCGTCTGGGAACCGACGAATTGCAGATCGTGCGTTCGGTTGTACGTGAGATCGGGCAACTCCACCACAGGAGCGCCCTGGCTCAAGTGCCACGAGGCTGTCATGTAATAAGGGTCCGTGACCGGAGTGCTGACACTGACGTAAGAGCCCAGGCTGCTGAAAGCGCCATTCCCTTGACCAAACATCGCTGACAAGCTGTTGCTATAGATTATCCCGTAGCCACCACGGATAACGGTCTTCCGGCTGCCGCCAGGTGACCAGGCAAAGCCGAACCGGGGGCCCAGACTGCCCTTGTTGGCAGGATAAAGATTCCGGTCGGGATGACCCGACGTTCCCATGTAGACCATTTTCCCCTTGTAATTCACCTCGGGGTTTATGGCGCCCAAGTCGAAGTTGGCGAGCATGTTGTGGCGTTCTCGGATCCACCCGTAGACATCCCAGCGGAGACCAAAGCTCAGCGTAAGGTTCTTGGTTACCCGGAAGTCGTCCTGTCCGAAGAAGGCGTAGTCATCGTTCGTCTGCCAGGGGGCATACTGTACTCCTGTACTACCTCCACCCTGCCCGACATCACCCAACAAGAACTCGGCCAGTCCGCTCCCCCCCAGGCCGGTATACGGGTTCTTGCTATAGCTACCATCGAAATTGATATTGTAACCCGTTCCTGCATTGCCCCAGAGGTTGTTCCTTCGGAAGGTGAAACCGCCCTTGATGGTGTGTCGCCCCCAGATCTTGGTGAGGTTGTCGCTCAGCGTGAACGCCTGCTGTCCGAGGTCGCCGCTCTGGTACGCCACGGGGCCGAATTGAAAAGTGTACAGGTAATTCGAAAAGGACATGGTCGGCACAGGTTGGAAAGGTTCGGAAAGGAGGAAGTTCAAGCCTTGGACGTGCTGCTCGACTTCTTTGTTATCCGTCACGCTTTCCGGGTTGGGCCGGGCGACCAGATTCTGCCGCCCAAATGAGAAGCGAAACTCGTTGACGACCGTAGGGGTAAGGGTCGAGGTCAGGCCTAGTATGGCGAGCTGGTTTCGAGTGTCGTAAGGATTGGCTCCTGCCGCCCCAGTGTTTGTCGGAGCCGTGGGCCCGTTCCAAGGATATCGGTAGTTGTAGTAGTAGCTGGGATTGAAGAGCCAGGAAGCGAAGAGCCGGTTTTTCTCGTTAATATTGTGGTCGACCTTCACCGAAGCGTTGTGCGTGGTCATGCTGCTTCCGACCGGGCCCAGATAGTTATTGCAATGGATGCCGCATGTGGACAGCGGGTCGATGAAATTCGGATTGGGTATGGTGTCGACATAGAATTTGGCAAGGGGATCAAGAGGCTGATAAAGCGCGATGTTGGGCGTCGCGAAGGGTGTACGAACCCAACCCGCGTTGTCGTCCCAGTACGTACTGAAGGGGTCATAGATGCATCTTGTTTCATCCGGATAGGCGGAGCCGCAATTGGAAGCAAGCCATGGGTCGCCCGTGAAATCCCCATTTTTTTCGGCAGCGGTGGGAACCGATAAGATCCTGTTCTGTCGCTCATGTAGGAATGAGACCTCCTCGGAAACGAAGAAGAACGTCCGGTTCTTCCCGTTGTAAACATGAGGAATATAGACTGGGCCGCCCAGCGTTCCGCTGAAGTTGTTCCAATTCGTCCAAGGTTGGAGGAAAGGATCTCCCTTGGCGTCGCGCCGGCCAAAGGGATTGGTGGCGCTGAAGACGGAATTGCGATTAAGGATGGAGCCCGACCCGTGCAGATCGTTGGTCCCCGACTTGAGCACCACGTTGACGATCATGCCGCTGGTGCGGCCGTACTCGGCGGCGAGGCTGTTTTGCACCAGGTTGAATTCCGCCACGGCGTCCGGCGAGGGGTTGACCGTTGCAGCCTCCGCACCCACCGTCGCGTTCAGTGCGCCTTCCAGGAACCAGGCGTTCGCTCCGGCCTGTCCGCCATTGGCGCTGACGCTGGAACCCACCAGGTGAAGTGGGTCAGGGAAGCCGCCGAATTGGCTGTTGGAGCCGAACACGGCGCCCGAGGGCCCGCTCGACTGCACGACGCCGGGGAAAAGTGAAACCAGGGTCTGAATGTCGCGGCCCTGCATGGGCAGGTTGTCAAGATAGCGCCCACTGATGCCGGTGCTGAAATTGGAGGAGGTGGTTTCCACGAGCTGCGCCCGCGCGCTGACCTCCAACCGCTGCGTGGTCGCGCCGACCTTGAGTTCCGCATCCTGTGTCACGGTGGTGCCGGCGCCTACAGCAATGTCTTTGATCTCCAGCGGGCTGAAACCGGAGGCTTCGATGCGAACGATGTACTTGCCCGGGACGAGTTCGGTGGCGAGAAAGAAACCCGCTGTGTTGGTGACGAGGTGAGCTTCCACCCCCGTTTCCACGTTGCGCACGTTCACCGTCGCGCCTGGCACCACCGCTCCCTGCGGATCGGTCACCGTGCCACGGATGGCGCCTCGATCCAGCGCTGCAAACACGCACACAGCACCAATTAGAGTGGCCGCCAGGGCCAAGATCATCTTGCCCAATCCAGTTCTCCGCATAAGGCTCCCTTCCTTTTACCTTTTTCCCGGCGCTGCAGAATAACAAGGCTCCCTTGAATGCTCCGAGGCAGGACGATTCGGCTGCTCATCGCGAATCGACGGCTGCCCACGAACGATCCAAAGATGCGCCAAGCATAAGTTCGGTGTCAGGCCAAGTCAAGTGCAAAGTTTCATGGGAACATGTAATATTTCAATGTCGGACTGAAAGTCACGTTAGGCGTGATAGAGCAAGCGTCCTCCTGTCGGCACACCTCGGGCAGAAGATATAGGTACACTCGTTCTTCTTTGGCGTAACGACAATTAGGGGATAAGTTTTGGAAAATATTCTTGCAATTCGTGCAAAGTTTCTTGACAAATGCCAATCCCGGTGGTACGTGATTACTTTCATGCGCACGACTGGTGAGACGAGTGGGAATTCTTCTAGGGACGCGGCTCGGTACGTGAGGGTCGTCACCGCGCCGGTGATTCTGCGCACGGTCCCCAGGCTCCTTGGAGCTCGTGACCTATTCCAGGAGACTGTGATCACGCTGGAGACCAGGCGATTTCCGCGGGGATCGTGAATTGAGCACCCTGACCGCCCGAAAAGATAACCGCTGCTTCCGCCGGCCATTCGGAAGTAAACTACGGGCCGCCAGATGAATGATTTCAGCGCGAGCGGATTCCGGCGCCTGGCGGGGATTCACACATGACACCGGATGAATTGCGTGCCAGTCTGAATGGAATCGTTGGTTTTGGTGTGACGCCGTTCCACCAGGATCTGACGTTGAATATTGACGCGTTGCGTCGGAACGCCGCGCACCTCGCCGAGTTTTGCGAAGTTGTCGTCGCGCTCGGGAACAACGGGGAGATTTTCTCACTCGCCCCCGAAGAGCAGAAGACCGTGGCGCGTCAAGTCGTCGAGGAAGTGCGCGGTCGGAGGCCTGTCCTGGTGGGGGTGGGTTTCTCTGCACCGGTCGCCCGGGAGCTCGCACGCTCGGCGGAGGGTGCGGGCGCCGACGGCGTCCTTGTTCTGCCGCCCCACTTGACCGCCGCCAACGACGATGGCCTCTTCGAATACTACCGGGCCGTGGCCGAGGCGACGAAGCTCGGCGTCGTCCTCTTCCAGACTCCGGCGATGAATTTTTCCGTCGGGCTGTTGCGCCGCTTGGCGGGCGTGCCGAACATCATCGGGATGAAGGACGAACACGGCGACATGAAGCAGTTCGTCCGCCAGTGGCGGGCCGTCCGCGAGCGCATCAAGCTGATGTGCGGTGTGGGGGAGATTCTGGCGCCCAGCTACTTTGCGCTGGGAGTCGATGTGTTCACCAGCGGCATCGTGAACTTCATGCCCCGCACGCCGCGCCGCATCCTGGAATTGCTCCGCGCGCGGGAGTTTGAAGCCGCCGCGCGGGTGGTGGAAGAGGAGACCCTCGATGTTTTCGACCTGCGCGCCAAGCGGCCGGGCTATACGACGGTGGTGATCAAAGAGGGGATGAACCTTTGCGGAATGCACGCCGGCCCGCCGCGCCCGCCGCTCGCCCCGTTGCCGGAAGCAGACTTACATCAACTGCGCGGAATTCTGTCGAGAATCGGAGTCCTGAAACCCTAGTCCTGCAGGAGTCGTGCCATGGCGGAACCCATTCCAACCCAGAATGTGAAGATCGCCCGCATCGAGTGCCTGCAACTTCGCTCGCCGCATGCCAGCCCCGACGACTGCGATGGTGCGGTGGATACCGCAGTGATTCGCGTAACCGCGGACAACGGAACGTACGGCGTGGGCGAGACGGACGCGCCGCCCAATGCCATCGCGGCGCTGCTCGAAACACCGACCGCGCACATCTGGAGCCGCAGCGTCCGCGATATTCTGCTGGGCGAGAATCCCGTGGAGGTTGAGGCCCTCTGGGACAAGCTCTACGAAGGGACGATTTATCATGCCCGGCGCGGCCTGGGAATCATGCTGATTGCCGCCATCGACATCGCCCTGCACGATCTGCGCGGCAAGCTCCTCGGCCAGCCGGTTTACAAACTGGTAGGCGGAGCCGCCCGGCCCGAGGTGATTCCCTATGCCACCCTGTTTCCTTCCATGCCCATGGGGCGGCCGTGGGCGGAGATGCGTGCCGCCTGCATCGACCTGATGAAGCGCGCGGTGGATTTCGGCTTCCGCGCCATGAAGATGGAAATGCTCTTCTACGACCTTGTCTCCGACCGCGAGATCGTGAAGTTCATCCATGAGTGCCGGACGTTGGTGGGCGACGACCGCGAGTTCATGATCGACGTCGGCTATCGCTGGAAGAATTTCAACGATGCGCTGTGGGTCCTGAAGCGCATCGAGGACGACAAGCTCTTCTTTGTCGAGACCCCCGTGCATACGGACGATCTCGACGGCCTGGCGCGCCTGGCCGATGCCACTACCACACCCGTGGCGGTCGGTGAATTCCTTCAATCTCGCCACGAGTTCCGCGAGTTGGTGGATCGCGGCCATTGCGACGTGATCCAGCCGGACCTGGGGAGAGTGGGCGGTCTGACGGAAGCCCTGCGCGCAGCGCGGATGGCCGCCGAACGGGGCCTCTATTGCGTCCCCCACGCCTGGAAGACGGGGCTGACCGCGGCGGTGACGCGTCACTTCGGCGCCGTCGTTCCCAACTGCCCCTACACGGAACTGTTCCATCCGGAATTTTTCCCGTCGTACTTGCGTCCCCGGCTGGTCAAGCCCGAAGCGCCGGTCGTCGATGGAAAATGGGCGCTTCCGACGGAGCCCGGCGTCGGCGTGGAGCTCGATCCGGAGATCGTCCGTCAGTGCCTCGTCGCGCCGATTACGGTTGTTCAATAGCTGTAGCGGTGGTGTCTCACCGCCGAAGAGGTTGAACACGCGCGGGCGGCGATGAGGACATCGCCGCTGCAGTAGATGAAATCTTCTCGTCGCTCCATCATGGATGTCGGGCTGCTCATCGTGGTGAACGCCATGTGGGCGGCGCAATACTCCGCCTACAAGGTTGCCACGGAGAAGATGGGGCCCATTACGGTCGGCGCTTGGACTTTCCTGATGGCAGGAATGGTGCTCCTGCCGTTCCTGCTGTGGGAACGCCGCTCGAGCAGCGCCCTGCCGAGTTCCGCGGCCGCAACAAGTCCACTGGGACATTCCAAGTCTCTGGCACGCCGGAAGAACATCATCGGCTTCCTTGCAATCGGGATTGGAGGGCTGATTCCTGCCTCGGCGTTTCTGGCCTGGGGAGTCGATAGGTCCACCGCCTCCAACGCCGCGCTGATCTATCTCACGGTTCCCATCATCACCGCAGTTCTAGCCTCCATCATCGTGGATGAGAAGATGACGCTCGTGCGTTGGGGCAGCCTGGGTATCTCGGTTGTCGGGGTGCTCATCCTTTCAGATTTCAATTGGCGCCATCTCGAGCTCGCCAGCGGGAAATTCTTGCTGGGAAACTGCCTCGTGCTGGTCGCCTGCACGTGCAGTGCCTTCTACAATGTCTACTCCAAGGAACTCCTGCGCCGCTTCGCGCCCCTGGAGGTTTTGGTTTATGGGTATTTTCTGGCACTCATGGTGAGCATTCCTCTGCTCGTCTGGGTGGAACCACTGACCGCCGAGGCGGTTCGCGGGTATGGAATGCGGGTCTGGGTGGCCTTGCTCATCCTGAGCGGCTTAAGCTGGGGGCTGGCGATGGTCCTCTGGATGTTCCTGCTGAAGCGCCTTGACGTCAGCCAGGCGTCGGTTTCTATCTACCTGCTCCCTTTCCTGGGGGTGCTCATTTCGGCCGTCACGCTGCACGAGAAGATCACTCCCACGATGATATTGGGAGGCGCGGTGACGCTGGCGGGCACGATTCTCATCACTACGCTTGATGCGACTTCTGCCTAGGCGCCCACCGGCATCAACTCCGGCCAAATTCGTGCACCGCTTCGTAGAGGGCGAGTATGTTCGCGGTCGGTGTGTTGGGCTGCATGTTGTGGCAGGGGGCCACGACGTAGCCTTTGCAGTCCCGGAAGATCCGAATATTGTCCGCTACCTCGCGGCGCACATCATCTGGCGTGCCGAAAGGAAGGGTCTGCTGATTGTCCACCGCGCCGTGGAAGACGAGGGAGCGGCCGAAGTCGCGCGCCAGTCCTGCGCGCTCCATGCCGTGGCAGCGCCATTGCACAGGATTGAGGACGTCGATGCCGATCTCGATCAGTTCCGGCAGCAGCGGCCGGATGGCGCCGTCATCGTGATGGATTACCTTGACACCGAAGGAGTGGACCAGCTCGATCATCCTCTTCATGCGGGGCTTCAGAAAGCGCCGGAAGCTCGCCGGGCTCATGAGCAGTGATTCCTGTGTGCCCAGGTCTTCCGCGACATAAACGAGGGTGATGAGATCGCCGGCGGCGGTGAGCGCCCCCCGGATGATCGCGGCGTGAATCTCGAAGATGCGCTCGAGCGCCGCGTCCGCGATTTGCGGGTTGACGATCAAGTCCTCCAGCGCCTGCTCCATGCCGCGCAGGTGGCAGTAGAGATAGAACGGCTCATAGGTCATGCCGACGATGGGATAGTCCCGCCAGATTTCGCAACGGGCGCGAAAGGTGGCAACGTCCCACTCCCGCGGTTCCGGCCAGGCGAACCGCTCAACGTCGGCCGCCGTTTCCGCCTTGGCCAGAGGGTGCTCGATGGTCTCCGTGTAGGTCCCCAGGCCGTCCTGGTAGGCGACCTCGCGCGTCCCGACGCGCCAGATGGGAAAAACCGATTGGATATGCCAATCCTCCTCGGTCGCCAGAGGATGAAGCGGCGCGAGATGAACGCACTTGTCCACATCCAGCCGCTCCCACAGGGCGCGGTCCGTCGCACAGCCCAGCTCGCGCTTCAACCGGGATTTGACTTCGCCCGTGCTCCAGAAATCACAAGGAACACGATCCGGCGTCTTACCGGCGAGGACTGCCTGCCAGCGTTTTCGTGGGGTCACGTGGAAACTCCATACAGAGGTTGTCAGCCATGTGGATTCTAGCCTTGCATCATAGAAATCGGTCCACATTTTTTTCGACCCTGGACCTCCTCTCGACATTTTGGCGGCGATCCAACTTTGGGTGGCAAATGAGGTTGACATCGACCAGCTCTCGCCCGATAGTGGCGCTACCGTCGCGCTTGAAAGGACCACGGCAGTGATTCTCGATAACAACAGTTGCGCGCGAATCCATGAGGCTGCGCTCGAAGTGTTGCGCGACGTGGGAACGCGAGTGGACGACGCCTCCGTCGTGGAGTTGCTGCAAAACGCCGGCGCCACAGTGACGCAGGAGAAGGTCGTTCATATTCCGCCCCAGCTGGTTGATTGGGCGCTGATGCAGGCGCCTCGCACGGTTCGCATCGCCGATCGTCGCGGCCGGCTCTGGGAGCTTGGCCCCGGCGAAGGCACGCTGGTGCTGACCGGAAACGCCCTTCACGTCACGCGCGGGCAGCGCCGAGAAGACCTCAAGTCTTCGGATTTGTCGGAACTGGCTCGCATTGTTGACGCTTGCCAGAACATTCACGGCATGGTCGGAACGTCCATCGCGGATGTTCCCGCCGCCTGCCGCGACTTCGTGGGATTTCGCCTCATGGCGAGGAGCACCGCGAAACATCTCCGCCCATGCATCTACACGCCGGAGGGCGCCCGCCTCGTGATCGAGATGGCGCAGGTTCTTGCAGAGGGGACGCCGCTCGGAAAGCGGCCGATTGTGAGCACCGGCTTCAGCGTCATCAGCCCGCTGCACTGGACATCGCTGGCGCTCGCGGTCTTCAGGGAGACCGCCGGGCACGGCATTCCGGCAACGATCAATTCCGAACCGCTCGGCGGCGTCACGGCTCCCGTCACTCTGGCGGGGTGCCTGGCGATTGGTGATGCTGACGTTCTGAGCGGCTTGGTGATCAATCAACTCCTCGAACCGGGACGGCCGTGCTTCTACAACGTCGGCTTTGCCCACGTCTTTGACATGGCCTCAACCATTGCCTTGACCGGGTCGCCGGAGAACGCGTTGCTGCAGGCGGCGGGAGCGGACTTGGCCCGCTTCCACGGCCTGCCCTGCGCCGCCTGGATGTCCACCGAATCGATGAGTGCAGATTCCCAAGCCGCCTTTGAGAAAATGATGATGGGGCTTGCCCACGCGGCCTCGGGAGTCAACTTCATCTGGGGTGCGGGGAATCTTGAGTGCACTCTGGCGATGTCACCGGAAGCGTTGGTCGCCGACGACGAGATCGCGGGATACTTCCTGCGTTTCGCGCGTGGCATTCCGATTGATGATGAGAATCTTGCTCTCGGTGTGATCAAGGAAGTCGGCCTTTCCGGTGACTTCCTGACAGCCGATCATACCATCCGGCATTATCGCCAAGTCCTCAGCCGTACCCAGATGGCCACGCGCTGCCGTCGCGCGGAATGGGAATCCAAAGGTGCTAAAACGTTCGAGGAGAAGGTTCAGGACAGGCTGCACGATGTGCTTGCTGCTGCACCTACGAACTACCTGGATGGCCACCAAGAAGCCGAGCTGAAACGGATTGAAGCAAGCGGACTCTCCTTACTGGCCCCGAAGTGATTCGGGGTCTCGATCCAGGCGGACCGCTCACCCCGCCAGTCCCGGAAAGCTTCCATCGGTTTGACTGGCTTTCCTCGCACCGTTATAGTAATTAGATTTCAAGCCGTTACGATGCGACTCTGAGAAGGATTGCGCGTGGAACACGAGATCCCGAAGGTCTATTCACCGGAAACCATCGAGCCGCGCTGGGCGCGCGAGTGGGTGGAAAGTAAGCTTTATCAGCCGTCGGACGATAGCGCCCGCCCTCGTTTCTGCTTGGTGATTCCGCCTCCCAACATCACCGGCTCGCTCCACATGGGGCACATGCTGGAGCACACCGAGATTGACATCCTCATGCGCTGGCGCCGCATGAAGGGAGCCAATGTTCTCTGGCTGCCGGGCTCCGACCACGCCGCCATTGCCACGCAGATGATTGTGGAGCAGCAGCTGGGCTTGGAGGAGTGGGACGATCCTCGCCCGCCCGCCACAAGTGACTCACGCAGGCTTGGACGACGAAGGCGGTTGAAGATGGGTCGCGAGGCTTTTCTCGCGCGCTGCTGGAAATGGAAAGAGGAGAGCGGCGGCACCATTCGCCGGCAGATGGAGCGGCTGGGCGCCTCTTGCGACTGGACGCGCGACCGCTTTACCATGGACCCGGCCTACTCGCGCGCGGTGATCGAAGTCTTCGTCCGGCTCTACGAAGAAGGCTTGATCTATCGCGGCAAGTACATCGTCAACTGGTGCCCACAGTGCGGAACTGCGGTTTCCGATCTCGAAGTCGTGCACGTAGAAGGTCCGGGTAGGCTCTGGTACATCCGCTATCCGTTTGAGGATGGCTCCGGGCACATCACGGTGGCGACGACGCGCCCGGAAAGCATGCTGGGCGATACCGCCGTGGCGGTGAATCCTGGCGACGAACGCTACCGCGCGGCCGTCGGGCGGCGGCTGATTCTGCCCCTGCTCAAGAGAACGATTCCGGTCGTGGCCGACGATTTCGTGGACCCGAAGTTCGGCACCGGCGCGGTCAAGGTAACGCCCGCGCATGATGCCAACGACTTCGCCATCGCGCGCCGCCACAACCTGCCTGCCATCGAAGTCATCAGTGTGGACGCCCGCATGACGGAGGAGGCCGGCCCGTACCGCGGCCAGGACCGCTACGCTGCGCGCGACGCCGTCGTGCAGGACCTCCGCGAGCAGGGACTGCTCGAGAAGATCGACGAGGAATACTGGCACGCTTTTGGCACCTGCCAGCGCTGCAAGACGGTGGTCGAGCCGCTGCTCTCCACGCAGTGGTTCATGAAGATGCAGCCGCTCGCCGAGCCCGCCATTCGTGTCGTGGAGGACGGCCGCGTCCGTATCCTGCCCGACAATTTTCGGAAGATTTATCTCGACTGGATGTACCGCATTCACGACTGGTGCGTCTCCCGGCAGCTCTGGTGGGGCCACCGCCTTCCCGTCTGGTACTGCGACGCGTGCGGTGAAGTGATCGTGGCGCGCGAGACGCCGACGCGCTGCCCGAAGTGCTCGGGCGCGGCCCTCCGTCCCGAAACGGACACGCTCGATACGTGGTTCAGTTCGGCTCTTTGGCCGTTTGTCACCCTCGGTTGGCCGGAGGATACGGACGATCTCCGCCGCTTCTATCCCAACGATTTGATGATCATGGGCTTCGACATCCTCTTTTTCTGGGGTGCGCGCATGATCATGCTGGGAATGAAGTTCATGAACGATATCCCTTTTCGCGAACTCTATATCCACGCCCTGGTGCGCGACGCCGAGAGACAGAAGATGTCGAAGACCAAGGGCAACGTCATCGATCCTCTGGATGTGACCGATCGCTACGGCACCGACGCCGTGCGCTTCGCGCTCGCCATCAGTGCGGCGCCCGGCACCGACATCGCCTTCAGCGAAGAGAAGGTCGAATCTTATCGTGCCTTCGCCAACAAGATCTGGAACGCCGGCCGCTTCATTCTGATGAATCTCGAAAAGCTCCCCGAAGCGACGCGCGACACACTCGGCGCGGCGCTCGAACCGATTCCCGGCGTGGGCCTCGAACCGGTCGCAGGCTCTGAAACAGCGCAACTCGCCGACCGCTGGATCTTTTCACGCCTCGCCACGGTGACGCGCGAAATCGACGAAGCGCTCGCCACGTATCGCTTTCACGAAGCGGCCTTCACGGTTTATCACTTCTTCTGGCACGAGTTTTGCGACTGGTACTTGGAATGGATAAAGCCGGAAATAACCGCGCCGCTGCAGGATGGAAAACTTCCCCCGGCCTGGCTGAACCTCGCGCGACTGTTTAAGTCTTCGCTGCACTTGCTCCATCCGTTCATGCCGTTCATCACCGAGGAGCTCTGGTCGCGTTTGCCGCGGGCTGGCAAGGAGCCGTCGATTTCGCTCGCGCCTTTCCAGCTTGTCAGCGAGCGGGTCGCTGACCCGGTCTCGGAAAAGCAATTCCAGACCGTCCAGGAACTGGTCGTCACGGCGCGCAACGCCAAAGCGGAGTTGGGCCTGCAAACCCGGAAGCCCAGCGCGCAGGTGGCGAGCGATGATTTGCGCGTGCTGGAATTGTTCCGCGCGCACCAGGAAGCGATTCTGCGCCTTGCGGGCCTGCAGGCGCTCAACTTTACGCGTGGCCGCATGAGCGCGGAGGCGGGCGGCGTCCGTACCACAGCAGGTTTTGATGTTCGCCTGTTTCATGAGGCGGGAGTGGATCGCGAGGCCGAACGAGCTCGCTTGCTCAAAGACAGGGAGAAGACGGAGAAAGCGTTGGCTCAGGTCCAGAAGCAGTTGGCGAACGAGTTGTTCATGAGCCGCGCGCCGCGTGAGGTGGTTCGCGGCGTCGAGCAGCGCCACGCGGAACTGGCCGCGCAACTCCGGCGGGTTGTGGACTCCCTGGAGAGGTTGGGCTGAAAAGTGGCCGAGCCTGCCATGCCGCCGGCAGTTTCCTCCGCGAACCTTATCGCGGGTCTTGCCGCCGATGAATTGCGCGCTCTCGTCGAGCGTGCCCTGGCGGAGGACATCGGCCGCGGCGATGTCACGTCGCAACTCACTATTTCTCCGGACCTCAAGGCGTACGGGGAGCTAATCGCCAAGCAGAATCTTGTGCTCGCGGGCTTGCCGGTGGCCGGAGTCGTCTTCAAGACTCTCGACCCTTCGGTCGAATTCGAACCGTTGGCGGAGGAAGGCGCAGCCGTGGCGGCACGAACTCGCCTCGCGCGCGTGACGGGGAAGGCGGCGGCATTGCTCGCGGGCGAGCGCGTGGCCCTCAATTTCCTACAGCACCTCTGCGGTATTGCCACGATGACCCGCGATTTCAAGAGCAAGCTCGCCGGCCTTAAGACGGAGTTGCTCGACACTCGCAAAACCACGCCGGGCCTGCGCGCCCTGGAGAAATACGCGGTGCGCATGGGCGGCGGCTCGAACCATCGCGCGCGGCTGGACGACGGCATTCTGATCAAGAACAATCACTTGAGCCTGGCAGGTGGCATCCGCGCTGCGGTCGAGCGCGCGGGGAGCCTTCGTCCGGACGTCGCGCCTCGCCTGTCGATCGAAGTGGAAGTGCGTAGCGCCGTGGAACTCGAAGAGGCTATCACCGCCGGCGCAGAAGCGGTGCTGCTCGATAACATGACTCCGGCGCAGGTCCGCGAATGCGTGGCACGCGGGGCAGGGCGGGTGCGACTCGAAGTCTCCGGCAGCGTCAGTGCGGAAAACATCCGGGCCTACGCCGAAACGGGTGTAGACTCGATTTCGGTCGGCGCTCTGACGCATTCGGCTCCGGCGGCCGACATTCATTTTCTGATTCAGCCTTTATAGGGGCGGGATCGGCCCGCCCGCGGGAGGGCAGAGCCCTCGCCGATGTTCATGCCCGCCGCCTCCACAGACCGCAAGATCGACAAGCTGATCCACCTGATGGTGAAGAACGCGATGGTCGTCGTGCCTGGCCCGAAGATCGCCGCGGAAATCGGCGGCACCCGTTCCACAGTGTGGCAATACATCGAAAAGCTGCGTGGGCTGGGCGTGGAGATCAAGGGACATCCGTCGAGCGGCTACCAGCTCGAGAAGCTTCCCGATATTCTCGTGCCCAGCCTGATCAAGCCGGAGTTGGGTGAGATTCGAATCGGCCACCGGATTCTCCACTACTTCAAAACGAATTCGACCAACGATGTTGCCATGGGGGCAGCCGCGAAGGGCGCCGAGCACGGCACGGTGGTCATTGCGGAGGACCAGACGGCCGGGCGCGGGCGTCTCGGCCGGGCGTGGTACTCTGAGAAATCGAGCGGCATTTATGCCTCAATCCTCCTGCGCCCGCCGCTCGCCCCATCGGCCGCTCCGGTTCTTACCCTGCTGGCGGGCGTTGCGGTGCATCAGGCCATTCGTTCCATGACGGGACTCGCTGCTGACATCCGCTGGCCCAACGACGTTCTAGTGAACGGCAAGAAAGTGTGCGGCATCCTCACGGAGATGAGCGCGGAGGTGGACCGCATTCACGCGGTCGTTTTGGGCATCGGGATCAATGTGAATCATCGCGAGATGCCTGAGGAGTTGAAACCCATCGCCACTTCGCTGCGCATCGAGGCGCACAAGAACGTTTCTCGCGCCCAGGTGGTCGCGGCGCTCCTGAAAGAGGTTGAGAAGCTCTACGAACTGCTCCTGCGGGAGGGGAGCGCGGCGATCGTCGAGCGCTGGGCAGCGGCTTCCAGCTTTGCGCGTGGCAAAACGATTCGAGTGCTCACCGCCTCCGGAGAGTACCGGGCAGAGACGGTGGGACTGGACCCGAGTGGCGCCCTGCGGGTGCGGCGCAGCGACGGCCGCGAAGAGCTTCTGGTCGCAGGGGAGATTGTCGAAGTAAAATAAGTATGCCGCGACGGGCTTGCAGGCCGGCCCAGTGCCGCTCTGAAGAGCAGCGCGAAAGCAAAAATGCTTTTCGTCATCGATGTCGGCAACACCAACACGGTCCTTGGCGTTTTCGAGGGGAAGGACCTGAAAGCGCAGTGGCGGCTCTCGACGAATCGCCGGCAGACCGCCGACGAGTACGGGATCCTCATCCGCAGCCTCTTCACGCTCGATGGTGTCCAGCCCAGCCAGATTACAGGCGTGATGGTCGCCAGCGTCGTTCCGCCGCTCAACTTCGTTCTGGAAGAGATGGCGGAAAAGTATTTCAAGCTGAAGGCGGTTTTTCTGGGGCCCGGGACGCGCACGGGCATGGCGATTCATTACGACAATCCCCAGGAAGTCGGGGCCGATCGCATCGCGGACGGCGTGGCCGCCTTCGAGAAATACGGCGGGCCCTGCGTGGTGGTGGATTTCGGCACGGCGATCACTTTCGACGCCATTTCGGAGAAGGGTGAGTATCTGGGCGGCGTAATCGCTCCGGGAATCGGCATCTCCTCCGAGGCGCTCTTCCAGCAGGCGGCGCGCCTACCGCGCGTCGAAATCCGCGAACCCAGCCGCATCATTGGCACAAACACCGTGGCCAGTATGCAATCGGGTCTCTTTTACGGCGCGGTCAGCCTGGTAGACGGAATTCTAGACCGGCTCTGCGCGACACTGGGGCCCAAAACTAAAGTCGTTGCCACCGGCGGACAGGCGCCGCTCGTTGCTGGCGCGTCGAAGTATCATCCCCCGGTGGATTCCGCCCTGACGCTCGACGGGCTGCGCATCATCTTCGAGCGCCAACTCGCTACCGCCCGGCACAAATAGGTCCTTCCGGCGTGGAAAACTACTTCAACTATTTTACGGAAATCGAAGAGTGCTACCGCCGCTGCCGAAATGCTCCCGGGCTGCTTTCCCCTCTCGATTGGGCGCTGATTGAATCCTGGAAAGAGGCTGGCGTTCCGCTCCCCGCCGTGATCGCTGGGATCGAGCGGGCGTTTGCGAAATTCCAGAAGCGGCCGCGCCACATCCAGAAAGTGAACAGCTTGGCGTACTGTGCGCAACTGGTTCTGGCCGCTGCGGAGGAAATGAAGGCGGCCGGTTCGCACGGAGAAGGTGGCGCCGTGTCCCCCGCCCGCGAGGAAACGCCGCCCTTCAGCGAGCAGGAGGTCGCCCGGTATCTCACCCGTAACGCAGAACAGATTGAGCAAGCGGCGTTCCGGGAGCAAGCATCCGGGCAGGCCGTGCTGGCCGAGGATTTTGCCCGCGCCGCCGCCATATTGCGGGAAGCGACCGAACGACTTGCATCGAAAGCGGACCAGACTCTGGAGGATCTGGAACGGTTGCTTAGCTCGCTGGAAGAAATGTTGCATGCCGCGGCACTGCGCGCTTCGCCCGTTGAGTTGCTGACCAGCCTGCGCGCGGAGGTGGATCGCAGCCTCGGCCCTTACCGGCGGAACATGACCGCCGCGCAACTCGACTCACTGGAGCGGCAGTTTCTGAAGAAGCGGTTGTTCGAACACTATCAATTGCCGCGCCTGAGCTTGTTTTATCTCTGAGGGCCCCAGGGCGCCGTCCGTCGCTGGCTCGTGACGAGGGCGGCTGCCAGGGGCAAAATTGCACCACGGATGTCCGCTTGGCCTTTGAGTTGATTCCCCACAAGCTGGTTTATGGCGGCGAGGCGCTCGGTCACCACGACGGCCGTCCGGTGTTTGTGCCGGGCGCTTTGCCGGGCGAGCGCGTCGAGGTGGATGAGGTTCGCGTGGCCAAGGGCGCCGTTCATGCGCGCCTGCTGCGTGTCCTTGAGGCCTCGCCGGAGCGCATCGAACCACCCTGTCCTTATTACGGCCGTTGCGGAGGTTGCCACTACCAGCACATTTCCCTGCAACGCCAGGGCGAGCTAAAGAGCGAGATTCTTCGCGAGACACTGCGACGGATTGGAAAGATCACGTGGAACGATCTGATTCCGGTCCACGCCGGTCATCCCTGGAACTATCGCAACCAGGCCCAGCTTAAGGTGGGGCAGCTGGCGGACGGGACTGCGGCGCTCGGTTTCTATGAGGCGGAGTCTCATCGCCTGCTTGGAATCGACTCCTGCGCGATCCTGTCGCCGCGGCTCAACGCCGTGCTCGAGGAGTTGCGCAAGCCGCGGTGGTCATCGCGGATTGCTTCCTGTCGCGAAATCGAACTGCTCGCCGACGACCGCGACGAGCGGGTTGCCATCACGCTGCGTGGGAAGATCGACCCCGCCGCCGTGGAAGCGCTGGCGACCGCTTTGCTGGCTGAGGTGCCGGGGGTTGTGCGCGTCGCGGTTGGGAACGACGGGCAATTCCGCGTCTTTGGAAAACCGCGGTTTGAGTATGCTGTGGGCGACTTCCGCTATGGGATTGGCCCGGGATCCTTTTTCCAGGTGTCGCGGCTCCTGCTGCCGGAGTTGATCGCGGCGGTGACGAACGGCGAAGCAGGCGGCCTGGCACTCGACCTCTTCGCGGGAGTTGGGCTTTTCACGCTTCCGCTTGCCCGGCGATTCGAACAGGTCGTGGCCGTGGATGCGGACCCTGTCGCGGCCGCCGCTCTGAAGGAAAACGCCGCCGCCCACTCGCTGGCGAACGTTCGCGCTGTTTCATCATCCACGGAAGAATTCCTGCGCCGCTTTGCGCAAGGTGTGCCAGACCTCGTGATTCTGGATCCGCCGCGGGCGGGGGTAGGTGCCGCCGTGCTCAATTCTCTCCTCAAGTTTCGCCCCGGGCGCATCCACTACTTATCCTGCAACCCTCCAACTCTGGCGCGCGATCTCGGCCATCTGATAGGGCACGACTACGAACTCAATTCGGTTGAATTCTTCGACTTTTTCCCGCAGACTTACCACATCGAGTCCCTCGCCCGCCTGGCGCGAAGGTCCACCTAGCGCGGGGCAGATTTTCCTGTTCTGCGACTGCGTCCATCTCTCTATTGCAGCCGCACCCGTCTATCTGCCGAGATGCAGAGTAACTTATTACGGCATCCGTTACTGATTTTGGCCACCTGCTTCGCTGCCGGGATTCTGCTCGCCCGCCCCGGCCACACCTTCATTTCGGGCGTGACGTTTCTCCTCCTCTCTGCTTGCGTGGGGTTGCTTGCCGGGCTCCTCGCACTGCGCGGGCGATGGGAAGGGATCGCCATGGTTTTTCTGCTCGCTTCCTTCGTGGCAGCGGGCGGCGCAGGGGCGCACCTCTTCGAACGAAGGTTCGCGCCCCGTCACGTCAGCAACTTGGCGGCATGGGGCGCCGATATGAACGACCCTGTGCGCCTGGAGGGGCGACTCATCTCGAACCCCACGCGCACTTCGTACGGCTGGCAATTTGATATTGAAACAGAGCGAGTCGAAAGCCGTAGCCTGGTGATCACAGCCGATGGCCGGGTCCGCCTGCGCATGATGACGTCGGGCGACGAGGAAAGTCCGGCGCTGGCTGACGCTTTGCACCTCACGTATGGGGATTCAATCCGCGTCCTGGTGCGCCTCCGTCGGCCGCGTGTTTACAGCAATCCCGGCAGTTTCGATTTTCGGCATTGGATGGAGTCGGTTGAAGATATCTCGTATGTCGGGACGGTTAAGAGCCCGCGCCTGGTGGAGAAGTTGCCGAGTGCCGGCAGGCCGAATGCTTCCTGCCTCATCCAGACGGTCCGCCGCCAGTTTCTGGCAGGCATCGACCGGCTTTATCCCCCTTGGTCCACGGAGGGCCGCACCGGAGCGGTCCTGAAGGCGGTGCTGTTCGGCGACCGCTCGTCGCTGGATTCCGACACGATCGAGAATTTCCGCAAGACTGGCCTCTACCATCTTCTCGTCATCGCCGGGCTGCACGTCGGGCTGCTGGCGTTGCTCGTCGGGCTGGTGCTGCGACGGCTCCGGCTGGGCGAAACCTGGCGCTCGGCGGGAGTGCTGCTCTTCCTCATGTTCTATGCCTTGCTGGTCGAGCAACGTGCGCCGACTCTTCGCGCCGCCATCATGATAACGGCCTATCTCCTCGGCCGGGTTCTTTACCGTGAGCGTTCACTTCTCAATGCCGTGGGACTGGCAGCTCTGGCGCTTCTCGTGGCACGCCCGGCGTGGCTTTTTGAGTCCGGCTTTCAGCTCTCGTTTTCCGCGGCACTCATCATCGCGGCGCTGGCTGTGCCGGTTCTCCAGCGGACCGTCGAGCCCGGCCGGCGAGCTCTTGCGGCCTTGCACGAGGTCGACCGCGACATGACCTTCTCTCCCCGCTGGGCGCAGTTCCGGCTCGACCTCCGGGCCCTGGTCCAGGCGCTCCCCGCGCGGTTCAAACTCCTGCAGCGCCATCCAGCGGCGGCTGATTTGGTCGTCCTCGTTCCGTTGCGGCTCGTTCTCTGGGCGCTGGGAATCCTGCTGTTCTCTGCTCTGCTCCAAATGGGCTTGTTGTTGCCAATGGCGGAGACGTTCCATCGCGTCACCTATGCGGGGATTGGCCTGAACGCCCTCGCCATTCCGGTCATGACCGCGCTGTTGGCGGCTGCCGTTCCCACGGTGCTCCTGGCGGCGCTGGCTCCATCACTGGCCGTCTGGCCCGGAAAACTTCTGGCCCTCATCATGCGCGTCCTGTTTTGGCTGACAGACTGGCCGGGCCTTCCGCCTTGGCTTTCGTACCGAGTTCCCGAACCGCCACTCTGGGTCTCGCTCGCCTTCGTCCTGGCGATGATCGCGGTGGCGGTGACCCTCGGCCGTGCGCGCCGCGCCTTTTGGGCCTCTCTGGCCGTGCTAGTGGGCCTGGGCGCGCTGATTTCTCTCCACCCGTTTGCGCCGCGTCTGCCAAAGAACGGTCTGGAGATTACGGCGCTGGATTGCGGTGGAGGCGATGCCATCTTCGTGGTCTTTCCTAATCAAACGACGATGCTCGTGGACGCCTGTGGGAGTCGAACCGGTTCAGGAAGCGAAGGAGCCTTCAGCGGCCGGCGGTGGGATCCGGGCGAGGAGGTCGTCTCATCCTATCTGTGGTCGCGCGGTCTCTCGAGGATCGATGTGGTAGCCCTGAGTCACGCCCATCAGGATCATCTCGGGGGGCTCGGGGCAGTCTTGCGCAACTTTCACACCGGGGAATTCTGGCACGGCCCGAATCCTCCCACTCCTGCTTATCTCGCCGTGCTTGAGGAAGTGCGGAAGCAAGGCATCCCCGAGAGGGAGTGCGCGGCGGGAGAGCGCCTCGATCTAGGTGGGGGCTCGGTTGAAATCCTGTGGCCGCCGGCGGGCCGTCCAACCAGGGACCAGCCGTCCAATGATGATTCCGTGGTGCTACAAGTCTCGGCCGCTGGGGGCAGCGCGCTCCTCACCGGCGACATTAGCGAGTCAGTCGAGGCGGAACTCGTCCGTGCGGCAACGATCCGGCGCAGCCAGATTCTGAAAGTTGCCCATCATGGTGCTCGAACCTCGACGAGCGCTGAATTCCTCGCCCGAGTCTCGCCCTCCGTGGCCTTGATCACGAGTGAGAGTGGTGGCCTGGCCAGCCTGCCGAGTCCGGAAGTGGTGGAACGGCTCCGGTCCGTGGGCGCGCGGATCTTCCAAACGGATGTTGATGGAGCAATCAGCGTCGAACTAAGGGAATCCCAATTGACGGCCAGGTCTTATGGAGAATCAACCATCCACTGAATTGGCCGACCAGACGGATTCCTTGGTCAGTTCGTTGGGGCGAAGGGTTCGGTACAGGGCATTCGAGACCTGGGCGCCGAAGAGCGTAACCGCCGACGAGAGGTAGGCCCAGCTCATGAGCGCCACAACCACGCCGATCGAACCGTAAACCTGCCGATAATTGAACACCGGAAGCAGCAGGGTGAAGAGCGAGCGAGCGCCTTCCCAGAAGACTGCCGTAAGCAGGGCGCTCGGCAGCACCTGGCGAAAACTCAAGGGACGGTTTGGCAAGGCCTTGAAGATCGCCACAAACATGGTGAGGGTCAAGGTAAACGTGGTGAGGATGATCGAGGCGCTGTAAGCCAGCGCCAGGAAAGGCGAAAGGAACAAGTGGCTCTTCCTGGCCATCCAACTGTGCACGTAGACATTCAACCCCACCACGGTCGAGGAGAGCAAAAGCAAAATGCCAATGACCAGGGCCATTTCCAGCGCCAGCAAGTGACGGCGCCACCAGCCTCTTTCCACCTTGGCCTCCCAGGCGCGGTTTAGCGCTTTTTCAAGCGGGAGGAAAATGCCGGAAGAACTCCACAGGAGAAGCAAGAGCGAGAGAAGGCCCACTTTGCCGTAGGCCTTGGTGATTCCTTCCAGATTCCGAAAGAGAAAGTCCGACTGGACGGGAAGATAGCGTCCGAGGATGATGGCCAGTCGCCCGGCGAGCTCGTGGTGCTTGATATAGAAGCCGCTCAGGCCGATAAGCAGCAGCAAGAACGGGAAGATGCTAAGAAGGCTGTGATAGGCGATGGAGGCGGAGACCGCAAAGGAATCTTCGTTGAAGAAGCGGACCAGCGATTCCTGCAGTACGTTCTGGACCTGAGTCCAGCGGCGGCTCCGGGGCGGCGCGTTAGTGTTGGGGGTGTCAATGGGCATCGTGCCTGACTGCATCCCGCCACCCAGGGCGCATGCGGCTCCCTCCTGATAAGGTGGCGGCGCCTAGCTTATAATAAGTTCTGCAGGGATGCGACGAGATTGCGACCCCCCTGCACCGTATGCCGCCCACCGAAGAAGAGATCCGCGAAGAGAACCGCAAAGTGCGGCGCCTTCAGATTGTCGTCAACTTAGTGACGAACGTGATTCAGCAGAGCGACCTTCCCATCGAGGAGGCCACGGAGATGGTTGCCTCCACACGGCAGCTTGCCTTGCAGCTCTTTCCCGACAAGGGGTTCACCTACGACCTGATCTACCAGCCGCGTTTCAAGCGGCTGCTCGCCGAGAAATACAGAATTGTTTGAGCTGCCCGTGTCCGTGGACCTGAGATGCTAGCGGGCAGGGGGGCTGGTGGCGCCCGTCGTCGTGACCGATCGCAAGGTGCCCGTAATGGTGCCGACCGAGACCGACGCCTTGATGAGCAAGGGCAGGCGCTGCGCATCATCGCTAAACCAGATCAGCATTTTCCCTTGGCGGGAATAGAGACCGCCAAAGACCTTGGGCTCAACGCGAAAGGCATTGCGCGTGCCGACCGGCGTCTGGATCGGCTCGCGCGTCTGGACTTCTACGGACACGTCATAGGTTTTGGCGCCGTCGTTGATGGGCAGGTGGATTTTCTCGCCCACCCGCAGTGGCTGCTTCCGGACGCGGTAAAAAGCGGTGACCACATCGGCGACGCAGGGGGGAATGTCGTTTTCGGCGTGTTTGGGCGGCGAATTGGGTTTGTTCAAATCAACCTCATCGAGCACCGCCAGCCGCCGCTCAGCATCGAAAACAATGCGCGTGTCTTTGCGGCGTCGCCCCTCATGAATCTTCTTGTGAATGCCGCGCGAGCAGAGGGTCTTCGGGTCGAAGACCGAGTGGAACTCGTTCTCGACGTTAAAGAGCACGGCGACAAACCCCTGCGAGCGCGCGGTGGTGACCGTTTCGTAGGCGTCGGAGGACCGGTCTTCACCCGGCTTGAGCGTCACCGTGACCTGGCCGGCAGGGAATACCGACCAGGCGACGTCGTAGGTCAGGGTTTCTCCGGGCGCAAACGGGATGCCAGCGACAACGTCGGAAGCGTGCACTGCGAACGGGCTCAGGCCCAACACCATGAAAAGCAATCCCCGCAGTGCACGGCTTGGCCTCAGTTTTGCCATCGAAGGATTAGATGCCCCTGCGGCTTGGGAGGCGTCTTCTCCGCTTCTACCGCAACGTCATTTTGACATAGAGGAAGACCGCGCCCGCGACAAATCCCAGCGCCGCCTGATACTCGCGGTTCTGACGGTAGGTGGCCCAGCGGAATTGTTCTCCTCCCGTATCGACGGGTCGCAGCCGCGGCAGGAAAAAAGGCACGGCCCGTGCGTATTCGGCGTACGGCGGGCCAAACTGCTGCGCCAGGAAGCCCGCCTCGCGCCGCATCACCGGCCAGTAAACGAGCACGAACAGGCTGACCATCGCCAGACCCAGAATCCAGGAGCCGCCAGCAATCGCGAACCCCGAACCTATGATGAAGCTTCCGAGGTAGAGCGGGTTGCGCGTGTAGGCATAGGGGCCACCAGTTGCCAGCTCCTGATTCTTGTTCAGGCAGCCCGCGGCCAGGGCTCGGAGCAGCAAGCCCAGGAGTCCAACAACACTGCCCGCCAGGAGCAGTCGGGGGCTGGGCTGCGAAAAGACCAAGTAGGCGACCGCCAGCATGAAACCCAGAGGGACTCGCCAGCGCGCTGCCCAAGCTGCGTATCCCTTATCCGCGCTCATGCGTCCTCGTGAGGCGCTCCCGGATCGCGTTTACGACGGAGGGCACGGAAACTCCCGAGATATACCCGGCGGATTTGTTCCGCCGAGTGTAGTCAATGGGACCCCCATTCCACAGTGTAATATCCAGGGGAGAGAAAGGTCCATTGCGCGTGGGGTCGGTGGGGCCATAGATTCCGACAATCGGCGTGCCGAGCGCGGCCGCCAGATGGAGCGGCCCGGAATCGCTGCCTACAAACAGCTTCGCTCGCCGCGCGAGCGCCGTGAACTGGGTGATCGTAGAAGAGAAATAATGCGCTCGCGGCGTTTCGGAAGCGCGGCGAATCTCCTCGATCACCGGCTCCTCATCCGGAGAGCCGGTCAGAAGGAATTCTCCCGGGAACTCCTCCGCCATCCGCCGGATTACCGCCGCGTAATCCGCCGGCGCCCAGCGTTTGCTTTGCCAACCTCCGCCGGGATTTACGATCATGAAATCGTGCCCGCCGAGTGCTGCCAGCTGGCGGCTGACATAGTCCTCGTCAGCGCGGTTAGTCGGGAGGGGAAACCGCCAGCGCTCGCGCCCGATGCGGTGGGCGCCAAGGTATTCCACCAGGGCCAGGTTGAGTTCGATAACGTGATTTCGCTCACGTGGCGCCACCTGTGCCGTGTAGAAGGCCGCCGCGGCGGGTTCGCGCAGCCGGGTCTCCGTGAATCCCACGCGTTCCCGGGCGCGGCTGAGCCGGGCAATGAAAGCCGACTTGTAGAGTCCCTGGAAATCAATCGCCGCGTCGTAATTCTCTGCCCGCAAGGCCGCAATGCTGCTGCGAACGGCGGCAAGGGTTTTGCCGCGCACGAGGTTCCGGCGCCAGCCGAGAGTGTCGAGCAGAATCACACGACGCAGGAAGGGGTTTCCCTCGAGAAGCGCGGCGTGACGACTCTCCACCACCCAGTCGATTTGAGCTCCTGGAAATGCTTCGCCCAGCGCCGCTGCCGCCGGCAGCGCGTGCACGATGTCTCCAATCGAGCTGAGACGAATGATCAGGAATCTCTTTGCTGACTCGGGCATGTTTAAGAGCGATGTGACGAGGGACGAGGGACGAGCAAGGAGAAAGAAACCAGGATCCTGGCGGCTCACCCTCATTAAGCTGTTAGCCCCTGGTTTCCTCTCGTCCGTCACGGCCCACTATTCTGCGCCTTGCGGGCAATGGCGGCGAGGACATCGCGCGTGGCGTGGTCCTTGGGATCTCCCACAATGCGCACCGTCCCGCCGAGTTCCTTCATCACTTCGCGTTCCGGGACGGTGGCCTCGGTGTAGTCCGTCCCCTTGCAATGTACGTGCGGACGCACCTCGCGCAGGATTCCCTCCGCGGTTGGATCGTCGAAGATCACTACGAAGTCCACGCAGGCCAGCGCCGCCACGAGTTCCGCCCGTGCTTCCTGCGGGAGCAGCGGCCGGCCGGGACCCTTCAGCCCCGCCGCCGACCGGTCACTGTTGACACCGACTACCAGAACGTCGCCCTGCTCCTTGGCTCCCTGGAGATACCGAACATGGCCAACGTGCAGGAGTTCGAAGCAGCCGTTGGCAAAGGCGATCCGGCGGCCTTCCTGGCGCAAGCGCCTGCCCAGTCCGGCCGCCTCCGTGCGCGGAATGATCTTCCTGTTCACGCGTTGCGGATCGCCTCCCTCAGTTCCTGCGCCGTGACGGTGGCGGTGCCGCGCTTCATGACGACGAGGCCGCCGGCGCAGTTGGCTAGTTGTGCCGCGTGCAGAAAACTCGCGCCCGCCGCCAGCGCCAGGGTAAAGGCGGCAATCACAGTATCGCCGGCGCCGGTAACGTCCACGGCCTGGTCCGATCCGAAGACCGGAATATGGCGCGGCTCCTGGCGTGGCTCGAACAGCACCATCCCGTCACGACCGCGGGTCACGACCAGGGCTTGGAGCGCCAGGCGCCGCAGCAACTTCTTGCCGAGTTCGTGGAGCAGCCGGAGGTTCGTGCCGACCTTCTGCCCAAGCGCTTCCTCGACTTCCGGTTCGTTGGGGGTGGCCGCCGTCAGGTGAGAGTAGCTGAACAGGTTGAAGCGCGAATCCACGGTGATGGGCAGTGGACGTTTTCCCACGCCTCGCCGGAGCAGGGAAACCTCGTCGGCGTCGGTGGTGCCATATCCGTAATCCGAAATCAGCAAGCCCGAGGCGCCGGAAAGCAGCTCCCCAGCCTTGAGCGTGAGCTTCCGGCGCAGCTCCCGGGAAGGCGGCTGAGGAGGTTCGCGGTCAATGCGCACGATCTGCTGGCGCTGCCAATGGGAGAGCCCGCCGAGCACCCGTGTTTTCGTAGGCGTGACGTAGTCCCGCAGCCGGAGAATGTGCCGAGTGGAAATATTCTTCGCGGCGAAATATTCGATTAGTTTTTCTCCTGCTTCGTCATCGCCCACAACTCCGACAGGAAGAACCCTGGCGCCGAGACCGGCCAGATTGTTGGCGGCGTTCGCACCACCTCCGGGAACGATCTGCTTCTCGCGCTGTTTGAGGATTAGGACCGGCGCCTCGCGCGAAACCCGGGAAATCTCCCCGTGGATGAACTCGTCGGCGACCAGGTCGCCCAGCAGCACGACGCGTTGGCGAGGCAGCCGGTCGAGGAGCGCGAGTAACGAAGAACGATCAGTGGAATTGATCTTCATGTCTTTTGCGCCGGCGATAACCTCCGGTGAGGTTTGGCAGGGACCCGGCTGCCTTCGCTCAGGATAATCTCCGCCGCTTCCAGGAGATTCTCCGCCACGTAATCCGGCCGGCGCGGCCAGGTGCGGCGGTGATGCTCGTATTCGCCGCGTCCGTAGCCAGTCATCAGTAGTATCGTCCGTGCCCCGGCGTTGAATCCCAGTTCCATATCACGGTAGGTGTCCCCAACCACATACGATGCGGGCAGATCGATGTGAAACTTCCCGGTGGCTTCCATCACCATGCCGGTGGAGGGCTTCCGGCATTGGCAATCCTTTCTGTAAGCCGCCACTCGGCCGCTGGGATGATGCGGACAATAGTAATAGGCGTCGACGCGCGCATGGTGCGCGGCTAGTTCGCTCGAAATCTTCTCGTGAATCTGCCGCACCAACTTTTCCGTAAAGTAGCCGCGCGCCACGCCCGACTGGTTGGTGACCACAACCACCGGCCGCCCCGTCAGATTGAGCTTGTGAATGGCTTGTCCGCTCCACGGAAAGAGCCGCAACCGGCTGAGGTGGTTGATGTAGCCCACCTCGTCGGAAATCGTCCCATCACGGTCGAGGAAGATAGCCGGCGTCGGCGCAGGATGCCGCGCCTCCTGCCCGTCCCGCTCGCCGCTCACCGTCAAACTTCCACCGTGAGCTCCCACGCGCTACGCCGCCTCCTTCGCGAGCCCGAGGGCTGTCACAAAAACATCATCCACGGTTACCGACTCCATGCATCGGAAATCAATCGGGCACTCGCGCAGCCCGCAGGGGCTGCACACGGCGGGGCGCTTCACGACGCGCGTGCGCGCGCCCACCGGGCCGGTGGCTCGCTCATCGGTCGAACCGAAGACCGCGATGACAGGCAGACCCAGTGCCGCGGCCAAGTGCATTGGCCCCGAATCGTTGGTCACGACCAGCCGGCACTGCGCGAGCAGCGCCATCAGTTGCCGCAAGCTAGTCTCCCCCGAGAGAAGCAGGGGCGTGTGATGCATCGCCCGAGCGATTTCCTCCGCGAGAGGCCGTTCGTCGCGGGAGCCGAAGATTAGCACATCGGCGTGGAGCGCACCAACCAGCCGGTCCGCCAATTGTGCGTAGCGGGGCAGGAGCCAACGCTTCGCCGGGCCATAGAAGGCGCCGGGATTGATGCCCACGAGGAAACGCGGCCCGGAAAGCCCCATCCTTTGCAGGTGCCGGCGCGCCCACTCCATTTCCGTCTCCTGGAGGGTGAGGCGCAGATCCTTCACCGGCGGGTACCGATCGATCCATCCGGCGCGAAAGAGGAGTTGGAGGTAGTAGTAGGCTTGGTGGCCATAGGCAGCGGGCGGGGGAGGCTCGATCGCATTTGTAAGCAGCGCGCTCCGCCCGTCGCGCGCGTAGCCGATTCGCACCGGAATCCGCGCCCACCACGCCATCCAGGCGGCATGGAAGGCATTCTGGAAGAGTACGCTGGCGTCGAATGCTTCCTCGCGGAGCTGGCGCACGAGTTTCCAGAATCCCAATGGGCCGCGGTGTGCCGCCTCGGGATCGTAGATGATCTGGCGGCTGACGGCAGGAAGATACTGGTAGAGTTCGCTGACCCACGGCTTGCATACCAGGACGATCTCGGCCGCTGGAAAGCGCGCATGGAGCGCTTCCAGAGCGGCAAGCGACATCACGCCATCCCCGATCCAGTTCGTGGCCCGAACCATAATCTTGCGCGGATTGGACAGGCCCATTTTCAAGCTGGCCCCTTCACCGAGCGCAACCTTTGGATGAGGGTCTTCTCAAACGCTGCGGCGTCTTGAACCTCTAATCGCACCGGGCACGCGAATACGGGCATCCCGGGTGTCCAATGCGCCGGAAAGTTCATCCAGTCTTTCTCGGTCGTGACCAGGACATCAGCCCCTTGCGCGCGCGCCCGCTTTTCCAGGCGATGAAGCTCACCCGCGCCGTAGGCGTGGTGGTCGCGATAGGCGACCTCCGTGGCGACGTCCATCCCCCATTGTCGCAGATTTGCGCCGAAGGCCCGGGGATTTCCGATGCCGCAGAAGACCAGCGCCCGACGGCCCTGAAATTCCTCCAGGGAATGGATCGAATCGTCCTGGACGTCAATCAGGCCGCAAAGGGCTAGCGAGCTCTCAAAGATCTCCGCGCGTGGGTTGACGCGCGCAATCGCTTCCCGATGGCGCGCTGGGTCGGCGATCCCCGTACGCGTCAGGACAATGATATCCGCACGCTTCAGGGCAGCGAAAGGTTCCCGCAGACGCCCGGCGGGAAGCAGCGCCGCCCGGTCCAGGTCCTCCGTGACATCCACCGCCACGACATCAACTGCCCGCGCCAGCGACCAGTGCTGGAAGCCGTCGTCCAGGAGGTGAACGTCTACGGTGAAGCGCTCTTCCGCCCAACGTCCGGCGCGATATCGGTTGGCATCGACAACGATGGGAACCTTGGGGAGTGCTCGCGCGAGTAGCGCGACCTCATCCCCCACATCACGAGGGTTGACGGGCTTGCGGCTTTCCGGCGGCAGGACGATCATTCCCCCGATCCGCCGCCGATAGCCGCGCGTGAGGACGGAAGGGCTCCATCCGAGGTCGAGCAACCTCTCCGCGATCCACCACACCAGTGGGGTCTTTCCTGTCCCGCCGACCGTCAGATTGCCGACACTCACCACCGGCCGGTTCAGGCGATGAGTCTTGAAGATTCCATGCCGGTAGGCAAGTCTCCGCAGCTCGATTCCGGCGCGGAAGCCCAGCGAGAAAGGGAACAGGAGGCGTTTCACTCCGCTCCTCTCTCACGGGTATTCGCGGCGAAGGCCGGCGCGGCCAACCATCCTTCCAAGACCTCCATCACACGTTCCGTTGCACCTCGCTGTTCCTCGAGCAACCGCCGGGCGGCCGCACCGAGTTCCTGCCGACGGGCCTCATCAGCAAGCAATTCCAGCATGGTTCGGGCCAGTTCCGACTTATCCGAAATCTGGAGCGCTGCCTGCCGCTCGAGCAGAAGCTGGGTGATGTCGCGGAAATTGTGCATGTGCGGGCCAAACAGAATCGCCTTACCCCAATAGGCGGGCTCCAGAACGTTGTGACCGCCGGTGGGAACGAGACTCCCTCCCATAAAGACCAGATCGGCGAGTTCAAAAAGGCTTGCCAGTTCTCCAATGGTGTCCAAAAGCAGGACGTCCGCGGAAGACGTCTGGTTGGTGGACTGGCCCGCGTCCTGGCCTAAGGCGGTCCGGCGAACGGTCTTCAGGCCTCGGAGCGTCAGCAGGCTGGCCACTTCCTCGAACCGCGCCGGATGGCGCGGGGCAAGGATTAACAACGCCTTGGGGTAATGAGACCGGACCTGGGCCCAGGCGGTGAGCAGCGACTCTTCCTCGCCTGCCATCGTACTCGCCGCGATGACCACGGGGCTCCGCCGCCCCTCGCGCAGAGCGCTTCCCAGCGAGCGAGTGAATTCGCCGAGCCGCGGCGGCGAAGCGTCAAACTTGAGGTTGCCGCTGACCACCACTTTCTCCGATGGCATTCCCAGGCCGCAAAAACGCTCCGCATCGGTCCTGCTCTGCGCGCAGATTCCGTCCAACTCTTCGAGCACTCGGCGCATAAACGGTCGAATCCATCGGTAGCGGCGGAAGGAGCGATCGGAAATGCGGCCGTTCACGATCAGAACGCGAGTTCCCGCCCGGCGAGCGGCGCGGAGCAGATGGGGCCACAATTCCGTTTCGGTGATGACGAGGACCGCCGGGCGGATGCGCCGGATCGCACCCCGCACCGCGAGCGGCCAGTCCAGGGGCAGCAGGAACCGGCCTGCAACATCCGGCAAGCGTGCGGCGCTGACTTCGCGGCCGGCGGTCGTCACGTGGCTCAGGAAGATCTTGCGGCGCGGATAGCGCTGTTGGATCTCCCGGACCAGCCCCACGATCGCCAGGGTTTCTCCCACCGATACGGCGTGAACCCAGATAGCGCTTTGCTCTGTCTGTTGAAACTGTTGGGGCAGGATGCCAAGTCTTTCCGCCCAATCCGCCGTGGACGTGATCCTGCCACGCAGCCGCCACAAGTAGTAAGGCGCGGCCACGATGATTCCCAGCGTGAAAAGCAAGCTATAGATGAAGAACATCGTGGGACAGGGCGCCCGCGGGCGCAATCAATCGCAGCGAATCCAACTCTGAGTATAGGCGCGGACCATGGCCAAAGGCAATTTAGGGGCCGGCTCAGCTACTGGTGTCGCATTACCGAAATAAGTGACACATATTAGGCCCCCGTCATGCTGAGCGAAGCATCTGCAGTTCTTCCACATGGATAGAAAATGCGGATTCTTCGTCCGTCAACCGACGGACTCAGAATGACATGTTTCACTTTCTTAAGTAACGCGGCACTGGGAGTATTTTATCCTTCCCCGCGAATGCGCCCCAACACGGCGTGACGCTCCCCAGAGAGTAGGAGGAACCCTGTTGTCTTCCTGCTAGCCTTGAGGTTCCGGAGGCGGCTGAGAGAGCTCGGCAATCATTTCATTGCTGATCTGCCGGATGAGCTCCTCCACGGCGGAGGCGGTGAGTGCCGGCGGGGCCATTCGAACGACGACGTTGTGGACGATCCAATAGATGAGATCGGTGTCGATGGCCGCAACGGCAGTGGTGGCAACTTCCGGCGCGGGTTCGGGCGCGGGGGCCGGCGGTTCTACGACTGCGGTCTCCGGGGCTTCCATGGGCGGGGACGGTGCGGGAGGAGCAGCCTCCGCAGCCTCCGCCGGCGCGGGCGCTAAGGCTTCCAGCTCGGGCGGAGGTTGGGGGCTGATCGCTTCTTCTGCCGGCTGTTCACGCGGGGGAATCACTTCCTCAGCAAGTTCTCGTTCGGCGGCTGGCTCCTCAGGTGGCGCGGCGACGGCCCCTTCATCGACGGGTGGCGCGGGAGCCAAATCATCGGCAAGGACTGGCTGCGCGATCTCAACCGGCATGCGGAACATCATGGTTCGTGCGGGAGGTTCCTCCTCAGCGGGCGCGGGGGCTTCGGCCGGTTCCTCCACCAACTGCGGCTCAGCGCCTGCCGAAAGCTCTTCGCTCGGCAGTGCCGCATGTGGCGGGGCCGCGGGTGCCGCTTCTTGGACTTCCCAAGGACTCGGAGTCTCTGCGATGGCTGGGGATGGAGCTTCTGCCACGCCCGGTTCACCAAAGGGCGTGCCCTCCGAGAGAGCCCCCATATCCGGAATCTCCGTTCGGCTCGAGAACTCGGGAGGGAGGTCCACCGGTTCCACTTGCGCAGGGGGCGGGGGCACGGCCACAGCGACGGGCGGCGGAGGCGCCTCAGCCTGGGCGATGAACTTGTTGACGACGGCAACGAGTTCTTCCTGCCCAAACGGCTTCCTGACTCGCCCATCGGCGCCGGCGCGACGGGCACGCGTTTCATCGCAGGGTTCGAGATCGCTGAAAATCAGGAGAACAGGGATGTGAGCAAGCTCGGGAGAATTCTTAACGAATTCGCAGACCTCGTAGCCGTCGCGGCCCGGCATCGCCACATCCGCGAGGACGAGGGCAGGTTTGATGGAGGGAAGCTTCTTGATGGCCGCAACGCCATTGGAGACGGTGAGAACTTCCAGGCCTTCGCCAGTCAAGATTCCACTCGCCCGCCGCTGATGCGTCGGGCTGTCATCTGCAACTAGAACTAACCTTGGCACGCGGCCCTCCTTCTGAACCCCCGAACGCGTCACGAATACCATTTTAATGACACGAAGTCAAGGCATATGAACGGGTTGCGTGCGCGGAGGATGATTGCAGGGGTCCTTTCGACAGAGGACGCTGCGGACTCCGAAAGGTGACGAGCTGCGAGGCTAGAAGGGTTTGATGATCTTCTTGAAGAGGCTCCGCTTCCCCTTTTTCTTCGGGGGCTGCGGATTCGATCCTTTATCCGCTTCCTTCGAGGCCTGCGCGCTACTCTCTGGCTTCGCGGCGGAGGCATCATTGCCGGAATTGGCGGGCGTAGCAGTCCCCGGGCTGCTCGCTGTGCTCGAAGGCTCCACGGGAGTCCCGGACTTTAAAGCAGCGTCCCCCACGGGCTGCGCCACCACCGTACTGACTCCTGGCGTGGGTTCCGGGCCCTTGGCCACTTCGACTTCAGGCGGCTTGGCCGCACCCAGACGGACGGGCCCGTGCCGGGTGGCGCTGGTGTCTGGGGAACTGGCAAGGAACCCCCCGACCTTCTGGAGCAGGCCCTTTTCGGGGCGCTGGAGAGCATCGGCTTGGGCTCGTGCCATGATGGCCCGGGTGGGTTTCGGGATCGGCTGATGAAGCGCTGTGAGTCGCTGTTTGGCATCGTTGACAAAGGGGCTCAGCGGATGTTCGGTCAGCAGCCGCGCGTAGGATGTTGCCGCATCCCGTGATTTCCTCAAACGCTCGAGACTCTGGCCGAGATACCAGAGAGCACCGTCGGCTTCACTGTAGTTGGGATAGCTCTCCGCGATCTCCTGGAAACGGGAACGCGCGGCGAGATAGGCGCGCTTCTGATAGTAGAACTGGGCAATCCGATAATCGCCCTGGCCGAGGACTTCTTGCACTTGCCGCAGCCGGGCCTTTACGCGAGGCATGACGGGGCTGTCGGGATACTTCAACAAAAATTCCTTCAATTCCAACTCTGCCAGCTTGGTCTCCGTTCGGTCGCGGTCAGCTTTGGCCATCATTCGATAATGCGCCATACCCGCGCGAAACTGCGCCTCCGGAGCCTCCGGTGCGGTGGGGAAGAAGGTGATAAAATCTTTGTATTCGGCCTCGGCCTGCGTCAGTCCGGAGATACCACCCTCCGCGTAGTAGGAATCGGCGATGCCCAGCTTGGCCTTGGAAAGATACTCGCTGTCGGGATAGGTGTTGATCAGGGTTTGGAGGGTCAGCCGCCCGACGTCAAAGCGGCTGCGCTCAATCTCCCGGATGGCTTTTTCGTAGAGGACTTTGTCCGGCTGGCTGCCCGGCGTGAAGGGCTCGTCGGTGTGGCGATGCATCAGCACACAGCCCGGCAGTGTGAGCATAGCCAGCAGAGTCGGAATTAACTTGAACAGGAAGTCCTTGAGATTCAACTCGCTCGCTTCCCCGTTTAACGCGTTGATTTCCCGCCGACCTACTTCGGTCGCTTCGCCGTGACCGATTCATGCCACAGCGCGGAGCCGCAGCAAGACCCGAGATCCTGGGTTCACATCACTAATGATGGCAGATCCGGGCCTCGGGATGTCCGGCCTGCCGAACCTCACTTGCTTCCAAATGCTTGAACCTGACGACGCCCTTAGCCTGAAGCCAAGATACCAGCTCGCGCAACTCTGATTCAGCACCTACCCGGCCTTGATCGCAGATCGAAAGCGTTTCTTTGCCGCGGGCAGTGTGGACAACGTCACCAGGGTACTGGATCCAGGCAGGTAGAATAGCACGAATTCGCCGCCTCCGTCCTTCCCACCCCTCAGCCGGTGGTGACTCATCTTGGTGCAGCGCCGCCCTTCAGGGCGGCACATGCCGGGCTGAAGAGTCTGTGTGATAACTGCCGCTTGACACCTTTGTATAATGCGGTCAGGAGGCCGCGATGAGATTTCTTCCCTACAGTCCCGATCAAGCTTACTTGTTGCCGCCGAGTGTGCGCGAGGTGCTGGGC
>Ga0315282_10001249_pt1 | contig 48578 bp, 43 predicted proteins | sample YL17G07_20_MG_FD_203693 | JGI IMG/M metagenome (GOLD analysis project Ga0315282, IMG submission 203693) | Sediment microbial communities from Yellowstone Lake, YNP, Wyoming, USA - YL17G07_20 | ecosystem: Environmental > Aquatic > Freshwater > Lake > Sediment | place: USA: Wyoming | collected...
CCCGCTTTTCTCATCCAAAACATCGGGCTCTGAACGCTCACACTTGATCTTTCATGATCTTGGGCGAGATAAAGATGAGCAGATCCTTTCTCGTATCATCGGTGGTCTGTCGCTTGAACAACCAACCCAATAAGGGAATCCTGTTGAAGAGAGGGACTCCCTCCATCCCATCGTTCTTCTCGATCGTATAGAGCCCTGCGATGACAACGACGCCACCGTCTTTCACGAGCAGTTCGGTGATGGCTTGCTTCTTGTCAATGCTGGGCACGCCTTGAACGACGACCGTGTAGTCAGGGCGGTCTTTCTTGACGTTAATCAACATCTTGATGTTCTGATCGTTGGTCACATGGGGGGTCACGGTCAGCTTCAAGTTTGCATCGATAAAATCCGTGGTGACGGTCCCCTCCGTGGTCAGCTTAAGATAGGGAATTCTCAACCCCTGTTCGATGGACGCCTCCTTGTTATCCAGCGTCGCGACCTTTGGGCTCGAGATGATCTTGGCATCCCCGTCAACCTCGTGGGCCGAGATTGCGATGTCCAGCAGATCCAGAGAACCCATGGAGGTGAAGAGGAAGTCAATAATCCCAGGGAGCCCTATGGCACCCGCTGCACCCGCACGAGCGACTGCCGGGAGATCGATCACCTTGCTGACCGGGTTGCCTCCCTTAGTGGTTGAATCCACACCCCTTGTGGTCGTGAATGTCATGCCCCACGAGACACCCAATTCTCTCTGAAAGCTCAGTGCCGCTTCGACGATTCTTGCCTCAATCATGATCTGCGGGGTCTTGGTATCCAGGGATTTTAGGAGGCTCTTCGCGCTGGCCAAGTTCCTCGGAATATCTTTAACGATCAGGATATTCGTCCTCTCATCCACCTTCACATCTCCCCGTTCTGTCAGCACACTTTTCACCTGGGGAATGATGTCCTTGGCCGAAGCGTAGTTCACCGGGATGAGTTCGGTCGTCAAGTCCTCCAACTTTTCTTTTGCCCGTTTGGCCTCCAGTTCTCCCTGAATTTCCTTTTTCAAGGTGTCCGTGGGGGCCACTCGAATCACGTTCCCTACTCGGGACATACCTAGGCTTCTGGCCTGAAGCACCACGTCCAGGGCTTGATCCCAGGGGACATCCACCAGTCGCATGGTGACCTTTCCGGTCACATCGTCTCCGGCGATGATATTGAGGTCACTCACTTCTGCAATCAGACGGAGAATGTTCTTAATATCCGCATCCTTGAAGTCTAAGGAGATCTTCCTTCCCGAATAGACCTTTCCGAACCCGGCTTCTTCGGGAGTCTTCTTCGCCACAACATTACCTTTCAGATCGGGCTGACCTTCTTCCTTTTCAGCCTTGGGAGCTTCTGCAGCAGAAACGTCCGTGGCTTTCACTTCCTCTTTCTTCACTTCCCCCACGGCTATTTCCTTCTTTGACTCCAGCCCTACAGGCTTATCGATATCGATAAAGATGTCTCTCCCTTCTTTGGTAATGTCATAGGGGACCTCTTGACTCAATCGAATTGAAATTCTGGCATCATTCGCTTTCCCCCTCTTCACGTTCTCAAGGGTGACGTACTCGACGGCACTCTCAAATTCCCCCGTGTCCAAGGGCCGCTGAAGGTGCTTGGGAATGAACGCATTCTTCAGGTCCACGACCAGAATGTTGGTTGACACGATCTTCGGCTCATAGGCAAGATCTCCAGTTGAGCTAATGGCGATCCTGGAGCGATGATCGAGTTGCTTGAAGTCAATCCTCGTTAACACAGCCGTCTTCCCCGGATTGGCGGAGGACGTCCGTGCGGAGGCGGGTTCCGTTCCCTGCACGGAGACTTGAGGTCCCGAAGAAGGAGGAACATTCCCAAAGGAAACGGCCAGCCCGTTGTCCACGGGTTGAATCGCATAAGGTGCAAGTTTCGATCCCCCGGCATCGAAAACGAACCGCAGCTTTTCTGGGTACCGGCCGATACGAACCTGTTTGACAAGGGGGCTCTGAGATTTCACCGTCTTCTTCGTGGTTCGGGGCTCCAGATTCCAGAGATCGACCACGAGCCTTGCCGGAGAATCCAGGGTAAAGGCATTATAATTCTCCACCTTGCCATCGGCCACGAGGCCAAAGGTCACCACCCCTTCCTTCTCCTCAACCACAACATCGGTTACCTCTTTGGCCTTTTTCACCGCTTCGGATGGAGGAGCAGGGGGAGGCGGCGGAGGAGTCACGGGCTCTTCCTTTTTCACCTCTGGGGAAGGAACCTCGGCCACTTGCACGGAGCTTTCCGGCTTCTTCTGCTCAGTCGTACCCTGAACCCTCTTGACCTTTTCCACGTCGACGGTGAGCATCCGACCTTCCTTGGAGATGTTGTAGTTGGTCATCTGGCTCAGGCCGATTTCAATTCTCCCCTTCCCATCGTATTGAGTGGTCATCACCTCGCCGATGGTTCCATTGTTGATTTTCAGGGGCTCCTTGATTCCTTTCAAGTCCACATTCGGAATGTCGATCGCGATTCTCAAGGGGTCCGCAAGGAGTTTGTAAAAAGGTAGGTCAATCGGTTCTGACCCCTCCACCAGGATCCGAGTAAACTTCTCTGCCTCCTGAAAGGAGACCCGCTGGATCACGGAGCTCTTCGCCGCAGGGGCAGCGGTTTCCGGCGGTGGCGTCTGAACCGCACCCTGCTGGGTCGCGCACTGGCTAAAAAAGAGCAAAAAACCGACCAACAATAGGAACTGCAACACACGATTGGGCTTCATGGTTCTATCCCCTCCTCCGGTCGATGAAGATATAACAGGACTTCATTTTGCTTTGCTTGACCAGCAATGTCCTGTTCGAGTTCCTGGATGACCACCCGGTCCTTAAGGATCTGGGTGACTTTTCCATCATTCTTTCCAATGGCCGTTCCCTTCTTCAGGAAATACCCCTTCCCTGCGGAGTCCTCCACGAGGGCTACATTTCCCTCGCGGGCAGCGATGATCGCCACCAGCTTGAGTTGGTTGGTTTCGTATCGCTGTAACGGAGTAAGGGGAACGCCCTTTGCTCCGGCCTTGGTCAGAGTCACCTGGATAAACGGCTTGAAGGGATCTTGTTTTCCTGCCGGATTGTAGGTGTATTCCGGCTCCTCCTTCTTAGCCACCTCCAGTTTCTCTCCAGGTTTGGGTTCTACGACCACCTTCTTCTCAACGGGCGCCGCTTTTCCCTTGGCTGGAGCGGGAACGGCGGGGGTCCCCCCTCCACAACCGGCGAGCATCAGGAGAAAGCCAATCAAAATCAGAACACCCACGACCTCGCTACTTCTTCTTTTTTGGTATGGCATCTTCCGACTCCTGTTCTTGTTGTGGACTCTTCTTTTTCTCGACCTTCTTCTCTTCGGGTTTCTTTTCCACGAATCGATACGTATTCAGGAGACAAGAAGTCCTGATTGCCGTATCATCCTTCACCTCTCCCTTCCCTTTCGAATCCTTTGCCCGGGTGATATTAAAATCAACCACGTTGATAATCCGAGGAAGCTTGCTGACCTTGTCAAAAAAGACACCCAAGTCGTGATAGTGTCCGTTCACGGTCAAATCAATAGGAACCTTGGCATAGAATTGCTGCGGTTCCTCTGGTTTCGGCCGGAAGAGGATAAATTCAAGATTGGACTCCTTCCCAAGACTGGAGATATTTCTCAAGAGGTCCGGGATCTCCTTTTCGTCAGGGAGCTGCGTACGAACCACGGCCAATTCTGCATTGAGCTTGTTGACTTCGGCCTCGAATTTCTCCAGGTCCCGATGAATCGCTTTGCTCTCCTGGAGTTGTTTCGCCAGGGTATTGTACTTTGCCTCCAAGGCGTCCAGATTCTGCTTCTCGGGAGCGTAAAGGAAATAATAATAGACTCCGGTCAAAGCAAGCAATACGGCGATCAGAAGCATGATTTTTTTCGATCTCGGAAGCTTCAGTATGGAATCAGCTGTCAGTGCCATGGGGACCCCCTATCTTACATCGGTAAAATTTCACAAGACAAGGTAAATTTCTTCAGTTTGATTTTGCTCTGTTCGATCTGTTCGCTTACGACAAGATCGACACTTTTAAAAAGCTTTGTTTTTCTCAAATTGGTCATAAAGTTGGCCACGGTCTCGTCATCCAAGGCGATGCCCTCGATCCCCACTCGGGCCCCTTCTTTCTTCAGAACCTCGAGATGCATCTTTTCGGGCTTTTGGACACTGACCTCATCGAGCACCTTTGCCGAACTCGATTTTTGTCTCTGCAAGGAAGTGATGATCTCCAACTTGTCTTTCAGGATCTTCTGCTCCTCTTTTGCCTTGCTGGCCTTCTCAATCTTGGATTTATAGGCAGCAATTTCCTGCTCTGTTGAAGCTATTTTTCTCGCCATATTTTCCTTCTGACTCATCATCTGCCAGTGAAGGAAGGCAAGCAGGAGCACGAGAAGGCCCATCGCGGCGACTGTGATCATCATCTCTTTCCGCCCCTTGGCAATTTTTCCTTCTTTCTTTCTTTGGAGCAAATTGATTTTGATCATTTCTCCCCTACCTTTCTCGAAGCGAGGCCAACGCCCACAGCCATGACGGGCCCAATGTCTCTCAGGTACTCTAGATCAAAACTTTTCTCACTGTATTCAATCTTTCGGAACGGGTTCGCAATTTCTACTGGAATTCCGATCTGTTGCTGCAAAATGATATCAAAATCTTTGATCTTGGATCCCCCTCCGCTCAAATAGAGCTTGCTGATCTTCTGATAAGTACTTGTGGATTGGAAGAAATCTAAGGAGTTCCCGATCTCCATGGCCAGAGATTCCGAGGCCGTTTTAAGGACTTCTTGGACAACGCCCTGAGCCTTCGAATCTCCCTTGTCACCTACCTTGGCCTTCTCGGCTTCTTCATAGTCCACGTGAAGTTGCCTCTGGATCTCCTCCGTAATCTGGTTTCCTCCTTTGAAGACATCGCGCGTAAAGGCAGAGGTGTTGTTCTTAAGGATGTTGATATTGGTGACGCTCGCTCCCACGTTGGCGATCGCTATGACCTCGTCTTTTTCAATATCGTAGTTGATCCCCAGCATATTCTCGAGAGCGAATGCGTCAATATCCACCACGGCCGGATTGAGTCCCGCTTCCATAATCACCGAAACGTAATCGTTGATGATGTCCTTCTTGGCCGCCACCAAAATAACATCCATCATGTCTGGATTGTCCGGTCCGTATCCAAGGATCTGGAAATCGATGTTCACATCGTTAATGTCGAAGGGGATATGCCTCTCTGCTTCCCACTGAATGGATTCCGCCAATTCTGTTTCTGTCATGAACGGGAGCGTGATCTTTTTGACAATGACCGAATGGCCAGAGATGGACGTCACCACCTCCCTCGTTTTCGTTACTGAGGTCACGAGATCCTTGATCGTATCGATGATGGTCACCGAATCCATGAGGGCCCCATCCACAATGGCCTCTGGCGCCAAAGATGAAACCGCGAGATTCTGCAGGTGGAAGCCGTTCTTGCCCTCCCGAAGTTCGACCAGCTTGATGGAACTCGAACCAATGTCAAGACCAATCACATTTTTCTTTTTTCCCCAGACCATAGCGTCTCCCCGTTTCTTTTCCGACCCGAAGGTCCATTGAAAGATTCTCAGTTCTCTGAGAGACTATACCTTCTGATTTTCTCTCTCAGGGTGGCTCTCGAGACTCCTAACACCTTCGCCGCTCGCGACTTGTTCCATTCCAGCTTCTTGAGAACATGGGAAATGTGAATCTTCTCCACTGCGTCTAATGACATGTCCTCCGTGAGCTCCACAGGATTCGGGTTAGGGGTCACCCACTCAGGTCTCTCGTTGTTCCTCAGTTCGAACGGAAGCTGTTCTTGGTCGATCAGGTCATGTTCGCTGAGGATCATCGCCCGTTCCACCACGTTTCTCAGTTCTCTCACATTGCCCGGCCAGTGGTACTGGGTCATGAATTGCCTTGCCTCTGAGGCAAAGCCTTTCACCGCCTTCCCATGTTCCCGGTTGTTCTCCTCAATGAAGAGGTTGCACAGAAGCAGAATATCTTCCGGCCGTTCCCGAAGCGGAGGCATTTCGATGACCACCACCTTCAGCCGATAATAGAGATCCTTACGAAAGAGTCCCTGCGTCACCAGGGATTCGAGATCTTTGTTTGTTGCCGCGATGATTCGAACATCGACCTTAATCTCTCGTTCTCCGCCCACTCTCATGAAGCTCTGGGTCTCAAGAAATCTCAAAATCTTCGACTGCAAGAAAGGTTTCATGTCTCCGATCTCATCCAGAAAGACCGTCCCTCCGTCTGCCAGCTCGAAGAGCCCCTTCTTCGTCGCCTTGGCATCGGTAAAGGCTCCCTTTTCGTACCCAAAGAGCTCCGATTCCAAGAGAGTATCCGGAATGGCGCTGCAATTGATCTTCATGAGCGGTCGGGGACTCCGCTTGCTGCTATAGTGGACGGCATTCGCCGCCAATTCTTTTCCCGTCCCACTCTCGCCTTGGATCAAGACCGACGTTTTCTGGGTCTTACTGATCATGCCGATGAGTTCTCTCACACTTTGGATTTGAGGACTCGTCCCGTGGATGTGGATGTTTTGGTAGTCTTCTTTCTGTTGTCGCCGGAGCCGACGAACCTCATTAATGAGGCTCTTGGTCTCCAATCCCTTCTCGATCAACAACTTCAACTCTTCCAATTCGAAAGGCTTGTTGATGTAGTGATAGGCTCCAGATTTCATGGCTGAAACCGCTGTCTGCACATCCGAATAGGCAGTCATCATGATCACCAGGATCTCTGTGTCAAACTCCTTCACTCTCTTCAGCACTTCGATCCCGTCGAGATCCGGCAACCGCATGTCGAGGACAATCAGATCGACGATGTTCTTTCGGATGGCCAACAACGCATCATTGCCGGAGGAGGCCACAGACACCTCATACCCCTTTTTCTTCAGAACATCCGAGAGGGTGTCCCGCATGGCCTCGTCATCATCGACAATCAGGAGTGACAGTTTCATGCGGTCTCCACATTCTCCGGCAGCGTAATGACAAAAGACGTTCCCTTCTCCCACTGACTCTCCACCTTAATCGTTCCCCCGTGCTTGTTAATGATCTGATAGGCAATTGAAAGCCCCAGTCCGATCCCTTTGGGTTTGGTCGTAAAAAAAGGGTCGAAGATCCGATCAACCATGTGCGGTGGAATTCCTTTCCCCGTATCGGACACAATGGCCTTGATAAAATTCTGCCTGGGTCCGTCTCCCCCCGCTGAGACGAAGGAAGAGACTCCGATCTTGAGGTCCCCTCCCTCGGGCATGGCCTGAATCGCATTCAGGAAAAGATTGAGAAAGACCTGATGCATTTGGGTTTTGTCCGCCCTGATCCTGGGAAGATGAGGGTCATACTTCTCTTCAAAGCGGATTCCCTTATCCGCAATCTCCTTAATGAGAAATGGAATAATCTCATTGATGATATCCCTAACATGGCAGGGAGTTAAATTCAATTTCTGCGGTTTCGCAAAGGAGAAGAAAGTCTTCAGCAATTCATTGAGTCGGTCAATCTCCTTGGTAATCCGCTGGAGATACTCTCTTCGGGGGTCCTCTTCTGTCATTTCTTCCCCGAGAGCCTGCGCCGTCGTTTTGATTCCGGCCAAAGGATTCCGCAGCTCATGGGCGATACCCGAGGAGAGTTTTCCTAGCGAAACGAGTCGGTCCATCCTCAAAATCTCCTCTTGGATTTTGTAGATACTGGTCAAATCTCGAAAAATGACAATCTTCCCTATCGACTCCCCCAGGTTATCTAAGTGATTGTTGATACTGAACCCCACCGGGAATTCCGCGCCGTCCTTCTTGCGCATCCATCCCTCTTTCCGGGTGTCTAAATCTTCGGGGTTGTCGAGAAAGGATTGGACCACGCTTTGCTTTTCTCTGAGGCTTAAGCTACTCAAGGGTTTCCCAATCAGTTCTCCTTTCGAAAAGCCCAAGATCCTCTCTCCAGCCCGGTTGATGTAAGTAATCATGTCATTCACGCGCGTGACCATGATGCCACTCGCGATGCTCTGAAAGATACTCTCCATGAAATTCTTGACATCCTCCAGCTCCCGGCCGAGACGCTGGATCTCTTCATCCTTCTTGCCCAAGCGATCATTCACTTCCTTCACAGAGGGCTGCGGGTTCATCGGGTCGCGCTCACCTTACAGTCTCGCCACATTCAGAAGGGGGATTTCCATGGGTTGCCGTTGATAGGTCCACTGGATCACTCCGGAGGCATAGGCCTCATGTCTCCCAGGTGCTGCGGGATGAGTGGACACGCGATCCAGCACGTTGTCGATCAAGAACCCTTTGTACCCCCCGTCATCTCTGACGATAAGAATGCGCCGCTCCCCCTCGGATTTCCCTTCAGGAAGGGAAAGGAGCGTTTTGAGATCAACGATCTTCATTTCAAAGTCTTTGAGTCGAATCTTCTGTTGGTTCGCAAAACGATCGTGAAAGGAGGCTGGAACCTTGAACAACTTGAACACCTTCTCACTCGGGACGCCGAAATAATGGCCGTCGACCTTGAACACCGTCACCTGAACCGATGGAGTTGAACTCGATTGTCTCTGTAGCAGTTCCTCAGAAGCGTTTCGGATCCACTCGTTCAGCCCGGAGAGATGCTGATCGATTTTCTTGAACCTTTCATCGACTCTCCCAAAATAGTCGCTCAGCGTATTCGATAACTCTTCTACCATTTTTGGCCCCGCTGAAGCCACCTGTACGAGGTCCAACTTCTCTACCGGCCTTGGAGGTACCAACGGCTCCGGTGAAGCGAGGGGGGTCTCGAGACACGAAAATCTAGCCTGAATTCCCTCGTAGGCCAACCTCCGGTAGATCTCAATTTCCTCATGCGTTTCTTTCTTGAGAAAGAGCTTGATCGTTTCCTTGGAGTCCATCAGGAACTTCATCAGGGGAGGACTGATCTTCTCGCCCTGAGTGATCATTCGCCTCAACACCTTCTTCATCAACTCCAGGACAGAGAGGACATCCGACTCCTCTTGAAAAGCTTTTTGGAGAAGAACAATCTCGCTTTGGGTCTTGTCAAGGTTTTCTTTGGTAATCTCCCATTCCAAAGAAAGAAGTTGTGACTCCAGCTTCTCTAGCGACTTGGGCGGAGACGGAGGCTCTGGAAGCTTTTGCGGGGCAGAAATCAAAGAAGGAACACTCTCGGGTTCGAGTTTGGGTCGCTCTTCAGGTTGGGGAACAGATTCTTCCGTCTCTCCGAGACTTTTCTCAATCTCAGAAGAAAGTTCCAAAATAGAAGAGTCCACCGAATCCAAGGACGACAGAGAATTTCCTGTAGATCCCTCTGCGCTTTTCGTGGATGGCTCAAGCCGAGAAGACTCCGTGGGCAGGGGTTCGGTCACGGTGCCCTTCTTCGACACAAACAACCGATCCACTGCGGAATCAATTTCAGCTTCCAGTTCCTTCAGATCTTCTTCTCGGAAACCCTTTTCCATCCTCTACGCCCATCTATCCTTTGGCCTGCTGTTTGTCCATAAACATGATCTTTCGGCTTACGTCCTTCACTACGAGCTTGCTGATCTCTCGGAGTGTCTCAAAGATCCCATGGCCTTTAGTGGCACTGGCTGAGAAGGAAGGCACCTTTAGCATGGAATTCAGATCCTTCTCCAGAACCTCCAGGGGCAAGATCTCAGAATCACTTCCATCGAGATCCCTCTTGTTATACTGAATCACCAGCGGGATAGCCCGAATGCTGATTCCCTTCTCGGCCAAGTTTTTGGCCAGATTGATGAGACTTTCAATGTTCTTCTTGCGCTGCACCTTCAGGGAATCCGCCACAAACACCACCCCGTCCACTCCCTTGAGAACCAACTTTCTCGTGGCATCGTAATGGACTTGCCCCGGAACAGTGTAGAGTTGAACTCGAATGTCCATCCCCCTGATCTTTCCAAGATTCATGGAAAGAAGATCAAAAAAAAGTGTTCGGTCCCCCTTGGTGTCGATGGACACCATCTTGCCTCTGGTCTGTTCCTCGGTCACACCGTAAATATACTGCAGGTTTGTGGTCTTTCCACAAAACCCCGGTCCGTAATAGACAATCTTGCATTGAATCTCATCCTTGCTGAAGTTAATAAACGGCATTTAATAGCTTTTCCCCTCTCGATGAAGATCGGAGCCGCTCCTCTATGATTTCTTTCCCCTCTCGAAGATACAAGACACGATGGAGCCGAGTTCATCGACAATCTGGTTCATCTTCAGCCGAATCACCCCCAGCGACGTCTTGTCATCGAACAGGGCGACCATGATGGTATTTTCTCCCACGGCAGAAAAATAGACATTCTCGCTTTTCCCCTTGTGAAAAAGAAGGCTAAATTCTTCCTCTCCCAGAAGCCTCGCGATCTCTGCAGTGGCTCCAAAGTTGGCCGCGGTCAGGGCCGAGAGAGACATAACATCCAGGTCGGGCGTATTCCCCTGTTGGGCGATGAGTTGACCTGACCGATCGATCAAGAGGACCGAATGCGCAAAAGACGAAGAAACGATCCTGCCCAGACACCCTTCGATCTTCTCTAAATCTTTTTTGGTGATCACAACATTCATGTTTCATCAATCCAACGACCCTTGGCACGGCCCCGTGAGGGCTAAGCCGACTTGTCGTCACTCTTTTGCATGGCCTCGACAAGCAGATGCTCCCAACTCTGAAAGATGGTCTGAACGGGAGGAATGAAACCGATGTTGGAGACAAACTCTCCTTCATCCCAGGTCAAGATCCTGTAAAAAGCGTCACTGCCTTTCTTTTCCCCGCATTCGGCGTGGATAATCTCTCCCTCGTTAAAATAGATCACCCCTTTTTCACCGTTCCGAGTAATCACCAAGGCGGTGGTCAATCGCCCGAGGCAGTTCATTTGGATAATATCCGTCAATTGAACATCAAAGACCTTCCCATGGAACCCCTTTTTCTTACCGATGAGATCGACAATAATCTTTCGGATATCACTGATTTCGAAAGGTTTTTCGATGTAGAAGAGCGACCCTCTTCGATTCGCCTCTTTCTGCACATCCGAAGACCCATAGGCCGTCATAATGATGACTTTGGTTTGAGGATGTTCCATCTTGATCCGAACGAGAAGGTCGAGCCCGTTGATGTCTGGCATGCGAATGTCGGAGATCACCAGGTCGATCTTGCCCTTTTTCAGCAAACTCAGGGCCTCCCTTCCATTGTTTGCAATCATGACTTCGTACTTATCCTTGTCTTTGGAGAGACTTTTCGCCATGCTCCAGGTGAGAGTCTCTTCGTCGTCAACGATTAATACTTTCTTTAGCCCCTCTGCCATCTCTCAGAAACCTCTCCGGTACAGGTGCTTTGAAGGTGATGGTTAGCCCTTTATTTCCCTTTAGAGGGGATAGCAAAATAGATGCCAATTTCATAAAAATTCTAATTACTTAATTTCTCAACAGGTTCGCGTATTTCTGGCATGCGAGCATTGTTCTACATTATATTCACCTTTGCACAAATGGTCAATATCTTGCCAATGGTAAAAATATACCTATTCCCTTTCTGTAAGGGATCCGTTAGCTTTGGCAATCAACCCCAGAACTCTGGGGTCAGATTCCACCCTTTTTATCCGTCAGGTTGGTCCTAGAACTATCATGAATATCAAGTGAATTGGACGTTGACGACAAGAAGCTTTCTCAGGAGGGACTCTTCGACAAATTTATTTTTCTTTTTGGTCCTGTTTTTGCTACCAACGAACTTGTGGAACTATCTCTGCCTCGTGATTATCATCCCTGGAGGTCGCCTGATACAACCGTGCGAACAAAAAACTCTTTCCCCATGGCCAACAACTCCAAAAGTGAAGAGACTGCCTATGAATCCTTACTTCGTTTATGGAAAAAGGGAGCCCTCTTTTCGCGGAAACTTGACATTTTGAGGTTCATTAGGTAACTTTTAATAAAAATTTCCGAGGAACGTGTTGGCTACCGACAAGGAAAAGACGCTGAGTGCCGCCCATAAGTTTGTTCTCAAAGGCGATTATAAAAAGGCGGTAAAGGAATATCAGAAGCTTATCGAGGCGAGCCCGAAGGATACTCGCTCATACTTGAAGGTAGCAGACCTCTATCTTAAATTGGGAGATTCCGAGAAGGCAGTCAAAGAATATTTTCGAGCCGGGAAGATCGAGGAAGATGATGACTTGAATCAAAAGGCCATCTCGATCTACAAAATTGTCCTCTCGATCGACCCTAAGAACACGGAAGCCTTCCACAGAGTTGCCAAGCTCTATCTTAAGGAAGGGCTGATAGGAGATGCGAGGGGTTATTATCAGGGCGTCCTCAGAATTCGACCGGATGACCAGGAAGCAAAGAGCGCCCTTCAACATCTCCAGAATCCTGAGCAACCTCGAGCAGAATCGATGTTTGCTCCCACCATTGAACCTGCGTCCCCCAAGAGCCGGCCCCTTCCTGAGACAAGAAAAACTGAAGAATCTCTCGAGCGATCCCCTGCCCCACCGACAGATCTTCCAGGGGTATCACAGGATATCGAAGTCCCCAGCCTTGACAAGGAGTCGGAGACGCACTACCATCTCGGAATCGCTTACCAGGAGATGGAGTTGTTCGATTATGCCATCTCGGAATTTGAAACGGCTTTGACCAGTCAATCCCTGAAGTTTGATTGTTATATCATGCTGGGGGCTTGCTACATGCAGAAGGGGCAGTATGAGAAATCAATTGACCACTACAAGACAGCTTCCCGGATCGAGGGCCTATCGGAAGAGAAACTGGCTCGGCTCCATTTCAGTCTGGGATTGGCCTATGAGGCTCATGGAATGATACCGGCGGCTATTGAAGCCTTCAACCTCGCTCTAAAATCCGATCCCTCCATATCCGAAGCTCAGGAAAAGATCAAAAAACTCCAAAAATCTCGTTGATCACGACCACTTCAGATCCTGCTCTGAATCTGCGGATATCCCTTATTCATTCACTCTATACCTCTTTCTTAAGGAATCACTTCCCGCCAGTATAGGATTTCATTATCTCTGGCCGGCGAGAAGGCGTTCTTAGACATGATCTGTCCACTCACGGTTCCCACAATGACAGAAGCCACTCCTTTCGTGTTGATGGTGATCACAGGGGCTGAAGGAAGTCCGGAGCCAGTGGTGACGACTGACCGACCAGAAACCGTTCCTGTCGCATACGTACCGTCCGAAAAGTTCAAAGCGCCGCCTCCGGACAGATACTCGACCGAATAGAGCTTTCCCGTTCCTGCGACTTTGCACGGATCGGTTCCGGTATCGGTATAGGTGGTGAAATAAACGATTCGGTTGTAAACCATCGGTCGGGCTAACACCTTTTCACCTTTTTCCAGTACGATGAACCACCCTTTCTTTAGGGCATCCTGAGTATACGTGTTGTTCGAGGTCACGTCAGTCAAGTCTTCTTCACTGTAAGGATAACCCCCTTTGTCAGAATCCGTCGTTCCCCTGGCATCATCGTCCTTGACACCATAGAACCGATCTTTAGTATTTTTCTTCAGGGGATCCTCTCGATCTCCTGTGCCGAAGAAGACCCAGGGTGTTCCGGACGGATCGAGGGCAACTGAGGGTTGATAATAGACGGGATGCCTTTCTTGCTTTTCTTTAGGAGCCCTGAAAAGTCTCTTACCGGTCCACCGACTTTTGCTTATATTCCTGACAGCATCAAAGGACACGTCAAACACCCACATCTGCCCGCCGAGATCGCCGACGTAAACCCTGTCCACATAGCCATCAAAATTCAGGTCCACCGCCTTTGGAGGGGCTGCCATGGAGTGAGTCATTTTGTTGTTCTCGCCTTCGTTTGTGTCATATGAAAACTTCCAGAGAACCTCTCCTGTCTTGATGTCGATGACAAAAAAGCCTCGCCCCACGGTTGCATCTTTGTCTTTCTCGTCTGGATCGAACCCACCACCCACAAACGCAACCCACCGCTCCACAAGTTTCTTTTCCACCCCGGTCTCCCCTACCTCTGCCTCGATCTTGATACGACCAATCACAGGTTCGGACCAGCTCCCGCCCATCTCTGCCAGGGCTGCAGTATCTGAGGGTTTCGGAAACTCCCAGAGAAATCTCGGGGTCGTCGTATCCGTGATATCCAGGGCAAAGTAGCTTTTTCCTCCTTTCCTCAACCCGCAAACGAGAACCGTCTTCCATTCTTTGGCCTTCTTATCCGTATCGGAAACCCCAAGCCAGACGTCAGCCACTTTAGGCGAAGAGTCAACATAGTAGGTATGGACCTCGCTCATCTTTTTCAGTTGCTTCAGCACACCATTCGGAATGTAGGCCCATACCTCCTTTCCGGTTTTGGCATTGAAGGCGTGGAGCATTCCGTCGTTCGCTCCGACCAGGATGATCTTCGTCCGGTCACTCTTGAGAATGTTTTGATAGAATCCATCACTTCCGCTAAACCCAACATCTTCAAAGGAGGGCGAGGGAGAGCCCACCACAACGGCGCTCGAATGGAAAATATCCCCGATAGTCCAATCTCTCTCTTCGTCCGTAATCCCATTTCGATTGACGTCAAAGGCATCTTTAGATCCCCGGATATGATTGATCAGCTTATCCCGATCCTGGTCCGTATCAACTCCCAGATCTTCTTTCTTGAGTTTATCGATCGTGAACTCTGTCAGGGAATTTCCATCCCCCAGGACCGTGTAGATTCTTCTCGATTTTGGAGCTTCGGTCGAGGCTTCCCACACAGGAGTCCCCGGGTTGCCATTCGCATCGACCGGAACACTCCCATCCTCATTCAGTTGGTAAGCCTTCAGATGACCTTGCCAGAAAGGAGTCAAACTGGGTTCAAAGGACCCGATATAGACCAGATCCTGATCAACCAACCGAACGGAAGGAACGCTGGGCGTCCCAAAAGAGTAGGAGGCCTCCACAATCTCTCCGAAAATCGATTTCAACGCGGCGGCCAGCTTCTCCGCATTCTCAGACAGGAATGCGTAACCTGAAAGAGGATGATTCTTAGGGTCTGCGCCGGTTGTGTCTGCAACATTGCAGGCATCTCCTTTAACGGCCCCTGCCAAATAGCCTGCCAAATCGTAGCCAGGGGGCTCTTCGCTGTTGCTCTCCAGGGGGTTATCTGTTCCACCATATTTCGCCGCCCAGTTCAGCGTCATCTTGAGCTCGTCAGGCAGGTCCCCTCCAAACCCGATGACAAAGACCTTGATCCCAGCCTCGTTAAGCTCTTTCGCTCTCTGGACCGTTTTTATACGCCGCCTATACATATCCGTTTGACTGATTGATCCGCTTCCACCGCAGGCTGCAGTGTCCTGCCCGTCGGTGATCAGGATGACGAACTTCTTCCTGCAGGCAGCGCCAGAATCTTTCAGATCTCGAAAATAAACACTAGCCTCCTCCAGCGAACGGGCTAACGGTGTTCCACCACCCGCTGTTTCAGCTGAATCGCTAATCTTTTTCCAGATATCACTGAAGGAAGAACCGATTGGTGATAGAACTTTGATATATCCTGTCAAGGGGTTGCCATCGTCATCATTGTACATTGGCAGCTCACGGAACCTCATGTAACCCAATCGGGCATTGAGTGAATTTTCATCGTCTTTATCGATCGTGCCATCGTTGTTATCGTCGAGGAGATCGAAAAGAACCCTTCTTGCGATATCGATTCGACGGTTTGGGGCGGAAGCATATTCGTTTTTCCCGGAAACGTCAAAATTCATACTCCTCGACATATCCAGGATGATCAGAGCATTCGGCGGCATCTGGGTCATGAAGAGGTCTGTATCATCTCCCCGGACTGAAGTCGTAGATATTCCCACGACAACTGCGATGAAAAGGATGAAGAAAAATTTTCTCATCTTTTTCTCACCTTTCTCTATTGGTCTTTTAGGGCGTTTCTGCAACCTTAACAGGCTCAGCGCTTAGTATTCCGTCGTGGGAGAAACCGGGCGGTTCCCCTTGACCTGGACTTCCAATTCCCGAACGGCTCCTTCAGATTCTCCTGTGACGTCGATCCCAATCCTCCTGAATCCAAACTGGGAAAGGTCATTGCCGTATTGGAAGGCTAAACCGAGAGAATCCAACGGTGCAGGGTTTCCTCGGCCACTTAGCTTCCCGCTCCAGTAATGGGAGTCGCTTCCAATGGGTGTCACTGGAATGGCATTCATACTCGGAAGTTGACTGAGGGCCATCTGGATCCCAGCTTCTGCAGCGTAAAAGGCTTCCAAACTGGTCTTCTCGTTTCCAGAGATGCCGATTTCAAAGGTGGACGTATTGATGAGGCTTAGGGCAAGAACGGTCAAAACGAGCAGGAGAAGCAGGGAAATAATGAGGGCAGTCCCTTTTTCTGATCTCTTGTAGTTCTTCTTTGCCATGGGTCCTATTCCTGTCAGGGGGCAAACGCCAAATTTCGAATCTGAATATTCGAAGCCAACTGCCTTATTCGGCGACCTTCGTTATCCTTGAAGTCCGGGTCTGCCTTGTCGGGGGGGACCGTGGCCGTAACAGTCACCCGAATCATCCGGATGTCTCTGTCATTGGCAGTTGCTTCCCCGTTCGTGCTGAAGTATTCGAAGGTCAACTCTTTTATGTTTTCCGCAATCGGTTGGCTGGACTCTCCAGGCTCCTCTCTCGACTGCAGCTGAAAACTGACGGCTGTGACCGGATAGACGAAGACATCCTTTGTGTAGAAGGCATCCTTTCTGTAATTGTACTCAAGAGGATGCTGAAGGGTGAAGCGGAATATTCTTTTGCCATCAACCGTTTCTTCTTCAATTCCTGTGATGGCATTGCTCTCTACCCCGTCAATTGAAATGTACCGCTTGTTCGTGTTCTTCTCATCGAAATAAGCACGGTCCCGCTCATAATTGACTGGCTCCACGGTGATCTCAAATCTGGATGAGGTTCCGATCAATCGAGCGAATGGCGAATTGATCGCGGTGACGATCGTCAACAATCCCGAAGAGGACTGATCTCTGTTCAGGACATTCGGGTAGCTGATGACGGTACCGCCAGCATTCTTAAACTGGACAGGCAGGATCCTCGAGACATACCCCGCACCAGGCACATGCTCTCCTGCCACCCTTCCAAAACCCGCCATGCGGATCTCTCGCACCATCCTGGCCATCATGGCACGAGCGTTCTGCTGCAGATCAAAGACCTGTTCCTGAACTGCATACGTTTTGTGCTGTCTAATAAACGTCTTGTACAAGACAAAAATAAGTATGCTGCTCAGCACAAGGGCTACCAATAATTCGACTAAGGTGACCCCTCTCTCTCCTTTTGAATCTTTCATCCTTGCACCGTTCTTACAGACCTCTCTGTGTCGTAAAGGTGACACTGTGATTCCGGCCGTCGTTCCAGCGCACCGTGTATTGAATCGTCTTCATACTATTTGCTTCCGTGACATCATAGGTTCTCTCGAAAGACATCCCAGAACCAGGAGGGGTGAATTGTTGATCATCGTATCGACCTTGAAGAAGCCGATTCGAACTCAGAGGCAGGTTCTTCAGAAATTCGAGACGATCCTGCGCTACAACCGTTGCCAGGCTCAGGTGATGACTGAAGCTATTTCCTCGGATGGAGGTGATGTGTAATCCTGCAAGCGCCAGGAGACCAAAGGCAAGAATCACCAATGCCGCCAAAACCTCCAGAAGAGAAAACCCTTTCGCCTCTCTCATCCACTCATTCAACTCTGATCCTCCCCGTCGCAGAAAACAAAACGATCCTCTTTTCCGTATCCCGCCTGTTCCTGAGCGCGACACTCCCGGAGTTTGATGTAGAATTCGGATTGAACTCAGCACGATTATCAGCCAGGGTAATCTCGTGCAAACGAATTCCACTAGGAATCCTTTGAAGAACGCCCTCGTCGACCCAGACCCCCGCTGTTGTCCGCTGCCGGACAATATAACTCCCTCCCTGAGGATCCTCAGGAAAAAACTGAACACGGTATTCGAGATTCGTGGATACGGCTTTCATCTGGGCTGTCCGCATGGTGGAAACAATGTCCCGTGTCGCAGTTCTCAGACGATAATTCGGCAGCCAGGCGCCAATATTCGGAATGGCCAGCGTTGCCGCAATGGCGATGATGACCAGGACAACAATGAGCTCAATGAGTGTAACCCCTTTTTTGTTCATCTTCACCCTCCTTATTGTATTGAATTTAAAGCTTTTGTCAATATTTTTTTTCGACCAACGGCTTCTGTCTCTGTGTAACTCAGCCCGCAATTCACAACATTTTACAAGAGCTTACACGACTTGACAGAGCAAAAACAAAGCGAATCATCAGGTTCCAAAAGCTTCAGAAAAGTTTGCCAAAGAGTGCTTACAGATATGGAGATGGAGACCCACGGGCAAAGCCCGTGGTACCTCCATGAAAATACCCTTCTGCGCCCCTGGAGCCGAAGCGCGTCGGTGCACAGGCGCAGAGACTTCGGGAGGGTTATCCGCCGGTGGCGAAATCCGCCGAAGCAGAAATACTTCGGTTCAGAAATAGTACGGACAACTTTCACGCATTTATCCACGGGCAAAGGCCGCGGTCTTCTGCGTAGGCGGATAAAGTAGGAAGGAAAGGATCGTGGATTAACGAAATTCGACGGCCAAGGTGTACTGCTGGAGACTTTTCGCTCCATCTGGATCAGATGCCTCAATTTCAACAACGTGGGACCCTTCGTTCTCTTTCTGGACCTCCCAACGAAGGAGACCTGTTGTTTGATCGATCACCATCCCTTTCGGCCCCGATTTAAGACTGAAGGAGATGGGATCGAGATCCGGATCTTCTGCCTTCACCTGGTAGAGATAGGTATTGCCTTTGAGAGAGGTCGGCGGCGACGAGGCAATGACAGGTGGGCTATTGGACACCACGACAGGGTCTGATCGCTTGGGCGCCCCACGGGCCTCGCGATCATCCGCGACCGCAACGACCGATAAGGAATCCCCTTTCTTGAACTGGCCCGACTCCAATGTTTCACCCTTCTCTTCGGTGAGAATCGCTCCGTTCTTCTCCCATTGATACGTGTAATAGACGAAGTCTTTATCCTTGTCCGAACTCTCGACGACCACCCTCAACTGATCCTGCACACGGACGACTCTCGGTTCTATCCAAACCTTCTCAATCACTGGAGGGGAGTTGTTAATTCGCACAACGGGAGAGAGAAAGGGTTTGCCTTGGGTTTTCCCATCGCTCGGGGTGATCTTGACTCGGATGGAATCTCCCTTCTTGAAGTTTCCACTTCTGAGCAAGCTGCCGTCACTTCCGGAAATCTCCCTATCATTGATCATCCATTGGTACGCATAGGTAATCGAATCCCCCTCCGGATCCTCGCACTGGACCACGAGGCTCAGATCACTCTCGTGATTCGGATTCTCAGGCAAGAGGGTCACGGAGGCGATGGTGGGAGGATTGTTCTGCGGAGACCCAGGGGTCGCCCTCTCCTCTCTTCCACAAGCAAGCCCCCCGACCCAGAGCAAGAGAAGAAGAACGGGAAGGAAGACGATTGAAGTCAACGGGCTCCGAGGGTTCGAAGGTTCTCTATTTGATGAAGGGATAGAGATGTTTGTCTTTTTCATCAATCTGTTTTGGAAGAAGATAGATCGCCTTGGCCAAGACACGGCCGTGTGCCTTCTCCTGCACTCCTTCTATGTACACCCAGGTCTTTGTTTTCAGCCCATCCATTTCAGTGGGTAAACCCCTTTCGTTATTGATGAGGGTCTCTTTGTCCCACGTACACAGCCGTTCGTTCACGACCATGGAATGTTTCTTCAGATCCACGGTCATGATGACTCCTTGAAATTGCACGATATCTTTTTCAGCAGCGGTTGTCAATGACCCCATGGAAAGCAGAACGACGACACAGATCAGAATGACTTTTCGATTCAGGTGATGTGGGTTCACTCTCGAGCCTCCTTTTTATTAAGAAAAACGGAGCGATATCTGGGTTCTATGTGTTGAGCTCCCCTGTTAAATGCAACCTCTCCAGTTGATCGGAATAAGACTCTTGACCGAGGGAAGTCGAGGAGAGTAGACGCCTCCTCCCACCCCAACGTATCCGACAGAAGTCCCTCGGATGATAGTAATGATAACCCCTGATGGCATGGCTCCTCCGATGACTCCGGATCGATCGCTTCGACTGACCACCTCGCCACTAATGTCGTTCGTCAGGTCCAAATTGAACGCCGCGTTCCCGCTCGTGTACTGTAGAATGTACAGCCTTCCTTTCCCCTGGCCGATGAAGCAGGGGTCTGCTTCTTCAGCGAAGGTGGGCGTGAACGTGGAATAGTAGGCGATCTTGTAGAAAACGACCGGAGAAGCCAGAACCTTCTCACCCGAATTCTGATCCAGTTTGATATACCATCCACTCTTCGCAGCCAGCTCGGCCAGAATCGTGCTCTTCTGAGCGTCGGAGGTCCCGGGATCCTGTAGTAAATCAAGCGTGACATCCACCAGATCATTCTCAGTAAGTCTCGTTGGAGGATTCTTGTCCTTGACGGCATAGATCCTGTTGATCACCGTCGTATCCTTGGGATGTTCCCGGTCTCCAGTCCCAAAGAGTAGCATTTCATAATAAGCGCCTGAGATGTCTTTCTCGAGGGTTACATCCGGTGGGTAGAAAATCTTTCGACGCTCACTTCCACCCGGGTTGGAGTTAAAGACCACCTTCCCTGTCCAATTTGCCGTATTGGAATTCCCAATATCGAACCGCCACATCTGGCCACCCATATCTCCGACATAGAGCCGATCAATGAACTCGTCCGGGTCATCATCGGTATTCACACGGACAATGTCACCCGGGATGGAAGATGCCATCTCCGCATTGTTCGCATACGAATAACTCCAGAGGAGAGATCCGCTCAGGAGATCCACAACGTAAATGGCCCTTCCTTTCGTATCGTCGCGGGTCGTGGGAAGATCATCCTGATTGGTGTCGTATCCTCCTCCAAGAAAGACGACCCACTTCTGTTCGGAGCCGTACTTGATTTTTCCGATGTGAGGCGCGGACCAGGTCTGTCCCAGCTCTCCAAATCCGTTAGTGGATGGACTGATCTCCCACAGCAATTTCGGCGAAACAGGGTCTGTGATGTCAAGGGCGTGGTAGCGATTGCCCCCGCGTCTTTGTCCAAAGACCAAGATCTTCTGGGTATCTCCAATGTAAGCCTTGGGGGCACCGTCTACATAGTGTTCGAGAGTCTCACCCTTCAGATTCTTCAGTGTAGGCAACAGATTCGGTGGGACAAAGCCCCACAGCTCTTCTCCTGTCGCATCATCAAAGGCGTGAAGCATGCCGTCATTCCCGCCAACATAAATCACAGTTCTTGTCTCTCCGTAGTGGATGATGACCGGTCTTGAATGAATGAAGGCTCCGAGCATCCAGTCTCTCTTCTCCGAGAGGTTCCCATTCCCGTTCTCATCGTAGGAGTCGAGACCGCGGACAAAATTGATGGTCTTCGCTCTGCCATCCGAGTCATTGAGGTTCAGATCAAGCATTGTTGTGGTAATAGCGCCATTCGAAACATCAAACACGTTCGACACGTCGGTCAGAGTGGTGCTCGATCCCAGGTAGGTATAGATGTTTCTGGTGGTCGTCCTTTTTTGCAGGACTTCTCCAATACCTCCCTCTTCAACATCTTCGCCATCTGGGGCCAAGCTCCAGTAAGACTGGGCCGTATCCTTAATCTGGCCGTCTGCGTCCATGGCCATGTTTCCATTGAAATCGAGGACACTTCCAATCTTGATGTCTCCGTTGTTTGTAGTGGCAATTCCAAATTTCTTGATGTTTCCCTTCCAGAAGCTCTTGGCCGTGGGCTTGAACATGGCGAGATAGATTCGGTCGCCAGAACTCGTCCTTTCCATCTGGCTGATCGGGACGACAGGAGCCACGAACGAAGTTGACTTGGCGAGAATATCATTGATAATCTGGTGCAGGGCGACGATGAAACTCTGGGCGTTATGACAGAAGAAGTACTTCCCTCCCCCATGCTCTGCTGTTCTTCGGAGCAGAGGTGAGTCAATGGTGAATCCTATCGTATAGGTCGTCACGTTCTGTTTGTTTTTCAGGGTCGTTGAGAAGTCTTTGTCATGCAGATCCTTAGCTACATCATCCAGATAATCGGAACCCTGATCTGCGTAGTATGGTTCGTTTGTTCCACCTGGCTCCCGCCCGTCTCCGTCAGTATCACCCACATTGGTTGCCAAATCCTCTCGATCTTTGGTGGATTCACCGTCTGTGATGAGAATCACATAGCTTCTCTGGCAATAGTATTGCACGGGGCTAGTGTACTGGATGGGGCGTCCTTGGGCATCCTTATTGAAATAACTCTGCCCTCCTCTGTAATAGAGCCCAGCTTCATAGAGCGACTCTGCCAAGGGCGTCCAGGTGTCGGCCTTAATCCCACCGATGGCTGAGTGGAGGTCTGAGCGGTTCTGGGCAGTCATGTCTCTCACTTCTCGGAGCATGTGTCCTCCCCTGCTATCGCTTTCTCCATTGAACTCTATCGCCGGGTTGAAAATCATTGCCCCAAAACGGACGCCCTCCGTTGTGTTGACATAACTCTGAATGATTCCTTTGGCCAAACCTAGCTTGGGCTGAGTGCTTGAGCCACCCGTGGTCTGCACGTAGTTCATGTAATTCCCGAGTCTTAAATTGGTCTGAGTACTCTTCCCACATTCGGAAGTCTGGAATTTGATCTTTCCCGTATAGAACCCCTCGGTGAGGAGGGCATTCCTCACGTCAACACAGACGACATCGTTCACAGAACTTCTATAAAGGTTCCAAGCCTGGCCGTTGGGGCTGTAGTAGACGGCGTTGGGCTGATCTGTAAACACATAGGGATAGCCCTTGGCCGCGCTATAGAGTTCTCCGGTGATGGGGTCGTTCATGCTCCCTGAGTTATCGAACATGATCAGGACATTGGGGGGAACGTCCGCGTTCGTCAGAATATAGAGATCGGTATCCATGGCAAGAGCAAGAGACCCTGGGCCAAGAAGAAGAACGACGCTGATGAGAGTGACGATGCGTTTCATATCCATTAATACCCTCCTTGCAGGGTGGGAACCAGTCTGACCACTTTCTGCTCCACCGTGCAGGCCGATTTTACCGGGCTGAATTCAATCTGATCCTGACCGGTTGAATCAATGACGTAATAGACAAATTCAAAGTGGGTGGCGCTGAAACCCGATCCCCTGGGTGATCCGTGCTGATCAGAAATATGCGTAATGACCACTTCTGCCTGGGTTAGATTGTGGTTGACAGGATCCGTAAAGGGGTCGTACTTGTCGTCCACATATTTCCCGGGCAGGTTGAAGTTATCGAGATTGGCCACGATGACCTGAATCCCACTGTCTGCCGCATAAAAGGCGTTGGTGCTCGCTCGCTTGTTGCCCGAGAGTTTTACTTCGAAGGTGGATGTGAAGATCGATCCGAGACCGACCAGAGTCAACATAATCATCATCAGCAGGGCAATGACGAGTGCCGCTCCATTTTCATTCGTCAGGATGTTTGTCGTTTTCCGTATCATGCGTGGTGCCCCCCTCTATCGGGTCATTGAGAGATTGCGAAGCGTAATGGCTGAGACCAGGGTCCGTGGTGCCATGTTCTGCATATCTGGATTCACCTGCGAGGGTCTCGCCGTCAGACTCACACGAACGGCGATCACCTTGCGATTCTGCACGGTAGCCTGAGGAACCCAGTCACCCGGACTCAGTACCTGGTCCGCATCTCGATCGTCCATGATCCCATCTTCGTTCTCATCAGTCCCGTAAGAAAAATTGAGTGCATTGACATTCTCTAATAGAGCCTCGGTGTTGCTGACGCCGTTGACCGTCTCTTGACGAAGGAGCCTCCATCCGTCAACCCAATAACGAACCTGGCGCAGTGCATCGTTCTGCTCGTACATCACGGTAATCGACTGATCGCCAGGAGTGAGCGGTCGTGACGGAACAGGAACGGCTGGGGTTCGGTCATTATCAAACCCTGTCATTCGCAGATCTTTCAGTATGAGCTCCATGGCTGCTCTCGTGTTCTGTTGAACCTCCACCACCTGGTCTTGAATGGTATAAGCCTTGCTCTGGGAGATAAAAAGGCGGTAGATTCCCCCAATGAGAAAGGTGCAGATCACGAGAACCACCAGTAGTTCGATGAGCGTTACTCCTTTTGAATCAAATCGCTTCTGCGTTTCCATGTTTTCTTCCTCTTCTATTGGGCAATCACCGAAACAAGCCGTATGGAATGATTGATTCGATCTGTCCAGCTGACACCAATCGTAATCGTTTTAATATTGTTATCCTGCACGATGTTCCAGCTGCGGGCGTAACTGAGGCCTGTGGATCCCTTGATGGTCGGATCTGCCCGCGGGCCTGCGGTCGTGGGGAGGAGACGTTCCCATGAGCTCACACGAAATTCTTCGAGTTTGTCCTGGGCCAGAGTGGCCGCCTCGGTTACGTAATTACCAGAAGCATTATTTCGTGTGGTGGTGACCATCATCCCGGCAAGAGCCAAGAGGGCCACTGAGAGAATAATTAAGGTAATGAGGACTTCAAGTAGGGTGAAACCCTTTGATGCATTCGAAGATTTCAATGTCAACCTCCATTCGCGTGTTGCTTATGGAGGTAGCAAAACCTGTACCAAGGAGAAGATGGTTTTTGAAGGTAAAAAAAATCGAAACAAATGTCTTATGATTCTGGCAGGTTAAAACGGATAGGATGAAGCTGACGAAAAAAGGCTAATGATCGCCGCAGATTTCGGCAGACCCTGAAAAAGAGTTATTGAATTTCGACAAAATGCCATCGGGGGAAAAATCATTAGAATATCGCTGAGTTGAAGCACAGAAAAAATCTATTCTTTTTTCATAGACAACTGAAAAGTTTGCATATAAGTTGCTGTAAAATCAGAGAAAATCATAATTCACTCTCTATGATCCCATACTCCTTGATCTTGTAAAGAAGAGCCCGGTGACTTATCTCCAAGAGTCTTGCAGCGTGGGTGTGATTGCCTTTTGTTTTCTTCAACGCTCGCCTGATGAGTGTTGTCTCCAAAGCCTTGGACGCCCTCTTGATCGAGTATTCCTCTTCACTCAAGGAAGTCACCTCAACTCGCTCTTGAAAATTTTGGATATCGAGTGGGAGATTCTGTAACTCTATACTCTCTCCGTCAGCGAGCACAATGGCTCGTTCAATGGTATTTTCGAGCTCCCTCACATTCCCATACCATTTGTAATTGATCAGAACCTCGAGGGCCTTCGGGTCAATGCCTGTGACGTTTTTTCCCAAAGATTGGCTTTGTTTCTTGATGAAGTGAGTGACAAGAAGAGGGATGTCTTCTTTCCTCTCTCGCAAGGGTGGAATGTGAACGGGCACGACATTCAATCGGTAGAATAGGTCGTCCCTGAATCGTCCCTCATTCACCTCCTTCACAAGATCTTTCACTGTGGCGGCGACAATCCTCACGTCAATCTGGATGGCCTTGGCTTCCCCCACTCTTCTGATCTCTCCGTCCTGGAGAACGCGCAAGAGCTTCACTTGAAGCTGAGGAGGAAGTTCCCCAATCTCATCCAGGAAGAGTGTTCCACCGTCTGCCTCTTCGAAGAGGCCTTTCTTCATCCGGATCGCATCCGTGAACGCCCCCTTGCTGTGCCCGAAGAGTTCGCTCTCCAAAAGATTCTCAGGGATGGCTCCGCAATTCACAGGCATGAAGGGCAACTGGGACCGGTCGCTGTGGTAATGAAGGGCCCTCGCCACAACTTCTTTCCCGGTTCCACTCTCCCCCGTGATCAGAATGGTTGACTTGTACTGGGCGACCTTCCGAACAACCTCAAAAATACTCTGCATCTTCTCGTTCTTGCTGACGATGTTGTCGAAGCTATACTCCCTTTTCACTTCCTTCCGCAGGAGTTCGTTCTCCTTCCTCAGCCGTTCTCTCTCTTCCGCCTTCTTCAGGGTCAGGATGATCTCGTCGGCTTTAAAGGGCTTGGAGATGTAGTCATAGGCTCCCAGCTTCATCGCTTCCACGGCGGTGTCAAGGGTTCCATAGGCTGACATCATGATGACGTTCGCATCCGCCTCCGTCTTTCTCACTTCTTTCAGAAAATCGAGCCCATCCATTCCGGGCATTCGGATGTCACAGAGGACCTGATCGAAGGTGGTATCTGAAATCCTTTGCAGGGCCTCTTCGCCGTTCGAGGCCGTTTCCACCTCATATCTCTCCTTTTTCAGAATGACCGAGAGGATGTGTCTGAAATTCTCCTCGTCATCGACCACCAAAACTCTTCTGGGAATCATGGGCTTTTCCTCCTTAAATAAAGCGTACTTTCCTTTTACATTTTGTCCCTTCCTGCCTGCCGGCAGGCAGGGACCCCGTGCTCAAGGGTGAGGCTTACGGAAAACGATCTACGAATCCGTGGGGGGAGCCGCAGGGTGACCAGGGAGATAGATCTCAAAGGTTGACCCTTGTCCACTCTCGCTCTCCACTCGGATGACACCTCCCATCGATTCGACGATTCTGAGACAAATAGATAAACCGAGTCCTGTCCCTTTGTCCGGGGGTTTCGTGGTGAAGAAGGGATCAAAGATCCTCTCGAGATCTTCCTTCTTTATCCCTGTTCCGGTATCAGAGATACGGATCTTCACCAAGCAATCCCCTTTTGAGAACTTTGAGAGAATCGCTGACAGAGGATCCGGTTTCCGCAAACGAGAATAATCAGACTCCATGGGATCGTCCCTTCGCCTCGGAGCAAAATACCTCTGAAATTGGTCCGCGAACGTATCTTCCACCACATGGGTCTCGGTTTGGATCCGGAGAACTCCTCCGTCGGCCATGGCATCCATGGCATTCAGCATCATATTCACGAAGACCTGAGAAAGCTGTGATTCGTCCGCCAGAACTCGGGGGAGGTCTGGTTGAAGGGTCAGTTGAGTCTCAATGTTCTTGAAGCTCTTCTGATAGGAGAGGAGCGAAAGGGTGTTTTCAAGGATTTTATTCACTTCCACGTCCCGGATTTCTCCTCGTGAAGGTCTGGAGAAATCGAGGAGTTCCCGGACGATTTTGTTGATTCTTTGAATCTCCTTTTCAATCCGCTGGAGATAGTCCTTCGACTCCCCGGGTTCGATTTGGCCCTTTTCCAGTATGCTCGTGTAACCCAGGATGGCTCCGAGAGGGTTTCCCACTTCATGGGCCACTCCCGCTGCAAACCTCCCGATAGAAGCCAACTTTTCTGTTCGAATCAACTCTTCTTGCGCTTGTTTCAGCTGTTTGTTGGCAGCCTCCAGAGATCTTACGTAGTCCACCAACTCTTCGCGGTTGACCTTCAAACGTTCAATCATCCGGTTGAAAGAGGCGATCAACTGCCCGATCTCATTCGTGGACGAACCCTCAATTTTCTCATTGAAATCGCCCTCGCTAATCTTCTGAGTCAACTGGACCAGTCCTTTGAGAGGCTTCACGAGGACGCGAGAGAGCAAGAAACTTCCGAAGGCGACGAGAATGACCGCATCGAGAATGATAGAAAGCAGAATGATCCGCTGGGATTTCAACAGTTGGGTCATGACGTCGCCGATCGCGAGGTCCATCCGGATTCCCCCTGCCGTCCTTCCCTGAACCCATAAAGGTGCGTAGAGGATCAGCCTTTCGTACTCCGTGGATAGGAACCCTCCAGACTTTCTGATCTCTGTCCCCACGAGGCCTGTTTGGATTGCCTGTCTTAGCTCGTCGTTCGAGTACGACAGGTCGATCACCTCGGGCTTGTTGGCTGCGATCATTCTCATGTCGGGATCGACGACCACCACATCAAGAAAACCTTTCCCTTTTGCATAGACGGCCACAAAGTCGAGGAGCTCTTCCTTCACCGTGGCATCCCTCAACTGAAGATCCGGTCTGTCGCGTGCTATGAAGTCCATGATGGCTTGGAAATCCTTGATCATCCCCTCTCCATACCTGATCTTCTCCTGGATGACGTTTCTCTCGTTCATCTTGGAGATCGTGAATCCAATCAGGAGAATCGCCACAAGCATGAGCAGAGAGATATTGGTAATGATCTCCCAGCGAAGGCTCAGATTCAGTTTCTTAAACAGCCAAGATTGTCCCTTCATATCCCTCTGGACTTCTGATGCATCTTCCCGGGTCTCCCCCTGTCCTCATGCCTCACCCTCCCGGCAGGGAATACAGATACCACCGGATGATCGATTCTCCGTAAAACAAGGTCAGGACCGCCCCTAAAGAGAGAAAGGGGCCGAAGGGAATCGCATATTTGAAATCCTTTCCTTTCAAGACCATGACGAGGATTCCAATCAATGACCCGATCAGAGAACTGAGCAGAATCGTCAGGATCACCGCCTTCCATCCAAGGAACGCACCAATCATTCCCAAAAGCTTCACATCCCCACCCCCCATCCCTTCTCTCTTGAATAGCCACTGGTAAACTGTGGCGACAAGAAAGAGGCTTCCTCCTCCCAGCAGTAATCCTCCTAAGGAATTCGGGAAGGAAAGATGAGGGAGGATGAGCGACCCGAGCAGTCCCACTCCCATCCCTGGAATGCTAATGACGTCTGGAATGATCTGATGCTGTAAATCGATGACCGTAATGACGGTCAAGGCTGCTACGAAAGCAAAGAAGAAAAGGTAGCTTAATGAAGGCCCGTACGTTGTAAACAGCACCCAAGAGGAAAGCGCCGTGACTCCTTCGACGACTGGATATTGAATAGAGATGGGTTTTCCACAGTGACGACATTTGCCCCTCAGAAGGACAAAGCTCAGCACTGGGATATTGTCGTAGCATCGAATCGGATTGTTACATTGCGGGCAATGAGAACCAGGAGTCACGATGGACTCCTCTCTGGGCAACCTGCAGATGCAGACGTTCAAAAAGCTGCCAATCAAAGCCCCGAAAATGACTGAAAAAAGATCTAACATCGCATCCTCATCTGTGAATTTCCAAATCATGAACGATCCATCTCAGCTGTTCCGATCTGGGATTCGTATTAGGAATCGCTTCAACCCCCTGGGAGTAGTAGAACTTTGCTTTTTCGATATCGTGAAATCTTGAAAGATAGATATTGCCTAACTCCTCATAAACATTGATGATTCTAGGGGCCAGGTCTCGGGCCTTCAGCAGCTCGGACAGAGCGGCCTCATTTCTCCCCATGTCTCTGTAGACAAGGCCGAGCCGAAAATAAAGATTGGCCTGACTGGGGTTCTTGGCAATCAAATGCTTCAGAACGCGTTCCGCGTTCTCGTATTCCTCTTGCCTCTGGTAAAAGACAGAGAGATTGATCTTGATCGTGTCATCATCGGGCCTCAACCGCATGGCCACCGCAAATTCGCGCAATGCCTTTTCAGGCTCTCCCGATCTTCCATAAACAATACCCAAGTTGTTCCGGGACTGGTAATCGTAAGGAAGAATCTCCACCGCCCTTTCGAGGTACTTCGCTGCCTCTTGATCCATTCCCAGATCCATGCAGACCACCCCCATGAGCGCATTCGCGGTATTGCTCCGAGGCGACTTTTCAACGGTGTCCGCCCAAAGGGTCAGACTGTTCTGCCAGATCGTGTTCTGTCGTATCGTCATCAACGAATATCCAACCAGAAGGAACAGAAAGAGAGTCATCGCAAGCAACTTGGGAAACCCCTCTGAAAACTTCGTAAGTCGAAACTCGCAGAGACGATCGAAGCCAACCCCCAGGAGAAAACAGTAGGAAAAAGAAGCAATGAAGAGATAGCGGTCTGCCAAAATCGTACTGGTGGGAACGATGTTGAGATAAGGCAAAAGCGTTACGAAAAAGAACAAGAAAGAGAAAAAAACCACTCGCCTTCTCCTGAAGGACCAGAAGCTCATCGCGAAGAAGAGGAAGGTGATTCCCAGAATCCATAGCGTTCGAAGGCCAAAGAGCGGCTTTGGAACGTCAATCGCATAGGAAGCCGAATAGTTGATCGTCCCAACCAGAAGCTTGATGTTGTGGACAAAAGCAAAGAAACTCATCAGGAAATTTGTCCAAAACGTACCCCCTCGGTAAGGCTTGACCCCCCCGGCATCCCACATGACCTGAACAAGAATGAACGTGAAGAGAAGAGAAATGCAGATAGACAATGCAAGAAAAAGCCAGCGCTTCTTTACAAAATCAACCCATCGACCTTGACTGCGGGCCAGTTCATAAACCAGGATGACTCCAGGAAAGACCACAGCCGATGGCTTTGAGAGCGTGGCGAGTAGGATTGATAAAAGACTCAAAACAAAATAGATCCTTGTGTGGAGGCCCTCCGTTTCCCGTCCTCTGAGATAGAGATAGAACGCTGTAAAGAAGAAGAATCCTTGAAGGACTTCCTTCCGCGCTGCAAGCCACGTGACCGCCTCTACGTGGACAGGATGCACCGCAAAGACAAGAGACCCCAAAAGAGCCGTCCGGAAATGGGAACTCCCCTGAATTCCTTCTCTTAAGTGTGACGAGAGAGTCCTCATCGTGAAAAAGACCATGACGCACGTCAACACATAAAAAAGAATATTGCTGATATGATATCCCAACGGATTGAGTCTCCAAAAATGGAAATCTATGGCATAACTCAATTCTCGGACCGGTTGATACGTGGATCCCCTCCAATAGGTGAATATTTTCCGCAGGGTGTCTCCATCGAGGCTGCGGATCCGGTAGTTGGAGTAAATCATTCCGTCATCCCAGTTGGTGAAATCGTTACCCAGGGTATTGACGTAAAGCCCAACCGCCACCACCGCCACCAGGCTAAGAGCCAGGAGAGTGGCCCGATGTGAAACAACCGGTTGAGCCGCGGGTTTCATGATGGCATCCCCTGAATCCTTAAACTGCCAAAGCTGGTTCTTGATCGACAAACGTTCTGCACCAGAGCTCAAGGTTCACCCATCTCCAAATCGTCGCACTGATGTTGATCTTCCCTTCGCAATGGCGACGGAAAGATTCCTTCACTTCTCTCACATTGAAGTAACCCCGTTCTGAAAAGGACTCCGAAGCGATGATTTCTGTGACGGTGTTCTTCAGAACGGTCCTGAACCAAATCGCCTCAGGCGTCACAAAACCCATCTTGTCCTTCCGCGTCCGGACAGCTTCAGGCAGCACCCCTCGCATCGAATTCCGTAAGATAGCCTTGCTCACCCCTCCCCGGATCTTCTGCTCTGCAGGTAGACCGAACGCAAATTCGACTAAACGGTAATCGAGGAACGGCAACCGTGCCTCGATAGAGAAGGCCATGGAGTTCCGATCCTCGTAATGAAGTAGGGACGGAAGGATCGTCTCCCGAAAGATCTGGTAGAGGTAGTTGTCCAAATCGTGAGTGAATTTTCGAGGGCTGAGCAACCTCCGGGAGTAGCGTTTTCGAAAACCTTCTTCCATCCAATTGGTCCCGTGGCCAGTTAACTTCCTTAACGAAGTCTTCAATCCTGACGGGGCAGCCGAGATGAGTGCACTCATTAGAAGGCGGTCCGGCAGTGTTTTTCGACGACGCCAGAGTCCCTGAATCTCTTCCATGAGACTGAGAAGCCGAGCCTCCTTAAAGATCTGTCGAAGGTGAGGATAGAATGCGGGAGGATAACCGGCCAGGAGCTCGTCACCGCCCTGTCCATCGAGCATGACCGTCACCCCCCTTTCACGGGCAAGCCTCATGACACACCATTGGGCATAGATGCTTGTGGAACCAAAGGGTTCTTCTTGGTGCCGGATCAGGTTCGTCAAATCATGGAAAAGGTTTTTCACATCCGGAAACACGCAATTCTTCTCTGCCCCGGTCTGTCGAACCACTTCCTCGATATAGGGCCGCTCATCATAGTCTGGAATTTCCGAACATGACGAGAAGGTTTTTTGCCTTTCTCCCACAAGGGTCCGATCGATCGTCCCACCGTTGAACATGAGCTGATTGGCCAGACAGACGATGGTCGACGAATCTAGCCCTCCGCTCAAACAGGTGCCCAGGGGAACATCACTTCTCAGCCGCAATCGTATCGAATCCCGTAGGAGTTCCTGGAAGTGCTCCTCATACTCCTCGTCCCGGTCAAAATGGACCTCTTTCGCCTCCAGGTCCCAATACGGTTGAATTCGGACTTGTTCATTCTCAAGAACGAGGTAATTCCCCGGCCTCAGTTGATAGATCCCCTTAAAAAAAGTCTCTTCCGTATGATCCAGGAAACCCGACAAGAGATAGTCGGCCATCAACTGGTCATTCGGCACTATCCGGAAGCCGTTCGCGGCCAGCAACGGCTTGATCTCAGAAGCAAAGCAGAGACTCCGGCCATCATACCGATAATAGAACGGCTTCACCCCCGCTCTATCCCTCGCACAGAAGAGACGCTTGGATTTCAGATCGAGAAGGCCAAAGGCCCACATTCCATTGAAACGGCTCAGGCAACCGACGCCCCAGGCCTCATAGGCATGAAGCACAACCTCCGTGTCCGTCCGGGATTGGAAACGGTGCCCCAAGCTCTGCAATTCGCTCCGAAGGTCCTGATAGTTGTAGATCTCGCCGTTATAGGTGATCCAAACCGAACCATCCTCATTACCCATGGGACCGTGGCCGGAGGCCGAGAGGTCAATGATCGATAATCTCCGGTGACCCAAAAAAGCGCTGACCGGTTCTCGAAAGGTCTCGATCGCAGGCCCTCCCAACGGGCTTTCATGCCCCAGAAGCGGATACCCTACCCCCTTCTCCACATCCGCAGCAAGGAACCCCTCATCATTGGGTCCCCGATGGCGCAGAAGATCGGTCATCCTCCTGATCGCCTCAGGTTGAAGGGGCTCATGAAAATTGACTATTCCCGCTATTCCGCACATGTCAGCCCTTGCGCCTCAGTTCATCATGCAATTCTCGGCAGTTATAAACCTCACTGTTATAGGTGATCCATAGCCGTCCATTCAAGCAGTTCATAGGACCATGTCCCGCAGAGGAGGGATCCAATACCGACAACCGACGGTGACCCAAAGCCAGACCGCACGCTCCATTCCTAGAGTGTTTGTTCAACTGAGGTAAACGGGATGAAGGGACAGTATCTTCCCCAGGGCAAACCATCCACTCTCCAGAAAGCATATCCAACAAAAAATAACCTTCGTCGTCTGGACCACGATGACGCAATCGGAAAGTCATCGGCCCAATCCGGCGACCCGCTCTTCTTTCATTCAAGTCAACAATGCCTGTTATCCCACACATGGTTAGCTTCTCGCAGAGATCCTTTTGTATTTCTGCCATACTTCGTCATAGAGGGTGTTTACTAGCCGCTCCTGTACATCTTTATCAGCCATCTCCATGACCCGTTGTCTATTGATCACAGCAGCCCACTTTCGTTGCTGAGGATCAAGAACACTCTGGATGATGACCTCCGCCAGAGCGCGGACATCACCTACGGGGACCAATCTTCCGTTCACACCATCCTGTAACAGTTCCTTATATTGGCGTAAATCCCCCAGGATGGGATAGCTTCCACAAGCCATGGCTTCGTAGAGCGACTGTGGCATGCCATCTGACGGAGGGGTAGCAACCATGATATCAGCGAGATTGAAATACGCAGGCATCTCTTCGTGAGGGATGGTCCCGACAAAGCGTACCTGCTCCTTTAAACCACATTTGGCCACCAATGTTCGCAAGTATTGACCATAAGCTTCATCCGCGAATAGCTCAGAGATGATGAGTTTTGCTTTGAACCTGGGTTCCGACTGTCTCACGAAAGAAGCGAACGCCTGGATGACTAGATGTTTATTATAGAAGGGCTGACAGATCCGCGGGCAGAAAATCACGAGATCTTCTGGTTGAATGTTCAGTCGCTCTCGCAGAAAACGGCTATCCAACCCAGGACGGAACTTCTGCGTATCGACTCCCCATGTCACACGGCGGATTTTTTGGCTGTAATCGCCAATTTGATTCAGGGCCTCATCCATGAAAGACGACTTTGAGGTGATCACCTCTGCAGCATTAAGGATCTTTTTGATCAGCCACGTTCGTACTCCATGGAACCTCTGCTCCTGAAGGATATCCCCTCCCATTACTGTCAATATGATCGGGCGGAATTGGCTGATAATAAGGTTATCCACTCCTTGATAGGCGAAATGGACGTGAATGAGGCCAGGCCGGACCCGGTGAATGACATCCCTGAGAAACCATGGGGAGCTCAGAGCAGATACCCAGTGAGGATGGCGCAGCGGCGGTGTGAGAGCGCTGACCACACCTTCAAGTTCTGCCTTCGTGAGCGAATACCAAAATATCTCGTATCCACCCTTAAGTCCCACGAGGCCACGTTCCCGGCTTAGAGGGCTCTCCGGATCCGCAATCACGAGGATCCGCTTAGGTCTTTGTACATTTTCGTCTCGTACCATCGTACTTTAAACCACTCTTCGTAAATGTGTGCCTCCGGTGATTGACCCTTCCTTGAGGTTACAAGTCCGTCCCTTCTCTGACGCGAGGATCCGTACTCTCTTCCTTACCTGCGTCGCATTAAACTCCTGAACAAGACAGGACTACCCTTCACACACATGCCAAAGCTGATGCCAGCCACCAGGCAGGTTCCGTTTCACAATTCGGTGGCCAAATCCTGCGACAAATCCAAAAATCACTAATGTCATGAGCATTCGTTCCCAGAAGATTTGTTGGCCTAGAATGACGCCCGGGCGGTAAAGCAGGATGAAGATCCCAGATACTCCGCCAAGAGCAAAGACAGGCCTCCAGTTGAGGTTCAGATTCTTCAGGATAAAATTTCCGCGTAGAATCCAGCAGACCAAGATAAAAGACTCAGCACTGAGCGTGCCGAGGATAGCCCCAAGGGCTCCGAGACGGGGTACCGTGGATAAACCCACGCAGACCGTAATGATTAAAGCAAAGATATAGACTGCAAAATAATAGACGGGCGACGGGTCGAGTGTGATGGTTGCGATTGCGACCAGTGCGACAGTGGAACAGGCACCTATTAGAATAATCACCGGCAGGAGACGGACAACCGGCATATAAGAAGAGGGGTACAGGAAATGGACGAACACATCCCCCCACACGCCCGACAGCCACACAAGAGGAAAGAAGGTAGCGCTCAGACCCATCAGAACTAATTGGAGTTTAGGCACGTAGACGGATGGATTTTTTGTAGCAAGCCATTCCACTAAGTTTGGATCCCAGACGAGCGAAAACCACATCTTGAACATTAAGGCTACGGATCCAAGGTTGAGGGCCAATTGGATAATAGCCGTCTCTGCCGGGCCCGCGAACCATCCTACGATCAAACGGTCCGCTGAAACAACAGCTGCATAAGTGGCCGCCCCAGGAATGAATGAAACACCAAACTTGAACATATTGCGCGCCAGATCAGAAGAAAACGATGCACGCGAGTAAGGCCATAGGCCGGACAGTTTAAGTTCCCGCAAGGCCCATACCCACACCAATCCCTGGATGACGCAGGTCACCACGAACAGCATCGTTAAACGATCTCTCGGCGGAATGAGATACAGTACGCATATGAGAATCAGGCTCCATAGGGCCTTGCTCAGCAAATTTGTCCGGGCAAATGGGATGGCCTTATGTCTGAAGCGCAAGAGATATAAATACCAGGAGATCAGGACCGTCGGCGCCAGTCCCGTGAGGTACCATGCCAGCTGAGTTCGACTCACTTTCGTATAATTCTCCAGCCAGGGTCCGGAAAGGGCTGCAAAAGAGAATAGCCCCCAAACAACCATCAGGGACGCCGTCGCTACGAGGGTCGCTGTTGTGAGGATCGCCCGTCTTTGCAGGTCGTCGGTCTCCTTTGACAAGAAGATTTGGCAGGCCATCTCCATCCCTCCAAACTGAAATAGGGCAACGAGGGTCCAAACGGCCGCAAGAAGTCCTAGGGAACCATACTCCTCCGGCGTGAGCAGGCGGGTCATGAAGGGAGAGGCTAGCAAAGCCATCGACTTAGCGATAACATCTGCTATTGCATAGATCAGGAGGTTTTTCCCCAATCTCATTTCAGTAATGGACTCCGATTTCGGGTGAGATCCTCACATAACTGGGTGAGGTTCTTAATGTAAATGGCACTTGCGCTTTCTTCCGAATGGAATTCTTGAATCCATTCACGCCCTTTCTGCCCAATCTCCCTTCTACGCGTCGGATCGCGGTACAGAACCGTCAGGTGTTCCGCAATTTTCTCTTCCGTATCGGCGCTGAGAAGGGGATGCCACGGGTAAAGCCTGCTCATCACATTTTCATCAACATATGTGACGACAGGACAACCCACGGCTGAGGCTTCGAGAACAATGCTTCCAAACCATCCTATGCCAAAGTCGTCCGCGACCACATCGGCGACCGAGTAAAAAGGAATGAGTTCATCACGTGTGAAGCCCTCCGGCCGGGGCGGTTTGATCCAGAGTACGTGTTGATCTAATTTCATCTCATGGATCATCTCTTTCCCAAGGGCTAAGTCATTACTCTGAGTTCGATCCGGCATCACGAGCACGGGTCGTTGTGCACCACTTTGTTGAATAAATCTGCCAAATCCTCGGAAGAGCAGCTCGTTTCTCTTCCATTGTCCAGAAGCCTTCAACTGGGGTTGATCTCGCATCATGATTCTCGAAGGGTGGAAAACCACAAAGTCGTACGAAGAGACGATCCGTTGCATATTTTTATCTTGCACGTATCGAGCGTTCTCATCAAACTTGAATCGATTGGTGTCGATGGTTAAAGGGAAGTAAATTCGAGCTATTCGGCTTTCATCGATCCGCAATTTCTGAAGAGCATGGACATAAGGAGCATAGGGTTGGGTCCAGATTGCTGCCATGGCACGAATCCCTCTCCTCAACCAGAACCCTTTGACCCAGGCCGTCACCTTGGATTTAAAGCTCTGATAGAGAAAACCAAATTCGCGAGGAAAAGGAAGCAACGTGAGATCGGATCCGGTGACAAAGAAAAATGCCGGCTTACGAATAAACTGTGCAAACATGGGACCTAGATAGCTCACGACGACCACATCGTATGCTTCAAGTTCCTTCACCAGTTTGGATCTCCATGGAAAGAGCATGGACATCCGAGTGAGGTAGTCCGCCTCGTGCATCCAATCTGGATAGTTGTTCCTCAAAGCGGGCACATCGCTCTCAGGCCGCATACCCATGGGATCTCGTGTGTCGAGATACAAATGAGCATCCACCTGAGATTGGACTCGTAAAGCTTTCACGATTTGATAAAAATTGTTGGCGATATTTCCATAAAATGCGATGCGCATACACTCATCCCACGAACCCAAGACGCCAAGCCAAAACCTCATAAACGTTTTCCAGGCCGTACTGCTGGGAAGCAAAAAACCTTTCCACGGAGAGGTTTGGATTTGGATCAAGCCTGAGGGTTCCCTCTCCTCCGACCAAGAGGTTCTCAAATCCGATCGCTTCCATCTCCTTCTTGAGGTGGTTGCTTTGGATCACTAATTGTTTCCCTGGCCTGCGAACGCCCTCCTCCCAAAAAGCCAATGTGTTCTCGAGGGCATCGATCGCCATCTGCCTGGGATCATAGTCTTCCGCTGGCTGGTAAGGAGTGACGAGGTTGAAGATGTACCAACCCAGCCCGTTGGTGGAAAGATACACTTTTCCTCCTGGCTTCAAGACACGGTAGAATTCTCGGAGTGATTTCTGGAAGTCGGCCATCATCAAAACCTGGTAGCAGAAGATCCCGTCGAAATGTTTGTCCGGAAACTCAAGGGCCTCGATGGATTGCACCTTGAGTTCAACATTCGATACTCCCAATTCCTGGAGGATGCCCCTCACAGTTTCCACCCGGTTTGCTAATGAATCTATTGCACAGACATGATGGTTCAGTCCGCTCAGACACAGGGTCCACTGGCCCATGCCACATCCTGCGTCTAAAACGTTCTTCAAACCTTCAAACTGGATAGCCCTCAGACGCGAACGGTAAGTCTCCAGATCCGTTCTCCAGACCCTCTGGTAGAATGCACGCTCATTCCCTGAAAGTAACCGAGAAGCTAATTCGATCACCTCGGAAAGTCTGTCCTCAGGTACCATCTACGACTCCGTCTCGCGAAGGCATCCATTCATTTTCAGTCATCAGAAAGCATCGCATGCGGCCTCTCTGCTGAAATAAATTGGCATGCGAGGTCGCGAAGCGCGTGGGGCTGCATCCGTCGGTCCTTCAAGTAGTCCAGCAGCTCGATCAGCAAATCACGGGTGCCTTTTGTTTGAGTATTTCGAAATTCGATCAATTTCTGTGGCTCTTGATAATGCGCTCTCGCTGCCTCATACCGTTCCGGGGACTCGGTATTTAGGTAGATATGAACAGGGTGAAAATTGAAGATCTTCATGCCCTCTGACTCTACGGGGATATCGCTTAGGATAAAAGGACGCTGATAGAGCGCGTGAACATCGTCCTGCCAAAAATCGGTGAAACGACAGAATCCAAGGTAATTGTAAGGTCTTAGTCCCTCTTGATAAGGACAAATCTGATTTGCGTCGTAACGGAGGCCAACGGAAATGAACTGATCAATCAACAAGGCTGAAACGGTTCTAGAATGGCATCGAACACCTACCGCATCCGGGTACCACGACTTGAGTTCGTGCAAAATGGCCCGAGGACTTGAGTGAAACGCGTTTTGGAAGAAGGGGTTGAAATTGGGGTGAAGGCCAATTTCATAGACCCGCGACATCTCTTCCAAAGACGCACTCTTGTGGGTCGCAAATAATGTTACCGGAAAAGAGTATCTTGACAAGATTGTGAATAAGTCCCCTAAGACCTCGTCGGGGGCCCACTCAATGTCGAAGGTAACAGCAACCTGGTTCTTCTTCATCGGATCTGGTTTCAAGGCCTGCTGGCCTCCATTCCTCTTAATGTAAAGTGTCTCGTCTGAATTCAGCGAGTTATCCTCACCCTAATTCTTAAGAATTTTGAAAACATCCGCTAATTGATACATCTCAAAGATGGGTTTGGTGAACAATTGCGGGGGTAATTCCTTCATTGCCCAGACGCTATTTCCACGCATCCAAGCCACTTGCATATCCAAGGATAGAGCCCCCATCATGTCACGGTAAGGATTGTCGCCTACAAACAGCACTGCCACCGGCTGAACATTGAGAGCTTGTGAGATCTGAATGAAGCCCTTTGGAGAAGGCTTTTCATCCGCACCTTCAACGATCACAACATCATCAAAATAGTTGTCTATGTTGAGCTCTCTCAGTTTTTTTCGCTGTCTTTCCTCGTGACCATCGACTAACAACCCCAATCGGTATCTGCCCTTAAGCAGATGTAGGACGGAAATTGTATCTTGAAATAAACTTTCATCCTTATGTCCTGCCTCGTGAAACCATACCTTGCACTGACTTACTAGTCCCTCCACTTCTGGGATACCCAATGCCTCGAGCAGTCGATTGAAAATCTTTGATCTCCACCACGCTTCGTCATAATGCTTGCACATAGCCAAATAGAGAGAAGCCCAGTCGAACCCTGTTTCTTTGCTCAACTGATGAGCGACATAATAAAAAGACGAAAAGGTGTACTTTCGTAGGTCATGCAACGTATCGTCCAAATCAAATACGAGAGCTTTGATTTCCTCATTCATTTTAACTTTTCCTCGAAAATGATATCCTGATCGAAACGGAGCATAGTAAGCTGTCGGTATTGACCGATCCGTGGGGCAAGATCATTTCCAGCCACCAATCTAAAGAGGGCTGTTCCAAATCCATCCGGCTCTGTTGCTACCACGGTGAGCGGGAATCCACCTCCAATCCGCGTATTGATCTCGATCAAGATGGGAGGGCCCAACTCAGGCAAAAAACATTGAACGGTCAGTATGCCAGTCGCCCGAAAAGCATGAACAATCTGTTCGCAAAAAAGGTCAAAGCGCCTATCTCTTATTGATCTTCCTTTGTAAACTTCGCCACCCCGAACGAATATCCTTTCGCGGGGGACGTAGTTGATCAGTGTCCCCCATCGATCAGTAAGAATATCAACGGTCACTTCCTTCCCTTTCACGAGTTCTTGCAGGATTGATCTGGGCTGCTTTTGTCTCCAGTAGATGACGTCAGACGGGCCCTCGAGGAGCCCTTGAAATCCTCCATCGGTTGTCACCCGCGGTTTTATGTATAACGGATAAGGAAGTTCGTTGATTTTCATCTCCTGATCACTCAGCAAAAACGTCGCTGGGTGCCCAATTGGAACTGATCGCAGGAATTGAGCTAATTTCCATTTGTCCTTGCATAAATGAACCGTCTCTTTGGGGGGCAGAATGACTCTTGTGCCTTTGTGTGCAAGGGTCTCTCGAAGTTCCAGAAGACGATCGTATTCTCGTTCACCCATCGGCACGATTCCTTGTATGATCTTTGCCTCACAAAAATTCAGCAACCGTTCCGGGAAGCAGATATCATCGTATCTGGGTAAAAGAATATGATCGACCACCCAAAAAGACGCAGAATGTGGATTGGCGTCACCGGCATAGACTTTGCAGGAGTCACCATGCTCTGACTCCAGGCTTTTCCCCACCTCGGCCATGAGTTCCAAGGTCCGATAGCGCCACCCGGTTGAGAGAAAAAGCAAATTAGGCATCCTCTATCCTCTCTTTGCTAGCACAGAAAAGGTATTTCTTGCGCCAAGCACCGCATCTCCAAACCAGGCTAGGCTTTCATCATATCGGACATAAAATGTATCGACGCGAGTCGTGAAACGGCTCTCTTCAAGAATCCTCGTGATTTGTTCAGGATTGATTCCGCCCTGAATCGTATGAAAGTCGGCGAGACTCTGATCATCATAGGCCTCTGCCTCCCTCTGCTTACCTTTCGACTGCCAAATCAAATTGTCCATTTCCCGGATGACACAGTGCATTCGATAAATATTCTTATCCATCTTGGCGTCTTTTAAGGGCTCGAATGCAATGTAGACAGCACCCCGATCACAGACCATTTTCACAACAGCTCTGAGGATCTCTTCAATGTCAAACACATGGTGAAGGAAAGCAGACATCATAACGATATCAAATTTTCTGTCTGATTGATTACAGAATGAAACCACATCCTCTTTGACCAGCTTGACTCTCATCCTATTGCTCAAGTTCGCAATCTTCTCTTCCTGCCTTTTTAACATGGCCTCCGAAAAATCAACGCACGTCAAATCAAAGTCGGCAATACTCAGCATATGGAGCGTCAAAAAACCCGTTCCGCTACCCAAGTCGAGTACCCTTACGCCACTTAAAGGTTTATCCCGACCTACAAAAGCGGAAATTTCATAAAGGTCGGAGAGGAGTTTCTTTCGGTAATGAGCATGGAACTGTTGGGGATGAACACCGTCATAGAGAGAGGCAAACCCATCATGCAACGAGAGGTTGGCTTCGCTCACTCTTTTCCTAAGCTCATCTTCAGGCAATTTAAATATATTCAAGAAGTCTTTTTCGTGCATCTCTCATTCCTTTAGTAGGTGGGAAAACGAAACCACAGAATTTCTTTCATTCGTGCCCTCCTGCAAAAGTCTAAATGGGAACACATAGAAATAGGGATATTCGAGGGAAATCTCTTGAGCAGACAGGCCTCTTAGGGGGGAAGGTGTCGTATATTCTCGGACATAGTAAAAGTATCGCCTGTCCATCGTCCCCCAGTGACTCTTGAAATGATAGACCCCACCTTGTGTTAACCACGTCCCACCCCAGTTCCAAAACCGCAAACCACGCCTCGTCGCTTCTTGCATGGCTTCATAAACTAGAAGACTCATGGGCTGATATGGACGATAACTTTCAGCAGTCGCCGGAGTGAAGTACTCTGCCGTCCGATTGTAATAAAACACGAGTAGTGCCGCAATCACCTCCCCGTCCTTTTCGGCCATATACACACGATAATCTTGATCATAGGTGAACGTTTCGCGGAGAGCGGCGAAAACCATCCAGGGTTTTGCCATTCCGCCAATAGCGACGAGGTTTTGCTGATGAAGGGACGCGAGTTTCTCCAGATTCTCCATGGAATCTGAGTGGTAAATGGTCAGGTCGCTCCTTTGGGCCTTCCGGATACAGTTGCGTGTTTTTGAGTGAAAAGAATCCATTAACTTTATCTCGAGTTCGTTCTGACTCCGCCAACCCGTTGGTAAAGAAGTCACCTGCCCAATCCGTTCATCCCGTAGCGTATGGCAAAACTGAGCCTCGTAAAAACCGGCTTTTTCATCTAATGGATTGGTGATCAGTGTCGAAACGATGGCTTTCTTCTCTTGAGCCAATTCATGAAATGCACGGATGAGAGCCTGTTTGGGTTCAAACTCGTTGTGCACTCTCGAGGAGACAATGGCTCCCCCATTGCTTCCGTAAAATGGAAGCGAATTCAGCACATTTCCATATTGGCTGTTATAGCAGACAAACGCCGGCAATGCGGCCACAAGATGACCAACCTCACGAGCTCCCAGGTAAATGGGTTCGCTGTTCCGAAGTACCCGCTTGAGAAAACACCGATACTTGAAAGAAGCGTACACCAAGGCCAATTCGCTCTCCCCGAGCAACTCATCATACTCAGCCCCCTCGTCTTCTTTCAGTAGATCGATCACAATGCGCATTTTACGCCCCATATATCACGGCAGGCCGAGATCACTTGCTCCTGTTCCTGAAAGGTTAACGCAGGGTAGATGGGTAAAGAAACAGTCTCTGCAAATAGACGTTCTGAGTTTGGAAAAAGACCTATTCCTCGATCCATGAGGTGATGTAGCAGCACATCCACTCCTTGCCTCACTTGGATTCCTCTTTCGGCAAACTTCTGGCGAATTTCTCCAAAGTCACCATCCCCTCTTATTGGGAAACGGAAAAAGATACTTCTCTTGCGCTCTCCATGAGGCAATTCGATGTGGCAATTCTCCAGGGCTTCAAAATAACGCTCAGCGAGCACCCGCCGCCGTTCCAAAAAAAGGTCATAGCGCGAAAGCTGACTCAACCCTAAGGCCGCTTGTAAATCCGCCATGGGGCCAACCAGTCGCCTTGCCAGACGGTCTTCGCCGTCCCGCAGCATTTGCATTCTTCCTAAAAGCACTGGATCGTTGGAAACGGCTAGGCCCCCCTCCCCTGTCGTTAAACACTTCGTGGCATGAAATGAAAAAAATCCTACCGTTCCCATGGTCCCAGCCATTCGATCGCCGATCTTGCCCCCAAAGGCTTGACAAGTATCTTCTACGATTGGCAAGCCGAATGCGCCGAATTCTTCGACATCCACAGGTATTCCGAAAAGATGGACGAGAATAATCGCGGTCGTCTGTCTCGTCAACGCCTTGGCCACCGCCTCCGATGTCATGTTCCAGCGATCGCCAACATCACAGAGGACTGGCACGTAACCTGCACTGAGCACTGCTTCAGCCACGCTCCTGCAGACATAGGTCGGTACTATCACTTCTGTTCCCTGTCTGAGATCCAAAGCCAGTAGCGCCAATATCAAGGCAGCCGTACCACTTCCTACTGCCACTCCGGCTGATACGCCCAGATAACGGGCACAGGCATCTTCAAATAACTGCACCCGTTGCCCTTGAGCAATCATTCCGCTGCAAAGGACCTCACGGACTGCGGCTTGGTCACTATCGGTAAGCCAGGGTTTTGAATGTGGAATCATTTTCCCATAAACTCTCTGAGCCACCACTCGAAACTAAGCAGCGACCAGATCAGGAGGCGACGGTTCTCACGTCCCTCAAGATGATCCTCGACAAGGCTACGTACGGCAACCTGGTCAAGGTAGTTATACAGTTTGCCTCGCCCATCCAGAAGTTCACGGCGTACATAGTCGATGCTCTCACCCCTAAACCATGAGGCATCCGGTGCAGAGAACCCCTGTTTCTCTCCGTCTGCTATCTCGGGTGGGATGTATCGCTTCATCATCTTTCGAAGAATCAGTTTGCCATCTTTTGTTTTCAGAAAATACTTGGTTGTCTTGGAACCTGGTTCATTTTCATTGAGACGAATAACCTCGCCTAGATTTCTCAGTTTCAGCCGTACTGGGATACACATCGCAAAGTCCACTAGATCATTATCCAGAAAAGGAACCCTCGTTTCCAAACCGTGAGCCATACTCAGTTTATCTTCAACCACAAGTAAACCGTGCAGAAATGTTTTGGCTTCAAAATAAAGAGAATGATTTACATAATCTTCCGGAGAGTTCAATTGATCCTTATATGTTCGAAATACGTCTCGAAAGATATCTCTTGTCCAGACATGCTTAACTTCATCCCATACAGGACCGAAAACCTTACGAATCGTCTTATTGTCAATTAGTCGCTGCCAGTAAACATAGTATCTGTCGATGTATTGCTCAAAGTTCTCATTGACCACTGCCGAGTAGTAACGCCACGGATATCCTCCAAACAGCTCATCCCCTCCGGTCCCGGAAAGCACAACCTTGACGAATTTTGAAGCAAGTTGGGCTGCGTAGAAGTTCGGGTAACTCTGGCCGACCCTCGGTTCCTCAATATGCCACGAAAGGCGTGGGAAAATTCGTTCCATATCGCCTGCTTTCAGGACCATATCGTAATGCTCGGTTTTAAAAAGGTAGGACATGAACTCCGCTTTGTCTCGCTCGTCGAAGGCGAGTTCGAGCCCTGAAGCAGAATGGAGATCAAACCCACACGTAAAAGTCTTGATATAAGGCAGCTTCGTCGCTGCAATGGCGGTGATCGATCCGGAATCCATACCGCCACTCAAGAATGCCCCGACCTCCACATCGCTCACCAACTGGCGGTTAACAGCTTGCTGAAAAAGACGGTCCAGTTCCTCGAGGTACTCTTCTTCGCGAGCTGGGATTTCAGGCTCCTGGAAATTGAAGGACCAGTATTGGATCGGCCGGATGCCATCGCCGCTGGATCCCAGAGGAATCCTGGCATAACTGCCAGGAGGAAAGAGGCGAACGTTCTTGAGCAGGGTCCTGTCTGTAAACAGGTTCTGGAAGGTAAAGTATTCGATGAGACCTTCGAGATCAATCTCCCGCTTCACAGACGGATGACTGAGAATCGCCTTCTGCTCTGAAGCAAAGATTAGAATTGGTCCTGCGAGGATATAGTAAAGCGGCTTGATCCCGTATCGATCCCGAGCGAGAAAGAGCTCTTGCCTTGTTCTGTCCCAGAGGGCGAAGGCGAACATTCCATTAAACCGACGCACACAATCTGCTCCCCACTGGGCATAAGCGTGGAGGACCACCTCCGTATCCGTTCTTGACCGAAACCGATGTCCCAGGCCCTCAAGCTCGACCCTCAATTCCTGATAATTGTAGATCTCGCCATTGTACGTCACCACATAGTCTCCATCCTCGGTCGCCATGGGCTGATGAGCTGCGGGGGAGAGATCGAGGATGGCCAGGCGGCGATGCCCCAGACCCAGGAAGCTATCGACGTAAAAGCCCTCTCCATCCGGTCCCCGGTGGGCGATGGCATCAGTCATCTTTCGAAGGACGACCTGGGAGACGGGTTCACCATTTCGATTGAATATACCTGCAATACCACACATCGACGTTAATTCAGCTCCTTCAGGGTCTTGACCACGTATTCATAATCTTCAGCCCCCATTCGGTTGTGGAAGGGGATGGCGAGGCTGTACCGGTCGCAGTCACGGGCTCCAGGAAAATCGTCAGCTTGAAAGCCAAACTTCGTTCGGTAGAGTCCCAGCATATGAACCGCATGGGTCCCCGGCCGTGTGCTGATCCCTTTCGACTGCAGAAGGTCCATGATTCGGTTCCTCGGCATAGGAGACTTCGTCTCATCCACGGTGCAAACATACGCCTGCCATCCGTGAGCATAATCTTCGGGATGGGCTGGTGGACGGAGCCAATTCACCCCCGAGAGGGCGTCTTCGTAGAACTGCGCCCAAGACCGACGTTCGCCGAGAAACCGATCTAACTTGGAGAGTTGAACGAGCCCCACAGCGGCCTGAAGATCGGTCATCCGGTAGTTGTAACCGAGCAGGTTGAACTCAGGCAGAACATAGGGACGACTCCCCTGATGGCGCTGCTCTTCGGAGAGGCTCGCCCCGTGATTCCGCATTTTCTCGATCGTCTCAGCGAGCAACCTGTCATTCGTCGTGACCATCCCTCCCTCTCCTGTGGTGATCGACTTCCTCGGATGGAAAGAGAAGGCCGCCGCTCGACCTATGGATCCGGCCGATCTGCCCTTATAGACACTACCTGAAGCACAGGCCGCATCTTCAATGACGGGGATCCCACGAGCGATCTCAAGGATCGGATCCATGTCGGCGCAAAGTCCGAACAGGTGTACGGGGATAATCGCTCTTGTCTTGTTGGTCACTCTCCTTGAAAGCTGCTCCACATCCAAGTTGAACGTATTTCGGTCTACATCGACAAACACTGGCGTCGCCCCGCAATGAAGCACCACATTGGCGGTGGCCACCCAGGTGAATGCAGGGACAACGACCTCATCTCCGGGACCAATCCCCAGAGCCACGAGAATCAGATGGAGCGCCGTGGTGCAGCTCGTCGTCGCGAGAGCATATCGGACTTCGTGGCGCCTCGCAAATCCTTCTTCAAAGGCAGCGACTTTCGGCCCCTGCGTCAGCCAACCGCTCATCAGTGGATCGCGAAGGGCCAGCCATTCCTCTTCTCCCGTCTGAGGTTGAGAGATTTGAATCACTCGTCGCTCAGCCATGATGGATTGATGCCTCCAGTCGTCGAAGGGCCACCTCTGCCTGATGGTTCTTGCGCCACTCGATCAATTGCTTCAGGCCCGTTCTCAAATCCACCTGGGCCTTAAAACCTATCTCAGCCTCGGCTTTCTTCGGGCAGCCGATTCGGTTCTTCACGAAGGTCGTGCCTGCGGGCTCGTACTCGATCCGAAGGTTCGAACCCGTGATCTCCAGAATCAGTTCCGCGAGCTCCTTGATCGTGGTTTGAACGCCCCGGCCGACGTTGTAGAAGGTGTCAAGAGTATCGGCCTTCGCGGCACAGAGGTTCGCTGAGGCACAGTCGGAAACGTAGATAAAATCATAGGCCTGAGACCCGTCTCCATAAACGATTGGAGGAAACCCCTGATCCAGCCGATCCAGGATCTTCATGATGACTGCGATGTAGGCTCCCCTGTAATCCTGCCGCGCCCCATAAACGTTCATGTATCTCAGCCCGACGTAGTTCAGGCCGTACCGGTGGTGAAAGGCTCGACACATCTGCTCACCAGCAACCTTGGTTGCTCCGTAAAAGGTCTTATTGTTGAAGGGATGGTCCTCTGTCATCGGAATCTCAAGGGCGTCTCCGTAAACAGAGGCAGAGGATGAGTAGACCAATCGTTTCACCTGATGTTTCACGCAGGCTTCCAGAACATTGAAAGTTCCCCGGATGTTCACATCAAACGCTGCCCGGGGATAGTCATAGCATTGAAGGAGCCACAGGGCGGCCAGGTGGAAGACGCAATCCATTCCTTTCATGGCTGAATCGAGAATGTCCGTTTGGCAAATGTCTCCTCCGACTTCATAGATCCTGACGCGTGGATCCGTCAAAGCCTCTCCCAAGTTCTCCCTCGTTCCCCGGCAAAAGTTGTCGTAAATGATGATCTCCTTGACATCCTCTCTTGCCAGTTCATCGACCACGTGAGACCCGATGAACCCCGCACCTCCGATAACCAGCACACGACTGCCCCTGATATCCATGGAAACGTCACTCCGTTCTTTGGCCGCTATGAGTGAGAGAGTCTCCAGATTCGGACCCTCTGAGGATCGACCAACCTTGTCACCTTCTCCACCCTCTCCTCCTGGTCTGCAAGTGACGTGATGAACACAGCGTCCGGTTGGAGAGTCGAGATCTGGTTCACGTCCTTCAACTCAAGGCCGAAGAGTTTTGTATGATTCATTTTCTCCGCATCTTCCACGATTCCTGCCAGTGTCATTGCTGCTCCCTGGATCAACAGGTAAGCGAGTTCCATCTCTTGACTTACCCCATAGAAGGCCACGCGTTTCACACCATGGGCGCTCATCTCCTGCAACCTGTGCCCGATGATGTCTCTTAGAATCGAGTAATGCTGCAGTGACCACGAGATCAGGTGATGGTTGATCTTGGTTTTCTCAGCGATCCCCTTGGGAGTCAGGTAATAGCCAATTCGCCGATGGTTAATGTCCTTTACCCGTATCCACCCTCTCTGAATCATTTTTTTCAGGCAAGCGTTGGTTACACCCAGGGCAAAACCAAACCTGTTCGATAGTTCACGCTGTGAACAAACTGGGTTCTTTTCGAGCTCTTGAAGCAGGTTCAGTTCCCTCAATTCCTGAGGGGGTTTAAATAGGCTCAAACGTACATTCATAAAGTAAAGAAACTCCAGGGCCGTAAATGACCAGAAATCATCCAAGGCCAAACCAAATTTGTTCGTTCAGCAAGACAACAAACCAAGGAAATCTCTTTTAACCCTATGAAATCAATAAAGTTATTAGCAGGCGCACCTCCATTCGCGAAACCAGGTAATATAGGCAACATTACATAATAGTCAAATGCAGCAAATGCTATGCCAATCCGGTCAACAGGTGTTCAATGGTGGCTACCCTCGACTCCCAGCTAAATTCTTCCCGGGCAACATTCAAACCCCTTCTGCCCATTTCCTTGCATAGCTGTGGCTCGTTCAAGAGCTTCAACAGGGCGCGCTCAAGGTCTGCAGAATCTTGCGGCTCTACGAGAATTCCAACTCCGGTTCTTTCTATCACCTCAAGGCCCTCGATCCTCGACGCAATAACCGGCTTTCCACAGGCAAGGTATTCGA